>Ga0123519_10006205_pt1 | contig 18885 bp, 18 predicted proteins | sample YelNatPaOPRAMG02_FD_87396 | JGI IMG/M metagenome (GOLD analysis project Ga0123519, IMG submission 87396) | Hot spring microbial communities from Yellowstone National Park - Yellowstone National Park OP-RAMG-02 (version 2) | ecosystem: Environmental > Aquatic > Thermal springs > Hot (42-90C) ... | reverse complement strand
CTGATGAAGGATTAAGGCTTTTTGATAATCAATGTAATTTGATTGATGAAGTTTTGGCTAATCCCAATTGGCCAGCGGGCAATGCTTTGACAAAAAATACTTTAGAAAGAGACATTAATGGTTTAAATTGGCACACTTCAGCTATTAGCGGTGGCACACCACGACAGGAAAATAGTCAAGGAATGCTGATTTCTTCTGGCGGTGGCGGTGGAGGCAGCACGCCAACTAATAACCAACAACAAACAACTAATAACCAACAGAATATAGGAAAAATTAAAATTACAGAAATTATGTATAATCCGAAAGGCAATGACAGTGATAGAGAATGGATAGAGATTTATAATAATTCAGCTGATGCCATTGACCTCACTGGCTGGAAATTTAATGATGGAGACAATCATCTTTTAAATTCTCCTCCCAAAAATGGCGGCCAAGGGTCAATGATATTAAATGCTAACGATTATGCTATTTTAGCTAACAAGGCTTCAATTTTTTTGTCAGAGCATCAAGGATTTCAAAAAACAGTAATTGACTCTTCTTTTTCTCTAAAAAATACCAGTTCTACTTTAAAATTAATTGATAAAAACGATACAGTCATTGATAGTGTTTTTTATGAAAATTCAATGGGAGCAAATGACAATGATAAATCGCTTCAGTTGATTAGCAATGAATGGAAAGAAGCTCAGCCAACTCCTGGCCAGAAAAATCAAATTTCTTCAAACAATCAAAGCCCTTTGGCTTTTTTTGTTTATACTCCTTTAAATCCGCAAGCGGGTCAAGAAATAATTTTTGACGCTTCTTCTTCAACTGATCCCGATGCCGACGGTGCCATTTTGTTTTATCAATGGGATTTTGGCGATGGCATAACTTCAACAATTTCTACTTCCACTCTTAGCCATAGTTATTCTCAAGCTGGCAATTATCAAATAAGTTTAATTGTTTTTGATAATCAAAATGCTTCTTCAAGTGTCACCTCTACTACCATTTCTGTTAATCCTTCTCAGCCAGCCGGTGTTAATCATCTTGTTATTAGCGAAATTCAAATTAAAGGCGATACAGCTAATGATGAATTTATTGAGCTTTATAATCCGACAAATCAAAATATTTCTTTGGATGATTTTTCAATTCAGTATTTAAGCGGTACCGCTACTTCCACTGATAAAATTATAAAGAAAAATTTTGGCAATGGTCATCAAATAGCGGCAAAAAGTTTTTTTCTTTTAACAAATTCAAACGCCACCACTTCTTTAAAAGATAAAGCCGATATGACTTATAGCGGTTTTTCTCTTTCTGGTAATGAGAGCGGGGCGACGATTTTTTTAGTCAGTACAACAACATTTATTTCAAGTATCACGGATAAAACGATTGTTGATAGTTTATCTTATGGCTCGCCACTTTTGTCTGTATCATCAACTATCTTAAATGTTCCCGAAGCTAATAAAAGTTTAGAACGAAAAGCTTTTAATAATAGCCAATGCATCACCGCCAGTGGTAGTGGCGAATTTTTAGGCAACGGTTGCGATACGGATAATGGTTCTGATTTTGAAATTCGCGACATAGCTAAGCCGCAAAATTCTTTAAGTTTGCCAGAGCCGCGAACCGCGCCTTCTATTAATAATCTTCATATTGTTTATAACTTCGCCCCTCGATTTGATTTTTCTTGGGGTCCATCCTCGGATTCAACGGGTGTTAGCTCAACTCTTTCTTATTTTATTTATGATGAGAGTAACGCCAGCTCTGTTTTGATTTTCAGCACTTCAATAGCCACTTCCAGTTTTGTTTTTAATTATCCCATCAATGAAATCGGTCGAGATTATAATTTTAAATTTCGGGTTTCTGACCGTGATGGCCTCGCTACTGATTCAACCACCACTCTTTTTGCTTCAAGTTTTTTTGATAAAATTTATTTTTATCGCGATCCCAGACCAAATAGTAATAATTACTTACTTGATTTAGTCACAACTTCCAGTCGGCCGCTGTGGGATCCTAATGATTCTACTAACTCCGAGAATTGGAAAATCATTGTTTTTTATCTCAATCACGATGCTCCGAAACAAAATTTTATCGACACCTATAATTTGATGAAATTAGATGATTCGGGTTTTCTAAAATTGCAATATCCTACTTGTAGTAGTGGCTATCTAACGCCTAAAAATTATCTTTTAATTCCTTACAATAGTTATTCCTGTAAACCAGCTGGCGTTCTTTTTAGTGAGGCATTTGCTGGCTTAGAAGATAAACGATTGATTATCAAAACTGTCATTTCAACTTCGGATATTTCTTTTTCTCCTTCAGATTATTTAACCTATGCCTTTTATGATAATAATTATAATAATGTCTGGAATAAGTCTTTTAGCTTAGCGGCAGTTGATAAAACTAAATATTATTTTCAAAATGAGCCGCCCATTCATCAGCCGCCTTCGCCTCCTGATATTCAACTTTCTTTTAACAGTTCGACTGCTGAACTGGTTATTTCTTCTTCTGCCTCAACTGACCCTGACAGTTTAGATAGTTTAATCAGCTATCAATATAATTACACCACTTCTTCAGAAGCAGTTTTTAATAATGATTGGCATTCAATGGGTTTTAATCGTCAGGCTGTTTTTGAACCTATTTACAATAACCATTATATTTTTGGCATCCGAGCGATTGACGAATTTGGCAATTTTTCAACAACAACAATTCAAAACTGGTCTTTTCCTCCTGAGTTTGTGCTTATTCAAAAGCAAGAGAAAAAAGACCAGTCATTTAATGTCGCCCCTGATTCTGTGGCTCAAGTGTTTAAAGCCGAGTATTCAGGTTTTGTCAAAAGCATTAAATTTATTACTGACGGGTTTTATGGACGTGACAGAGGAACTATCCAGGCGTTTTTATACAACATTGATAATCCAAACAATACCACCAGCAGCCTTTTGTTAGCCAGTTCTAGCCAAGAAGAGGTCTGGGGGAGTTATGAAAGCGCCACTCATATCTTGACATTTCCCAATCCGCCGTTTCTTGAGGCTCAAAAAACTTATACGTGGATTGTTAATTTTTATGGAGTTTCTTCTAATCTTAAAGGAACAAATGAGACTGATACTGTTGGTGGTTCTGGTTGGGTTCACTTTAAGGATGGGTATAATTATTCCAACAGCAATGCGGCTAACAATTACTATTTTGTTTTAATTGGTTCAACCCAGCCATAAAACTAAATTTTACTACAATAAATTACGATCGTAATTCATTGTAGTAAGTTGTCCACAGAGATAACGGAAATTAAATTTGCTATAATAAAAATATGAAAATTGCTATTAATGGTTTTGGAAGAATAGGCCGGTTGTTTTTCCGGCAGGCTTTTCCTCAGCCGAATTTTGAAATTGTCGCCATCAATGATTTAGGCGATGTAAAAAATTTGGCTTATCTTTTAAAATATGACACTGTTTATGGTCGCTATTCAAAATCAGTAGAGGTAAAAGAAAATAAATTAATTGTTGATGGAAAAGAAATTTTATTTTTTCAGGAAAAAGACCCATTGAAATTGCCGTGGAAAGATTTAAATATTGATTTGGTTGTTGAATCAACCGGCGTTTTTGAGTCTTATGAAAAAGCTAAAATTCATCTTCAAGCCGGGGCTAAAAGAGTGGTGATTACCGCGCCGGCAAAAGATGCTGATGGCGATTTAGGCAAAACAGTTTTAGTCGGCATTAATGAAAAAGAAGCTCAATTTGTTTCTATTACTTCTAATGGTTCTTGTACAACAAATGCGGCTTCTCCGGTTATTAAAATTATGAGCGAAAATCCGGGAATTAAAAAAGCCGTTTTAAACACTGTTCATGCTTATACTGCCACCCAAAATTTGGTTGATGGACCGACAAAAGGAAACGATTATCGCCGCGGTCGGGCGGCTTTAAACATCGTGCCTTCCACTACGGGCGCGGCGATTGCTGTGAGCCGAGCCATTAAAGAATTAGAAGGAAAATTTGACGGCATTGCTTTGCGGGTGCCGGTTATTACGGGTTCTATCGCTGATATCACTTTTTTAGCCGCTCGAAAAACTTCGGTTGAAGAAATAAACGAGATTTTGAAAAAAGCCAGCCAAGAACCACGCTGGCAAGGGATTTTAAAAGTAACTGAAGAACAAATTGTTTCTTCTGATATTATTGGCGAACCCTATGGCGCAATTGTTGATTTGAATTTTACCAAAGTCATTGACGGCGATTTGGTGAAAATTTTGAGTTGGTATGACAACGAAGCGGGTTATGTTTCTACTTTAATAAAACATATTTTAAGCGTCTTCGGTTCAAAATAATTTTTGTTTAAATTTATGGTTATTTATTTGGGCGCTGACCATCGCGGTTTTAAACTTAAAGAATATCTTAAGGATTTTTTAAAAAATGAGGGTTTTGAAATAGTGGATTTAGGCAATGACCATTATGATGAAAATGATGATTATCCGGATTTTGCTAAATTGGTGGCGGAAAAAGTCAGTCGGGGTTTTGAGAATTCTCGCGGCATTGTTATTTGCGGTTCAGGCGTTGGTGTTGATGTGGTGGTGAATAAATTTCCCAATGTTCGCGGCGCCTTGGTTGCTAATCCGGATCAGGCGTTTGACAGCCGCAATGATGTCAATGCCAATGTCTTGGCTCTGGCGGCTAATTTTTTAGAAGAGGAAACAGTTAAAAAAATTGTTCGGGTATGGTTAAGCACGCCGTTTTCTGAAGAACCGCGACATCAGAGACGATTAAGCAAAATATCCCAAATTGAAAGTGAAATTTTAGAAAGAGCGGCTTTAAAAAATGAAAGCAGTTTTTAAAAATAAAAACCTTTTAGTTATTCCGGCGATTAATTGTTTGAATTGGTCCTGCGTTTTTCAAAAATTAAAAGCGATAAAAAAAATAAAAAGCGAATGGGTTCAGTTTGATATTAGCGATGGCAAATTCGCCAAACCAAAAACCTGGGGCAATAAAATCAGCGATTTAGAAAAATTCAAAAAATATCGGCAAAAAACAAAAATTGAAGTTCATTTAATGGTGGAAAACCCTTTATTGATTATTGATAATTGGCTAAAAGCCGGAGTTAAAAGAATTATTGTTCATTTAGAAGCTTTAACTGATAAAAAATCACTTCCTCGCTGTCGCGGCGCTCAGGGGCGAGCCGGCGGGCGAATGCATCCGAATCTAAAAATAAATCAAAAAGTTTTTAGTTTAATTTTAAAAAAATGCAAAGCTTATAATGTTGAATTGGGTTTGGCAATTAATCCAAAAACGCCGGTTGAAAAATTAATTCCTTATTTAAAAGATTTAAAATTTATTCAAATTCTCACCGTTGAACCAGGAAGAAGCGGTCAAAAATTTCAACCAAAGGTTTTAAAAAAAATTCAATTCTTGAGAAAAAAATTTCCCAACATTGTCATTGAAGTTGACGGCGGCATTAATTTAAAAACTGCCAAATTAGCCAAAAAAGCCGGGGCGGATATTTTGGTTTCTGCTTCTTATCTTTGGAAAAGCAGCAATCTTAAAAATACTTTAGAAAAATTAAGCCAGGTGTAAGTGAAAATAAAAAAGGGTCTTTTAGAAAGACCCTGTGTTGTGACGACCCAGTTTTTGGGCCGTCACAATAGCTATCCCTGCTCCGACAAGGAGCAGGATTCCCATGGCTGGATAGAAAGCCATGGGAAAATAGAAAATCGCTCCCCACCCATAGGGTGGGTCGGCGGGGCAGAACTCTTCAGTGAGTCCTATCCCTACAAGGATGCCGGCGAAAAATATAAATACGCCGGCGAGAACAAGATAGAAACTCTTCATTTCCAACCTCCGTTTTTCGGCTTCCTTACCTAGCATCGGAAGCTGTTGTCAATGATTGACCCTGGCTAGGACAGGAATTTAATTCTGCTGTAATGATAGCATACCATTTATAATTTGTCAATAGTTGGGGGAAAAACAAATATTTTTCAAGGTTAGATATAAAATAAAAGGTCCTCGCAAAGAGGACCAAAAAGTCATTTTTTCGGCAGCGTTCCGTAGAGAAGAGCTGCCAAAAAAACAAGTATCATCAACGCCCACAGTTGTTTGTCTGTGGCGTTGATGAAAACTGCTACCCCCATTGCTGCGAGGGTAGCCATAGCAACAATCAAAGCCACCAACCTTTTCATAATCTCCTCCTTTTTTCTTCTCCTTCCTAGCAAGGAGAAGATTTTTATTTTTTTTGGCTAGGACATTCTATCAAAAATAAAGTATAGTTTTTCTAATTTGTCAATAGTAAAATTAAAACTTTCTTTCTTTAAAAAAATTTTTAAGTTATAATTATTTTAATGGAACCGCTTCATGAGGAAAAACTGAAAGAATTAGAAGAAAAAGCCAATGAAATTAGACAAGCGATTATTAGAATGCTTGTGGAAGCTGGTTCAGGACATTCAGCTGGTTCTTTGGGAATGGCTGATATTTTAACTGCTTTTTATTTCCATATTTTAAATCATCGGCCAAGCGAACCAAATTGGCCAGATAGGGATAGATTGGTTTTGTCCAATGGTCATATTTGTCCAGCTCTTTACGCGGTTTTGGCTTATGCTGGTTATTTTCCTTTGGAAGAATTAAAAACTTTGAGAAAAATAAATTCGCGGCTGCAAGGTCATCCTCATCGAGGTTCTTTGCCAGGCATTGAAACAACTTCTGGTCCTTTGGGTTCTGGTTTGTCTCAAGCTATTGGTATGGCTTTGGCGGCCAGATTAAATAACAAAAAATATCGCATTTATTGTTTGATGTCTGATGGCGAACAACAAGAAGGTAATATTTGGGAAGCGGTGATGTTTGCGGCTAAATATCGGTTAAGTAATTTAACCGCAATTATTGACCGCAATAATATTCAAATAGACGGCTTTACTGAAAATGTGATGCCTTTGGAAGTTTTAAGAGAAAAATATGAAGCTTTTAATTGGGAAGTTTTAGAAATTGACGGCCATAATATGAGGGAATTGGTTGATGCGGTAAATGAAGCTATTGCCATTTTTGAAAAGCCAACAGTGATTATTGCTCATACCATTGCTGGCAAAGGCATTGATTTTATGGAAAATAAATTTGAATGGCATGGCCGACCGCCGAATAAAGAAGAAGCAAAAAAAGCCTTAGAAGAATTAAGAACGTTGGGAAAAAGAATAAAATCAGAGCATCAATAACAATTTAGTGTTTAGGAATTAGTATCTAGGAGTTAGTATTTAGGAGCGAGAAATATGAATTCAAAAACAAAATCATTTAGAGAATTAATTGTTTGGAAAAAATCTATGAAATTAGTTTTAGAAGTTTATAAGTTAACAAAAAATTTTCCCAAATCAGAGACATATGGTTTGGTCAGTCAAATGAGACGAGCGGCGGTGGGGATTCCTTCCAATATTGCCGAAGGATATTTACGGAGACATACAAAAGAATATTCTCAATTTATTAATGTCGCTTTTGCCTCTGGCGCAGAATTAGAAACTCAATTAGAGTTATCAAAGGAATTGAGCTTTATATCAATAAGTGAGTACGATTATATCATTTCATTACTTAATGAGATTATGAAAATGTTAAATAAATTGTCGCAAGTACTGAGATCCGCTTCACAAACTAACTCCTAACTCCTAACTCCTAACTCCTAACTACTAATTCTTATGTTCAATCCTGAATTAAAACTTAATCCAAAACTGTTGGAAAAAGATATTGAGCAGAAAGCGACGCGCGATGGGTTTGGCGAAGGTCTTTTAATAGCCGGCGAAGAAAATCCTAATGTGGTAGCGCTCTGCGCGGATTTAACTGAATCAACACGAAACGAAGCCTTTGCGAAAAAATTTCCGGAAAGATTTTTTGAATGCGGCATTGCTGAACAAAATATGGCAACCATTGCGGCTGGTTTGGGCGTCTCTGGCAAAATTCCTTTTATCTCTTCTTACGCCGTTTTTTCACCGGGCAGAAATTGGGAACAAATTCGGACAACAATTGCTTATAATGATTCCAATGTAAAAATTGCTGGTCATCATTCGGGTATTTCAGTAGGACCTGACGGTGCCACTCATCAAGCAACTGAAGATATTGCCTTGATGCGAGTTTTGCCAAATATGAAAATAATTGTTCCTTGCGATGCGATCGAAGCTAAAAAAGCAACGTTAGCGGCGGCAAAAATCTGGGGACCGGTTTATTTAAGATTTCAGCGAGAAAAAACGCCGATAATAACAACAGAAGAAACGCCATTTATTCCAGGCAAAGCAGAAATTTTTTATCAATCGCGAAAGCCCAAGGTGATAATTATTGGCTGCGGTCCGATTTTATTCAACGCTCTTTTGGCGGCTTATGAATTGGAAAAAGAAAAAATCGGCACCATTGTTTTAAACAATCATACCTTTAAACCTCTTGATGAAAAAACAATTATTGAATTGGCTAAAAAATATGAAGCAGTAGTGACAGTGGAAGAACATCAGATTTTTGGCGGATTGGGGAGCGCGATAAGCGAGCTCTTGGCTCGAAAGCATCCGACACCTATTGAATTTATTGGCATCAAAGATGTTTTTGGCGAATCAGGTCAGCCTAATCAGCTGCTTGAAAAATATGGCTTAGGAGTAAAAGATATCAAAGAAGCAGTTAAAAAAGTACTAAAAAGAAAAAAATAACCATTTTAGCGAATTGATTTGTATTGAAATTTAATTTCGCTATAATAAAGAAAAGCAATTTGAAAAAATTTGTCGTCAGAAATGACCGTCGGAAAGGGGGTGAGAACAATGACGACGGTTGTATTGAAGTGGAATAACGAAACCTCTTCTTTTAAAGAAGAAGTGGAAAGTGCCGAGATTTTTGAAAAATGGAAAATCTTGGCTGAAGAGGTGAGGGAGGGCGTCTATAGTCTTCCCATTGTGGCATTAATAGAAACCGCTGACAAAGTAATGCCAGCGGTCATCGAGGGGATTGAGGAAATTTCTGAAGAGCCGGAAAAGAATTTTGTCAAAATAGTTTTTCGCCGGCCTGGTGATGATGAACTTTTTACGGAGTTCATCAATTTCCAAAATCCGAAAGTTAAACTGCGGCTGGCTAAAGATAGCCGCAACAAACTCATTTAAGGAGGTCAAAATGAATGCCACAAGTTACTCGATTCAGGCCTAAAGAACAAAAATTATTTGTTTGGCTTGAATCGAGTTTTTTATTCTTTTTAAAGTATTTTAAAAAATTATTTTTTGGTATAATAATTAAAATGCACGATATTATTGCTATTGGTTCAGCCACAAGAGATGCTTTTTTTAAAGTTAATTTTAAACTTAGGCGTTTTTTGAAAGCGGCTTCAGGCTGGGCTTATCTTTTGCCTTTGGGAGAAAAATTGGAAGTGGAAGATGTTTTTTTTACCATTGGCGGCAATGCGATTAATGCCAGTATCACTTTTAGCCGTCAGTGTTTAAAAACTGCGTGTCTCACTAAAATTGGTGAAGATGTTTCTGGCGAAGAAATCAAGCGTCGTTTAAAAAAAGAAGGCGTTTCTTTAAATCTTTTGATTCAAACGCCAAAAAAACCAACCGCTTATTCTGTTCTTTTACTTTCTTTAGGAGAAAGGACAATTTTAAATTATCGCGGCGCTTCTGATACTCTTGATTTTTCTGATTTGGATTTTGAAAAATTAAAAAGCCGGTGGTGGTATATTTCTTTAACTGGCAGCTCGATTAAGATTTTTCAAAAATTAATAAAATTCGCTTCAAAAAATAATATCAGCGTAGCGGTTAATCCTTCGGGTTATCATTTAAGACATCGGCCTCAAGAGATTTTAAATTCCTTAAAAGACATTACTTTTTTGGTTTTAAATGAAGAGGAAGCGGCAACATTAACCGGCATTTCTTTTAAAAAAGAAAAAGAGGTTTTTAAAAAACTGGATAAATTAATGCCCGGCATTTTGGCTGTGACCAATGGCAAAAAAGGAGCGACAATTTCTGACGGTCGTTTTGTTTATAAAATAGCTACCTTTGCCGAGAAAAAATTAGTTGATCGCACTGGCGCGGGCGATGCTTTTGGTTCCGGTTTTACTGCTTTTTTGGTTCAAAAAGGATTTAATCGTTTTAATATTTCTCAATTAAAACCCGAAGATGTTATTGGCGCGGCTCAATTAGCCAGCGCCAACGCCACCTCGGTAGTGGAAAAAATGGGCGCGACAGAAGGGATTCTAACAAAAAAAGAATTCCAAAACTTTAAAAACTCCCGTTGGAAAAATTTAAAAATAAAAATAAAGCCTCTTTAAAATATGGAAGCTTTTGAAAAAATCGCCAAAATTTTAAGAGCGGATAAAAGACTTATTTCTCATTTAGCTCAACGGATGAGCAAAGTTGCTGGTCGTCAAAATGTTTTAGAAAAAATTGTTGAAGAAAATGAGAAAAGAATGAAAGAAAGCTTGTTAAATTTGGGCGTTTCTTCTTCTGCTTCAGCCAAAGAAATTTATGATGCTTTGATTTCAAAAATTGAAGCTGACGATCATCTTTTTTTTGAAGCCCTTGAGGAACCATGGCTTTCTTCTTACAAAGATTGTCAAAAGGTATTGGCATTTAGTCAAAAGATTGCCTCGCCGCCGCCGGGTTTTTTCTTAAAAGAAGAGAAAGCCGAAGAACTTTTAATTAAAAATCCGCCATTAAAAATTCTGGCTTATCTAAAATATTCTTCAGTTAAAGAGATGTTAGCGAAAGAAAATATTTGGGAAATCTATTGCGCTCTGCGTTTTCAAGAAGAACGGCAATGGCTAAACGAAGTTTTTTTCAAAGAATATGAAAACTTAAAGCCGCAAGATTTTGAAAAAAGAGAAATTAAGGTTTTGGCTTTAAGCCCTAAATGGAGTTTGGGCGCGGAAAGTTTTATTGCCAAAAAATGGCACAATATCAGTCATTTAAAAGAGATGGGGATAATTTTTGTTATTCCTGTTTCTTTGGGATTTTCTGGTGAACTTTTAAGAATGCTTAGTTTGGTTTTTCATTATTTTCATGAAATTTCTTTTTATTCCCAATTGTTTCTTGAGCTTTCTAAAGATCCTAAACATTTTTCAAAAAGTTTGATTTCGCTTTTGCGCGGCGAGGTCATTGAAAAATTGCCGCTGGTTGATGAAAAAATTCCGTGGCTGGTGATTCAGCGTTATTTAGCTAAAGAGGATGAAAATGATGCGCGTTTATTTTTTCCTCATATCAGTTCCGAAGCGATTCATTGGTCGAAAGTGGCTAAAGATTTGATAAAAGCCGGTCGCGGTTTTAATCATTTTGATAAAGAAATAAGTTTTTGGGCTAATCTTGATTGGGTGGGGGATTATTTTAAAGATGAACTCGGTGAGGATGTTTTGGTGAGTTTTAATTTGGTGGATACGGTAATGAGTTTGGTGAAAGAAAAAGAAATGGTCAAATATCTTTATCATCATCAAGAATCTCTTTGGAATAAAATTTTTAGCGAATATTTTGATGAAGAAAAACTTGAAGAATTTGCCCGCCAAAATCTTTTAAAAGGATATTTTGAAATTTAAATTTGCTATGGAACCTTTGAAGCAATAGTTAAAAAATTGCTTCGCTAATGGCTCAATGACTAAAAATACTATTTTTAAACTTTCCAAATATCAGCAGATTTTAAATGTGGCGGCTGAACTTTTGAGAGCGGAAAAATGGAGCAATAACGAGGAAATGTTTCAAGCTTTTTTTGAGAGAGCGCTGGCTTTGATTGATTTATTGCTTACAGATTTTAAATGGCGTATTTTTGTTGGTTTTGCGCGAAGAAATTGCTAAGGTCTATGTAAAAAAACAGTCCATAGCGGAGGTGCTTAAAATATTATAAAATTAGAAGATGGGAAAATTTTTAAAACCGACAATTTTAAAAATTTTAATAACGCTTTTTTTTCTGTTTATTGATAATTTTATTAGTTCTACAGATCCGCAATTCAGCTTTTATAATTATTTGTGCGCCCCTGCCCCTATGGAGGCGTATGGTGGGGGCAGATTAATTTGTAGTAGACTTGGATTAAATTGGTTTAAATTAATAGTTGCAGTTATTTTGTTTTATATTCTCGCTTGCCTCATAGTGTTAATACCAAAAAAAATTTTAAAATTTATTGGTTTAGCAATTTTAATAATTATAATTGTCGGATTCATTATCTTGTTTGTTGCTAACATCAAATTTTAAATTGATGAAAAATCTAAAACAATTAATTGAAGAAGCGGAGAAGAAAAAAATTGCTATTGGCCATTTTAATGTTTCCACTCTTGAACAGTTGAAGGCGATTGTTGAAGCGGCAAGAAATTTAAAGGTGGCAGTAATTATCGGCGTTTCCGAAGGTGAAAGGGATTTTATCGGCGCTCGTCAAATAACTTCTTTGATTCAAAGTTTCAAAAAAGAAAAGCTTTCTATTTTTTTAAATGCTGACCACACCCATTCTTTGGAAAAAGTAAAAGAAGCAGCGCGTTTGGGATTTGACGCCATTTTATTTGACGCCGCCAAATTGCCTTTTAAGGAAAATATTTCTTTGACCAAACAAGCGGTTAAAATCGCCAAATCAATTAATAAAAATATTTTAGTGGAAGGAGAGCTTGGTTATATTGGTGATTTCTCCCAGATTTTAAAAAGCCTACCAAAAAAAGCGGCGATTGAAGAAAAAAATTTTACTAAACCAGATGAAGCCAAGTTATTTGTTGAACAAACCGGCGTTGATCTTTTAGCGCCGGCGGTTGGCAATATTCACGGCATATTGACATCAACTAAAAATAACATTGATTTCGCTGAGGTTAAAGCAGAAAATCCAAGACTTGATATTAAAAGAATTAAAGAGATAAAAAGAGCGATAAGAATTCCTTTGGTTCTCCATGGCGGTTCTGGTATTGGTGATAAAGATTTTTTAGCGGCTATTGACGCCGGCATTTCTATTATTCATATCAGCACCGAGATTCGTTTAGCTTGGCGAAGAGGTTTGAAAGAATCTTTGGCTCATCATCGTAATGAATTAGCGCCTTATAAAATATTGCCTTCAGTCATTAATGAAATAAAAAAGATAGTGATTAAAAGATTAAAATTATTTAATAAAATTTAAAAATAATGGCGGATATTTTCTCTATTTTTTTATTAATGGTTATTTTAGTTTTTTCTATTTTTTGGATTTTTTTTAATTTTTCTCTGTTTTATTCGGATTTAGTTGGCGCTCCTTTTATTCCTTTGCGAAAAAAATATATCAGAGAAATTTTAGCAATAGGGCATTTAAAAAAAGAAGATATTTTTTATGATTTAGGAAGCGGCGATGGTCGCGTTTTGATTTCGGCGGTAAAAGATTTTGGGGTAAAAGAAGCCAGAGGACTTGAGATTTCTCCCTTTCCTTATTGGTTTTCTAAAATTTTAATCAAATCAAAAGGCTTACGTTCGAAAATAAAAGTTTTTCATAAAAATTTAGCCCAGCTTGAGAAAAGTGATTTAGATGAGGCGAGTGTTGTTTTTCTTTATCTTTTTCCAAAGATTACAGAAAAATTGTTTCAATCAGCGTTTTTATTTTTAAAACCCGGCACAAAAATTATTTGTGTTTCTTTTCATCCCAAAGTTATTGATGATCATTTCAAGTTTTCTTTAAGCAAAAAAGTTGGTTGGCATTTAATTTATTTTTATCAAAGAATTTAATGATTGCTCTTTATTTTTTAAAACTTTTTATTTTAAAATAGAAATCAAATGGAGTCTTTTTTAACTGATAAAATTATTTTAGAAATTCGCGCCGGCACGGGCGGCGAAGAAGCCTCTCTTTTTGCCGCTGACTTAGCGCGGATGTATCAAAAATATGCTCTAAAAAAAGGCTGGTCTTTTGTTATTTTGGATTATAGTTTTTCTGACTTAAAAGGATATAAAACTTTTATTGCTGAAATTTCTGGGTCGGGTGTTTATGAGGCGTTAAAAAATGAGGCGGGCGTTCATCGCGTTCAACGGGTGCCAAAAACAGAAAAATCGGGTCGCGTTCACACCTCAACAGCGGCGGTCGCTATTCTTCCGGAAGTGAGCGCTAAAGAAATTGAAATTAATCCGCAAGATATAGAAATTAGTTTTTTTCGTTCCTCCGGTCCCGGCGGTCAAAATGTTAATAAAGTGGAAACAGCGGTAAGAATTCGGCATTTTCCCACTGGCTTGGTGGTGGCTTCTCAAAGTGAACGTTCGCAGGCGCGTAATCGCGAATTGGCTTTAAATATCTTAAGAGCCAAACTTTATGAAATTTCAAAAACAAAAGTTGGTCAACAAATAGAAAATCTTCGAAAAAATCAAATTGGTTCAATGGAAAGGTCAGAAAAAATTCGCACCTATAATTTTCCTCAAGATCGGATTACTGATCATCGGCTTAATAAAAAATTTTCCCATATTGAAAAAATTTTGGAAGGGGATTTAGAACCCATTGTTGAGGCATTTAGAAAAAAAGGTGGCGAATAAACTCCGTTTTTTAAGAACCGTTTTTAGTTAAAATATCAATATCTTTTTGAAATCTTTGAGCGGTGGTGACAACGCGGTCGCCATAAGTCCAAAGATATCTTTGCCAACGATTGCCGGCATAATATTTCGCTGCTGCTGCGCGCTGATCAGCTAAAGAAGAACTATCGCCGCCAGCGTCTTTTAGATAAAGAGCGGTTGCCACAAAAGCATCAGCATTATTCCAAGGAGAAGGTGGGTTATGGTGAGTAATTTGGCTGATTCTTTCTTGATATTTTTTCCAGGTTGAGGGCAAAAATTGCGCTGGTCCCATTGCTCCGCCGTAATAACCATCTTGATTAGGACAAGAAACTGTAACACTTTCTGGATCAATATTTAAAGTTTTTGTTAAATCCAAAAAAATCGGTTTTTCGTTTGGATGCATTGCTTCTTTATAGTTGCAGCGGCCAACATTTTTCCCTAAAAGCGTTTCTCTGTCTAAAACAGCTAAAATCAAGGCGGCTTTTACACCGGTTGCCTGTTCAGCTAAACGGGCATATTCAAAAGCCTTTTCAAAGGTTAGTTCGCCGCCGCCTAAGAGTTCAAAGATGCGGCTTCTAATTTGAGCGGCTGTTTCTTGGGTATTTTTTAAAAGCTTTTGATATTCCGACTCTTTACCTTTGGTAATCTTTAAAAGATTGTCTTTGGCTATTTTTGTCGTTGCGAGATTTTGTTTTTGGGCTTCTTGATAAGCCTTTAAATTTTCAACATCGGTTTTTTCCAAAGCCAACTCTTGTTTTTGGTCAATAAGGTCTTCGCGAAGTTTGATAATCTTGTCAACATTTGTTTTTAAGGCTTGTTGGACGAGCATCATATTGTTTAAGCTTCTGAAAAAATCGGAAATTTGTTGATGAGCCAAAACAATTTCTGTCAGACTTTTGTTATCGGTTTCATAAATACTTTGTAAAGAATAAGCCAGGGCTTGTTTTTGATTGGCTAATTTAATTTCTGTCGCATTAATTTTTTTTTGGGTAGTATTTATTTCTTTTTCCAGGTTGGCTAAATTAATTTCAATAGCTTTAATTTGGAGATTTAATTTTTGAATTTTGGCGTTGAGAATGGCGATTTCGTTTTTCAAACTTTTCCCTTTGGCTTGGTAGGCTTCAATCTGATTTTGATAATCTTCCATTTGTTTTTCCAATTCCTTGAGTTGTTGTTGTAAAATTATTCTTTCTTCTTCAGGGGAACGAGAGGTTTGAGCTGAAGAGATGGAATTTGAAATAATAGGCGCTTGAGCGCCGCTTAAAAAAAGAAAGACTGTTAAAGTAGCTAAAATGATTTTTAGACTTTTAAGAAAAGGAAAACGAAAACGTGGTCGGAAAAAGAGATTAATTTTTTTTGGCAAAAAAGGATTGATATCAATGAGCCGTTTTGGTTTTAATTTTTTTTCTCTCATTGCTTTTTAAGAAAGATTTGGTTGTTCAGTTAATTCAGGGCTTGTCGCTGCCGGTGGTGTTTCTTTTGGCGCTTCTTCTTTATGCGTTATGATAGTGGCAATTACTGCTTCAGGATCATTAAGAATTTTAACCTCTTTTTTTGTTTTTACATCTTTCACATAAATACTTTGGCCTAATTCATTTAAAGAGCTTAAATCGATTTCAAAATGTTGAGGAATATTTTGAGGAAGACTTTCAATTTCAATTTCATCTAAGACTTTTACTAAAACAAAGCCTTTTTTGGTTGCGGGCGCCTCGCCGATAAAATGAATAGGAATTTTGACCCTAACATTTTCACCTGTTTTGACTTGATAAAAATCAATATTTAAAATTTCCCGCGTTAAAGCATCGATACCCACTTCTTTTATTAAAACAGGAATTTTTTGATTATCTTCAGTGATTAAATTAATCAGTGACGCCTGTTCTTTTTCCGCTTGATAAATTTTTTTAAATTCTTTTTGAGAAACGCTTAAATGTTTATTAGCAATTTGATGGCCATAAAGTTCAGCCGGAATTAAACCTTGCTGTCGCAGTTTTTTTACTTTTTTGCCAAAAATATTTCTTGTTTTGACTTGAAGGTCAACCATTTTTTTAGAAAAATAATAAAATTAAATTTTTGTTTTTTTGGATTTTTTAATTTTCTTTTTCTCTTTTTTAACAGTCGCTTTGGCTTGACGGGCTTTGAATTTTTCTACTCGACCAGCAATATCAATTAATTCTTTGCTGCCGGTGTAAAAAGGATGACAATGGCTGCAAATTTCTACATTAATTTCTGGTTTGGTTGAACCGACAGTAAAAGAATAGCCGCAGGCGCATTTTACTTTGGCTTGAGGAAAGTATGGAGGATGAATATTCTTTTTCATTTTTTTTATTTTAGGATAGTTTAAAATACTTGACAAGTCCTTTACGCTTCCTATACTAAAAATCGGAAAATCAGAAAAAGGAAAGAAAAGGACTGTTCGTTGAAAAATAAAAATGAATGAAACATTAAAAACTTTTTTGTTGTCCCAATTATCTAAACGCGGATGAACGCAGAAACGACGCAGATTTACGCGGATAATTTTTATCTGCGTGTATCTGCGTATATCTCTGCGCGAATCAGCGTTTTCTTAGAGGATTTGATCCTGGTCCAGGATGAACGCTGGCGGCGTGGATAAGGCATGCAAGTCGAACGCTCCTTGTGTGTAGCACAAGGACGCGGATTTACGCTGATCGAAACGCGGATTTACGCGGATATTAAAATATCTGCGTATATCGGCGTAGCAATCTGTGTTTATCAGCGTTCTCGCGCTACGCGCGAGGGGAGTGGCGAACGAGTTAGTAACACCTTGGTACATACCGCCGAGACAGGGATAACTTACCGAAAGGTAGGCTAATCCCTGATGGTCTGATAGTCGAATATTTCTCATAAAAACCAAAAACCAAAAATTAAAAATTAAAAAACATAGATTAAAGATGCAAAAATTTTTGATTTTTGGTCTTTAATTTTTGGTTTTGAGCCGAGCGGAATAATAATGAAAGAAATTTTTACAATTTTATGATAAGTATTCGGCTATCAGTAAAGGTTTCGAGTAATCGATTCCGCTCGGCGAGTGGCCTAGGTCCTATCAGCTAGTTGGTGAGGTAATGGCTCACCAAGGCGACGACGGGTAGGGGGGCTGAGAGGCTGATCCCCAACGACGGTACTGAGACACGGACCGTACACCTACGGGTGGCAGCAGTCGAGAATATTCGGCAATGGGCGAAAGCCTGACCGAGCGACGCCGCGTGCAGGATGAAGGCCTTAGGGTTGTAAACTGCTTTTCTCTGGGAGAAAGGGTGGTTGGATTTTTGGGTTTCGTGGATTAAAATAATGGCATGATTAAAACCTATAAAGATTTGGAAGTTTATCAGAGAGGTTATAAATTAGCACTGGAAATTCATCATCTTACTTTAGAATTTCCTTTGCCTGACAAAATAGAATTAGGCGGCCAGATGCGACGAGCGTCAAAATCTGTTCCGACCAATATCGCAGAAGGATTTGCTCGTAGAAAATTCAAAAAAGAATATTTACGATATTTAGGAATGGCAAAAGCATCAATAGATGAAATGCAAGTACATCTGCAATTTTCTTTTGATTTGAATTATTTGACGGATGATAGGTTTGATTATTTTAGGAGCGAATATGAAATTTTAGGTAAACAATTGTCTTCGCTAATAAATGTTTGGCTAAAATTCTAGGAAATTGGGTTATTAGGTAAATAGGTTTCATAGGCAAGTTCTCGCATATTTGTAACCTAAGAAACCTATAACCCTAAATATCCTAATGTGAGAAACCTATAACCCTAAATATCCTAATGTGACTGCTTCAAGGAACCCAAAAACCCAGCCATCTTGATAGTACCAGAGGAATAAGGGGCTGCAAACTTCGTGCCAGCAGCCGCGGTAATACGAAGGCCCCAAGCGTTATCCGGATTTATTGGGCGTAAAGAGCGCGTAGGAGGTTTTGCGCGTCTTCTGTTAAATCTCACTGCCTAACAGTGAGGCCGCAGAAGATACGGCAAAGCTTGAGGACGTCAGAGGCAGATGGAACAGCCGGTGTAGGGGTGAAATCCGTTGATATCGGCTGGAACACCAAAGGCGAAGGCATTCTGCTGGGACGCTCCTGACTCTGAGGCGCGAAAGCGTGGGGAGCAAAAAGGATTAGATAATCGTTGTGCTTTGCCCAACCGCGGATTTACGCGGATCAAAACGCGGATTTACGCGGATAATGCAAAGCGACAACAGTGTCTCTTGTGTTGGTAACAACACTTGACTATTTGGCTATATCGGTGAAAATCCGCCACCTGGCGGAAAACACCGAGGGAACCCGCCAAAATTTTGGAAAGCAAAATTTAGGTGGGACTCCGTAGAGACTATACGCCAAACTCCGTCAGAATTTTATTAAACAAAATTCAGGCGGATGAAGATATAGTCCGACCTTGCCAGTAATGGCAAGAATACGACAGAAATGTTCGTATCGCGCAACAAAATTTTAATTT
>Ga0123519_10006204_pt1 | contig 18885 bp, 15 predicted proteins | sample YelNatPaOPRAMG02_FD_87396 | JGI IMG/M metagenome (GOLD analysis project Ga0123519, IMG submission 87396) | Hot spring microbial communities from Yellowstone National Park - Yellowstone National Park OP-RAMG-02 (version 2) | ecosystem: Environmental > Aquatic > Thermal springs > Hot (42-90C) ... | reverse complement strand
CCGGATTTGCGACCAAACCTTTCATGCCGCAGAGTTGTGTAATCTGTCCCCAATTTCCGCGAGCGCCCGAATCAATCATATAATAAATATCATTTTCATTATCTATGCCTTTAATCATCTCATTTGTAATTTTTGATTTAGTCTCGGACCATATTTTGATCGTGTTCATATATCTTTCTTCGTCCGTTATAAGTCCGTAATAATATTTATTATTGATTTTTCGTATAATTTCATCGCTTTCTTCTATTATTTTTTCTTTGTTTTTTGGTATAACCATATCTGCGGCCGCGATGCTTAATCCTGATTTTGTCGCATAATAAAATCCTATCTTTTTCAAATTGTCAGATATAATTACAGTCATTTCGTTTCCATATTTATCAAACACCTCGCTGATTATTTGTGTTAGTTTTTTCTTGCCGGTTACCTCGTTGATATAACGAATGCCTTTTGGAAGGAATGAATTGAAAATCATTCTTCCGAGCGTTGTTTCTATAATTGTTGGTTTGCCATTTTTTTCAACATCAATGCGCGCGCGAATTTTTGCCTGAACATGCAGCTGTCCGCATTGATGAGCTATCATTGCTTCCTCCAAACTATTAAACGCTTTTCCTTCGCCGGGTTTGCCTTCAACCATTTTTGTCAAATAGTAACAGCCGAGAATAATATCCTGAGTTGGAGCGATAATCGGGTGCCCATCCGATGGTTTTAATAGATTTTGTGTTGATGCAATGAGTGTTTTTGCTTCATTTTGCGCTTGCTTTGAGAGAGGAACATGTATAGCCATTTGATCGCCGTCAAAATCAGCGTTGAACGCCGCGCATACGAGCGGATGAACCTGAATTGCTTTTCCTTCAACGAGCACCGGCTGGAATGCCTGAATTCCAAGTCTGTGCAGAGTCGGCGCGCGGTTTAGCAATACATAATAATCAGATGTAACTTCTTCCAAAATATCCCATACTTCTTTTCTTCCAGCTTGAATTAATTTTTCTGCGTTTTTAATGTTATGCGCGTGTCCATCCCTTATCAGTTTTCCGATAACAAACGGTTTAAAAAGCTCAAGAGCCATTGTTTTTGGCACGCCGCACTGATTGAGTTTTAACTTTGGACCGATTACGATTACAGAACGGCCTGAATAATCGACGCGCTTTCCAAGAAGATTTTGTCTAAATCGTCCCTGTTTTCCTTTAAGCATTTCTGAAAGCGAGCGCAGACGGCGCTTTTCACCAGTGGAAAAGACTGTTCTTCCAGCGCGCGCGCTGTTATTGATAAGAGCGTCAACAGCTTCCTGCAGCATGCGTTTTTCATTTCTGCATATTACTTCCGGCGCTCCAATCGCAATCAATCTTTTTAAACGATTGTTTCTGTTTATGATTCTTCTATATAAATCATTGAGATCCGATGTTGCAAAGCGTCCTCCGTCAAGCTGAACCATTGGTCTTAAATCAGGAGGCAGAACAGGTAAAACTGTTAATATCATCCATTCGGGTTTAATATTGTTTTTTTTCAAATTCCCAAAAAGTTTTATTCTTTTCAGGATTTTTTTCTGTTTCTGGCCGCTTGTTTTTTTAACTTCCGCATACATTTCTTTTAATTCTTTTTCTATATCGAGTTTTGACAATAGTTCGCGTATTGCTTCTGCGCCAGTCATTGCTTTGAATATATGTCCAAATTTTACTGATATATTTCTATATTCAATCTCAATATAGATTTTTCCAACTTTGATGCCGTCTAATTCTTCTTTCGCGATTTGATGCTGATTATCCAATTCTTCGAGTTTTGCGACATATTCTTTTTCAACTTCTGATCTTTTTTCCAGATCTTCAATAGCGCCGATATGTTCCTTTGCTTCGTCTTGAATATTCTTCCTGTGATTTTTATATTCTTTTAATAATTCTTCCCGCGCTTCCGCTTTCGCCTTTTCATCAACCTCAGTCACAATGTACGCCGCAAAATAAATCACCTGTTCAATTGCTTTGATTGGCAGATTGAGAAGAAGCCCTATTCTGCTGGGAGTCGATCTCAAATACCATATATGAGATATTGGAACAGCCAATTTTATATGTCCCATTCGTTCACGTCTTACGCTTGATCTTGTAACTTCAACGCCGCATTTTTCGCATATCACTCCTTTATAGCGGATTCTTTTATATTTGCCGCAATAACATTCCCAGTTTTTTGTCGGTCCAAAGATTTTTTCGCAAAACAATCCATCTCGCTCTGGTTTTTGCGTTCTATAATTGATTGTTTCGGGTTTTTTAACCTCGCCATGGGACCAGCTTAATATTGTTTCCGGCGAAGCTATTGATATGGCAATGGCGTCAAAGTCATCAATATTTGTTATTTTTGGTTGTTGTTGCATATATTTTTGGTTATAAAAGAAAAAAAATTATTCTTCAATCACCGTGTTTTCATTTTCCGGTTTTTCTGTTATTTCCTTTGATATTGTTTCTTCTGTCTGCAATTCTTCCGAAGGAATGTATTCGTCTTCATCTTCTTCAGCGGTTTCTTTTGTTTTGAGAAGAGTTACGTCCAAGCAAAGACTTTGCAATTCTTTTATAAGGACATTAAATCCTTCAGGCGTTCTTGGTTTTCTTATTGGTTCGCCTTTGATAATTGCTTCATATGCTTTTGACCTTCCAAAAACATCATCCGATTTTATTGTTAATAATTCCTGTAATGTGTGCGCCGCGCCATATGCTTCAAGCGCCCACACTTCCATTTCTCCGAATCTTTGTCCGCCATGCTGAGCTTTGCCTCCCAGCGGCTGTTGCGTGACAAGAGAGTATGGGCCGATTGATCTCGCATGAATTTTATCTTCAATAAGATGGCTTAATTTCAAAATATACGAAACGCCCACTGTTACTTCATGGTCAAATGGTTCTCCAGTTTTGCCATCGTACAAAATTGTTTTTCCATTTTTTGGAAGATTTGCTTTTTCAAGAAGTTCCGTGATTTTTTCATGGCTTACTCCGTTTAAGACAGGACTTGCCACTTTTATATCAAGTGTTTTCGCCGCCCATCCAAGGTGCGTCTCAAGAATTTGACCTATGTTCATGCGGCTTGTAACGCCGAGAGGATTTAAAATAATATCTATCGGAGTTCCATCAGGCAAAAACGGCATATCTTCTTCAGGAACAATAATTGAGATGATACCTTTATTGCCGTGACGTCCCGCGACTTTATCACCAATTGATATTTTTCTTGTTTGAGCCACTGAAACCTTAATTTGTTTATTGACGCCTGTAGGCAATTCATCGCCGTCTTTTTTTGAGAATACTTGCACGCCTATCACCTTTCCTTTTTCGCCGCCCGGAAGTCTCAAAGAGCTGTCTTTTACATCGCGCGCCTTATCTCCAAAAATTGCTCTGAGAAGCCTTTCTTCTGCGCTTAATTCTGTTTCTCCTTTTGGCGTAATTTTACCAACCAGAATATCTCCTTCATAAACAGTTGCGCCAATCCGCACGATTCCGTCTTCATTGAGATCTTTAAGATGAGCTTCCCCTACATTTGGAATATCTCGCGTAATAATTTCAGGACCGAGTTTTGTGTCGCGCACATCGATCGTATAATTTTCGATATGAATTGAATCATAAGCGCCGTTTTTTATAAGTCTTTCTGAGATAATAACCGCATCTTCATAGTTATATCCTTCCCATGACAGATATGCCACAAGAACATTTTGTCCGAGCGCAAGTTCTCCTTCATTGATTGCCGCCCCTTCAGCCAAGATATCTCCTTTTTTAACCTTCATTCCGCTTTCAACCCGTGTTCTTTGGTGGATGCATGTTGCTTGATTTGACCTTTCATAAACAAGAATTTCATAATTTACTTTTCGGCCGTTGTCATAAAGAACAATAATTTGATTGGCGTCAGCGTAAAGAATCGTTCCGTCATCTTCAGCAAAAATAACCTGTCCAGATGATTTAGCGATTACTTCTTCCATTCCTGTTCCTACAATCGGTGCTTGCGGATTAATCAATGGCACAGCTTGACGCTGCATGTTTGAACCCATTGACGCTCTTGTATTATCATCATGCTCAAGAAATGGTATTAAAGCAGTTGCCTCTGACACAATTTGTTTCGCAGAAACATCAATATGTGTTATATCGTTTATGTGAGCCAAAATTGGTTCTCCGTTTTTGCGCGCCGGCACCCTTGTTACCGTGAATTCTCCAATTTCATTAACAGGAGAATTGGCTTGTGCGATTACAAAATTACGCTCTTCATCCGCGTCGTAATATTGGATTTCGTCGGTTAAATAAGGTCTTACTGCTATTTCTTTTATTTCATCGGCATATTTTGCTATCACGTTGGCGGCGCTTTCGGATATTAACTCTCCCGCTGATACAATCGGATTTTTTCCACGCGGAGGAATGATTGTTTCGGCGGCTGTATGGCCGATCATACTTTTTACTTTATTTGGAACCGTTTTAGCCACTTTTCTAAAAGGCGTTTCAATAAATCCGTATTGGTTAACGCGGGCATATGTTGCAAGATGCACAACAAGGCCGATGTTTGGTCCTTCAGGCGTTGAAATCGGACATATTCTTCCATAATGAGATGTATGCACATCGCGCACATCAAAGCTGGCGCGTTCGCGGGATAGGCCGCCTGGACCCATCGCTGATAATCTTCTTTTATGAGCAAGTTCTGAAAGGGGATTGATCTGATCCATAAACTGAGATAACTGTGAACTTGCGAAGAATTCACGAAGAGCCGCGGTTACAGGTCTTGAGTTGATTAACTGCGTCGGAGTCACTGTCTCGGCCTCCATGACGCTCATACGGTCTTTTGCGATTCGTTCGGTACGCATAAGTCCGACTCTAAATTTATTTTGCACCAGTTCTCCAACCGCCCTGATGCGTCTGTTGCTTAAATGATCAATATCATCAGGTTCAAATTCGCCATTATTGACGCGAATCATGTGTTTTAAAATTTCAATGAGATCTTTCGGCTGGAAGACATGATTTTCTTTTACATTTGGGATATTTAGATTGAATCTTTTGTTTAATTTATATCTTGCGACGGGGCCCATATCGTATTTCTTATAATCAAAAAACATTGATTGTATAAGAGATTTTGCATTTTCAGGAGTTGCGAGGTCGCCCGGACGAAGTTTTTTATAAATCTGCTGATACGCTTCTTCAACTGTTTTTGCGGGATCTTTTTCAAGTGTAAGAAGAATATAATCGGGATTTGGCGGCAGAGACACATCAGCAAATTCTTCCAATATGCTTTTATCTGTTTCATATCCCATAATCCTTAAAAGAGAAGTGATCGGAATTTTTCTTTTGCGGTCAATTTTTACAGACACAATTCCTTTTTTATCCGTTTCAATCTCAAGCCATGCGCCTCGTTTTGGAATAATTTTTGCGATTACATATTGCGGAATCGCGGGATTTTTTTGGAACACGACACCCGGAGAACGCACAAGTTGACTTACAACAACGCGTTCAATTCCGTTAACAATAAATGTGCCCCTGTTTGTCATTAAAGGAATTGATCCAAGAAAAACATCTTGCTCTTTGATTTCTCCCGTTTCTTTATTGATTAATTGCACATGAACTTTTAAAGGCGCTTCATATGTGATATTTTTTTGTTTTGCTGTTTCAGCGTCATATTTTGGAGCCGTAATAGCATGATCCAAAAAATGCAGCTCCAGTTTTTTCCCGGAAAAATCAGTGATCGGATTTATTTCATCTAAAAGCTCTTTTATACCTTCTTCCAAAAACCATTTATACGAATCAAGCTGTACTTCTATAAGATTCGGGATTAAAACATCCGCATCCATACGCGATGTGAAGTATTTTCTTTTGTTGCTTTCTTTCATTGCTTCAAGTCCAGCCTTGAGTGTTGAAGCTCTTACGAGTTCATAATCAGTTTTTTTCTCTTGTTTGATATTTTTTAATGATTTTTCTTTTGCGGTTTTCCCGCGCAACTTTTCCGTTTTACTTTTTACGCGCGAAGAAGAAGCGTTTTCTTTGATTAAACGCTTTTTAATTTTTTTGAGAACAGATTTTTTTGACATAATAAAAAGAAAGTTGTTAATTTTTTAATATGGCGGCATTTTGCCGCGGCCGCCAATTCACAACTCTCCTGTTTTTAGGCAGCGAATATAAGTATATGTGTTTCTGACCCAATAATTATATTGATATTTTTTTTGCTGTCAAATGATTTTTATTTTATTGGTTATTTTATTTTTGTCAATCCATTCATATATGATTGAAGAGCTTTTGGAATATTAATTGATCCATCCGCGTTTTGATGGATTTCTAATAATGGTATAAGAATGCGCGGAGATGCTATACATGTATTGTTTAAAGTGTGACAGAATTTTACCTGACCGTTTGAATCGCGGTAACGCAGATTAAGCCGCCGTGCCTGAAAATCATAAAACATCGAGCACGAATGTGTTTCTCCATAGCTTTTGCGCGACGGCATCCAACATTCAATATCATTTTTATAAACCTGTCCTTGTCCCATTTCACCTGTGCAGATCGCGACAACTCTATATGGGAGTTCAAGCGCCTGTAGTACTTCTTCCGCATTAGAAAGAATCATGTCAAACATCTTTCTGCTCTCTTCTTCATCGGCGCGGCAGATAATTACCTGTTCAATTTTCTGGAATTGATGGACGCGATAAAGCCCATGCGTATCTTTGCCGTATGTGCCGGCTTCTCTCCTAAAGCAATAAGACGATCCTGTGTATTTTTTAGGCAGGTCTTTTTCATTTAGAATTTCATCGTAATGATAAGCTGTAACAGGGACTTCTGATGTGCCAATTAAATTCAATTTGTCTTTTTCGATTCTATATGCTTGTTCTTCTCCGCCTGGAAAATATCCTGTGCCGATCATTGCTTTATCTTCCACAAGCATCGGCGGCGTGAAAGGCGTAAAGCCTTTTTCTATCAATTTATCAAGCGTAAATCTTAAGACTGCGTTTTCCAGCAAAACCGCTTTGTTTTTCAAAAAATAATTTCTTGTTCCCGCGATTTTTACACCCCGTTCAACATCAACCATATCGTGTTTTTCCATAAGAGCGATATGATCAAGCGGTTCAAAATCAAATTTCGGCGGTTTATTGTATTCACGCAGTACCTTATAATCTTTTTCACTATCTCCGATTGGTGCTTCTTTTGATGGAATCTGCGGCACCCAGAGAAGCAGATAATTTAATTCTTCTTCGGTTTTTTTCAGTGATTCCGCCAGTTTTTTTTCTTCTGCAGTCAGTTCTTTCATTCGTTCCAATATTTCCTGTTTTGTGTCGCCGTGCAATAACGGAATTTTTTCTCCCGCGCGATTTTTTTCAGCCTTGATGACTTCGATTTTTTTCAGTTCTTCGCGCCGTTTTTTATCCAGTTCCAGCAGTTTATCAATATCAATATTGATTTTCTTTAATTTTGCGGCTCTTTTAATATCTTCTGCGTGTTCGCGAATGAATTTGATATCAAGCATAAGAAATTTTTTTAATGAATTTTTCGATATCTTGCAATTTATTTTTTAATACATTATATACAATATCATAATTTATATTTTCATAATCATGCGCCATTATATTTCTAAGTCCAACCATTCCAACCATTTTTTTTGTAAGCTTGCTATCTATAATTTTTTCTTCATTCAAGATATGGAAACATTCACTTAATGTTGTAGGTTTACGGTATTTTTTATATGCTATTACAGCTTCTGCTAGATCGATTGTCGCTTGCGCCGCCAGATAAAGATATCTTTCAACGGCACCTCTTAAAGTTAGATCATTTTCAAGCTGTTTTTTTGAAAACTTTTTATAGACCGCAAGAATTTTTAGATACTTTTTTACGGCGCTTATTTTATTTTCTATTTTTGTCAAATTTGTCATTTAAGCTTTTGTTAAGCCGTATTTTGAAAGCATGATATGAAAATCAAAATATTCATTCAATATGCGCGGTTCAACCAAAATTTTAAAAGGTTCTCGTTCAAAAATTAAATCGCCGTCTTTTATGGCATTGTATTTTAATTCCGGACTTTCTGTAATGTTTAATATTACCACATCAACCTTATCGGTCTTGAGACATCGGCTTAGTTTATCATGAAGACGAAATTTGTCTTCAATCATTTTTTTCTTGTCTTTTTCATCTAGATATATCGCAAAATCATAATCGCTTAAAGGTCCCGCGTTGCCATTTGTTCGTGATCCAAAAAAATAAACGAGTTTTATCCGCGGATTTTCTTTAAAGATGTTTTTTAGCTTTTTGATATCAAGCATAAGAAAAATTGTAAGATGATTTTATCTTACTATAAAAATAATCTGCGCGAAAGATTATTGCCATACTTTGAATACTTTCATCGCGCCGTTTGGCTTTAATAGTTTATCCACTTGTATTCCGACCATTTTTTATCAGGATTCATGCATCTATTGCCTTCTTTTTTCAATTCAATCACATTTTTTATGAAATCATAATCAAAATACATTTTTGTTTCGCATCCAGATTCACTGGTTGAGCCTTCCATTTTTATCACCGTGCCTTCGCGTTTTCCGAATGATGTCGGCCAACCAAGACATCCCCGTTTTTTGTCATTAACAGAAGCTTTTGTGATCGTGTTGGACGCTATATTGTAATTATAGATTGCTCCGTTTGTACAATACGCTCCGGGTTCAAGCATTACCAAGATTTTTCCGTTTTCCGAATAGCACGCATTTTTGATTTTGTCGATTGAAATTTGATTTGCGGCGGCTGTTTGAATTAATGCCGCATACCAATTTTGCGTTTTATAATCAGCCATTGAACCGCAGCTGTTGAATTTTACTTCCGCTGCGGGCACAGCAAGCGTGATTTCCGCAGATACAGGCGGTTGTTCCGGAGCAGGTGGATTTTTCAGCTCTTCTATCTGTTTTTGGAGGTCCGCGATTTGTTGTTTCAGCAACGCATTTTCAGTTTCGTATGTGTCAGTTGACCAATAGGTAATAAGGCTTGACGCAAGCGCAACGCACGCAAGCGCAACAATAAACCGCAGGGTTTTGCCCGATTGATTTTGTTCAATCATAAAAATCCGGTTAATTATAAAAATTCGGCCTTATTATACAGTGAGTAGGTGTTTTGTCCAGTTCACATTTATTTTTTATCGTCCACAACTTCTCCTTCCACTACATCATCTCCGCCTTTTTTCTTGTTTTTATCTGTAACTTTTACGCCGTTATCCGTAGAGTCAGCGCCTTCTGTGTTTGAACCTGCTCCGCCGGCCGCGCCAACATTTTTATACATCTCCGCGCCGACTTTTTGTATTTCTGTTGATAATTCATCATAAGCCTTTTGCAGTGTTTCTTTTTCAGGTTCTTTTGCCTCTAATATTTTTTTCAGGGCATCTATTTTTTCCTGAACAGGTTTTTTTACCCTATCAGAAACTTTGTTTCCCGCGTCTTTCAATGTCTTTTCCGATTGAAACACAAGCATTTCAGCGCGATTTTTCAGATCCGTAAGTTCACGCTTTTTCTTGTCTTCCGCTTCATGCATTTCAGCTTCTTTTCTCATTCTTTCAATTTCCTCCTTGCTCATATTTGAGCTTCCCGTGATTGTGATTGTTTGCGCTCGATTTGTTGCTTTATCCACTGCTTTTACATTTAGAATTCCGTTTGAATCAATATCAAATGTTACTTCAATCTGCGGTATTCCGCGTGGAGCCGGCGGTATGTTGTCGAGTATAAATTTTCCGAGGGATTTATTGTCCGCGGCCATCGGTCTTTCACCCTGTAAAACATGAATTTCAACAGATGTTTGATTATCAGCCGCAGTTGAGAAGATTTGTGTTTTTGAAGTTGGGATTGTGGTGTTTCTTTCAATCATCGGAGTAGCGACGCCGCCCAATGTTTCAATGCTTAGCGTAAGCGGGGTTACATCAAGAAGCTGTATATCTTTTACTGTTCCTGTCAAAACTCCGCCTTGAATTGCCGCGCCAAGCGCTACAACTTCATCCGGATTTATTCCTTTGTGCGGTTCTTTTCCGAAAAATTCCTTTACCATTTTTTGAACAGCCGGCATGCGCGTCATTCCACCAACCAACACCACTTCATCAATATCTTCGGCTGTAATTTTGGCGTCTTTCAGCGCTTTTTTGCATGGCTCAACGGTTTTTTCAATCAAATCAGCAACAAGAGACTCGAGTTTTGCTCGCGATAATTTTGCTACAAAATGCTTTGGCCCGCTTGAATCCGATGTGAGGTAGGGAAGATTAATTTCGGTTTCTGTCATGCTTGATAGTTCGCATTTCGCTTTCTCAGCCGCATCCCTAATTCTTTGCATTGCTATGCGATCTTTTGAGATATCTATGCCGCTGTCTTTTTTGAATTCCGCGATAATCCATTCCACAACTCTTTGGTCAAAATCATCGCCGCCGAGCTGCGTGTCTCCGTTTGTTGATAATACTTCAAAAACTCCTTCTCCGATTTCCAAAATAGAAATATCAAAAGTGCCACCGCCCAAATCATAGACAGCGATTTTTTGCTCTTTGTTTTTTTTGTCTAAGCCATATGCCAACGCGGCCGCGGTTGGTTCGTTTATAATTCTTTTTACATCAAGTCCGGCGATTGTGCCTGCGTCTTTTGTGGCTTGTCTTTGGGAATCGTTGAAATACGCTGGAACAGTGATTACAGCTTCTGTAACCTTTTCTCCAAGATACGCTTCCGCATCCGCTTTTAATTTTTGAAGAACCATTGCTGAAATCTCAGCGGGACGCTTTTCCTCGCCGTTTAGAATTACATTTATTTCACCGTTTTTCCCCTTTACAACTTTATAGGTTAGACGTTTGATATCCGCAAGCGCTTCATCATATTGTCTGCCGATCAATCTTTTTGCTGAATATATTGTATTTTCCGAGTTCATTACTGCTTGTCTTTTTGCGGCGATTCCAACGAGCCTTTGACCATCTTTAATCGCTACAACCGAAGGAGTTGTTCGCGAACCTTCTGAATTTGGTATTACAACAGCTTCCGCGCCTTGCATTACCGCGACGCATGAGTTTGTTGTTCCGAGGTCGATGCCTATAATTTTTCCCATAGTTTTTTTGGTTAATAATTGGGGTCAGATCTAATTATTAAACCTGACTTTTGCGTTTTTTCCGCGCCTTAGCGCCTTTGCGGCGCACGCAGAATTAGCACTCACTATTATAGAGTGCTAAAAATTAATGTCAAGAGATTTTTTGTTCAATTTTCTTCTATATGAATTAAATTATTGATTAGTTGTTTTCTCGCCATTCCCCACTTTTACTTTCGCGGGCCGTAAAACTTTGTCTCCAATCATATACCCTTTTTCTATTTCCTCTATAACGATATCTTTCTCGCCGGGCGCTTGGGCGATTGCTTCATGGAGATAAGGATCGAACTTTTTGCCTTTTGATTCGAATTCTTTTACGCCGTATTTATTAAGCAGGGCTGTAATTTGTCCCGCGATAGATTCAATACCTTTTCTATGATCTTCTGGAATTTGATCAGCCGCCATTACTGAAATCGCTCGTTTAAAATTATCCAAAATTGAGATTATTTCAAGCAAAATTGCCGTATTTACAAACGCTGTCATCGAGTTTCTTTCTTCCTCTATCCGTTTTCGATAGTTGATTAGATCCGCCATTGCGCGTTTTGCTGTTTCTGTTGTGGCGGCCAATTGTTCTCGCAAAAGCTCAAGTTCTGATTTTGATGTCTTTTGCTGTTGTTCTGTTGATTGTTCAAATTGCTGTTTTTTGGCGTCAGATTCGTTTGACTGTTGTTCTGTTGATCGTTCAACTTGTTGTTTTTTTACATCAGGCGCATTTGATTGATGTTCTTGTTTTTGCGCCTGTTGCGCCGCATCCGGTTTTAATTCTTTTTGTGATTGTTGTTTATCGTTCATAACATCATTTTTTTAATTTCTTCAAGTAAAACAATATTATAAGGATAATCCATTCTTGTTGGGCCGAGGATTCCTATAAATCCTTTATAACTTTCGATATTATACCGTGTGACAATAATACTATATGATTGAATTTGAGGAATAATATTTTCTTCCCCGATAAAAACTTTTACGCTGTCATCTATATCGAGCGAATGCAAGGTATTAACAAAATTATCGTTGTTTTCAAACACTTCAAGAACCTGACTTGCTCTGATGGGGTCATTTATGAATTCAGGCTGGCGAAGAATATTTGACATTCCGAGATAAAAAGTTCTGCGATTATCAGGTACGGTTGCAAAGCTGGCGTTTCCAGTGGCGCGGCTTAAAAGATTGACCGCATCATAAACGCGTTCGCGCGTTTTTTGCAGATTATATTCTTTTTGAATCTGTACTAATGCTTTTACTGCTTTTTTTCTGGCGCTTTCATAGTCTGCTATATCTTCAATATATTTTCTATAACCAAGCCGTGTAGGAACGCGGCCTGCAGAAGTATGCGGCTGGAATATATAGCCTTCGTGTTCGAGTTCCGCCATGTCGTTTCGTACTGTTGCCGGGCTTACATTTAGATGATAGTGAAGAATTATTATGTTTGATCCAACCGGTTCGGCGGTTTCAATAAATCGCTGGACAATGGCTTTTAAAATGCTGATTTTGCGGTTTTCGAATTTCATATTAGCACTTGAGAGTATATAGCGCTAATTTAGTTAAAGCAAGATGGGTAAAATGGGATTGTCTTCTTTTATCGAGCTCAAATAGGGGACTTTTCTTTCAGATGTTTTGGCTTTCTGATGGAAAAACTTAGAGAACCGTCCTCTTTATTATTTTTGACCGTCCACTTTATTTTTGAGCTAGATTTGTTTCCCCTCGCAGATATGTGATTCGTTTTTCGGTAAGGTTTATCATTGACTGTGCGTGATTGTTTGTTAACGCGGCTTGAATTGCTTGCGCTTCAGCAACTTTTGACCCGATAATCTCATTTTCTTTTGTCAATGCCTGTCTTTCTGATTCCAATTGTTTGATTATATACCCTTTTGTGATTTCTTTCCCAGAGAAAAAAAGCGTCATTATTATTATAAGAGCGCTAAAAATTATAAAAGATATAATTAAAATTGTTGAATTCATTTCTATTGTTGTTGTTTGCGCATATTTTCTTTGCGGATGCCAATCCAACCTTGAATAATAAGCCGAATTTTGTAGAGTTGTCTGCTGCATTATTTAACAGCCGTTATTTGCTTTTTACCAATAAATCAGCATTTTAAGCTGAGTTTCCGTGTTATTTCGTTCTACAAGTTCAGAGATGTCATATTTTTTCTGCGGCACGGAGTAAAGCGCTTCTGCTTCTAGGATTTGTTTTAATTTCATTTTCAGATGGGCGAACGGGTTTTTTTGTAAGAATTTTAATGGATGGTTCATGTTTGCATTGACAAATTAATATATGCGGCAGACAGATGCATGTCCGCGCTTGAAATTTAAAAAAATGCTTTACAATTCGATCTTCAAGAGAATGATAAGAAATCACAACCAAACGACCATGCGGAGCAAGCGCTTCTATTGTTTGCGGTAAAACATTTTTTAAAACTTCAAGTTCATTATTGACCTCAATCCTTAATGCTTGAAATACGCGAGTTGCTGGATGAATGTGTTCATAATGGCGATGCGGGATTATCCGTTCAATTATTTTTGCGAGTTCACCAGTTGTTTTAATAGGGGTTTTGCGTCTTATTTTTTCTATTTCTGTCGCAATCTTGAAGGCATATTTTTCTTCTCCATAATTTCTAAATATTTCAGCCAGTTTTTTAGCAGAATATTTATTGATGATTTCTTCTGCTGTAAGACGATTTAACTCTTTACTGAATCTCATATCCAGTGGTTCATCTTTTTTAAATGAGAATCCGCGATTTTCAAGTTCAAGATGAGAAGAACATAAACCGAGATCTAATAAAATTCCGTTTATTTTGCCATTAAGCCGATGTTTTATTAATGTTTCTGTTAAATTTATGAAGTTAGAATGAACAAAAACTATATTTTTATATTCACGAAGATTTTCTTTTGCAATTTTTAAATTCTGTTCATCCTGCTCAAAGGCTATAAGCAAACCTCCCGATCCTATTTTTCTGAGTATATCTTTGCTATGTCCGCCTAATCCAAGGGTACAATCAACAGCTATATCATTTTTTTTAAGATTGAGATACTTTTGCACTAATTGTCGAAGAACAGGAAGATGCGCTATTTTGTTTTGCATAAGCCTTATTCTATTGTCTTTCCTTTATCCGATGTTCAAAACTTGTGTACAAATTGTGTATAACTTTTTTATACGCTATTTCTTCATCAAATTTATTCCGAAATAGTTTACCAGTCAAACAAATTTAATATTTTAAGAGTAATTTTTGTGTTCAAAAGCGATTCCTTTAAATTATTTATGTGATTTTTAAGCCAGAAATTCGCTATATTAAATTTTATTGCAGAGAAGGGGAGTTATTGTATAACTTTTGTGCACAAAGAGGTCTATTATAGAGAAATCTATGGTTTAAAACAGTATTTGAATTTGACTAGAGGGTTTATACGCATAAATTCGCCGCATGATGAATTTTAGATTAAAATATATCTATGAATATTTTTTACCCTTATTTTTGGGTATTTTTTGGATCAATGCTGCCGATAATTGAACTCAGAGGCGCTATCCCTGTTGGGATTGAACGTTTTCATCTGCCGGTGTGGCAGGTTTATATTTTGGCGGTTTTAGGATGCATGGTTCCTATTTTGATTATATTGAAGATTTTGGGTCCTATTAGTGATTTTTTAATGAGAAAATTTAAATTTTGCAATAAAATACTAAACGCAATTTTTGAACATACTAAAAGAAAATATACTGATAAAATCCATAAACTTGGAATTATTTTGGTTTTATTAATAGCTGCAATACCTATTCCGTTTTTAGGAGGAGCGTGGACAGCGGCATTGATTGCTTTTGTTTTCGGGATAAATTACAAAAAAGCCGTTTTTTATATATTTATTGGTACAATAATCCAAGGCTTGATTGTGCTCAGCGGAGTATATTCAATTACTTTTCTCTGATTTGTCAAATTTTTAATGTTCCTTGTCTTAAAATTTCTATTTTATTTTTTTCTGTTGAAACTATTGTTGATGGTTTTCGATGTGGAATTGTACCTGAATCAATAATCAAATCCGGTTTGATTTTTTTTGATAACGCCCGAACAGAATAAATTTCTTTTTCTCCGCTTAGATTTGCGCTAGTCGTGATAATGGGATGATTGTATGCTTTGAGGATTTTTTGAGTTAGTTCGTGATTAGGACAGCGTATTCCAATTGTTTTTGCGCTGGGATTAAGAAATTTTGGCAAAGAAGCGCGTCTTTGAACTATGATTGTGAGCGGCCCAGGCCAGTATTTGCGAGCCAGTTTAAGAGCGAGATTATTGAATTTTCCATATTTTTGAGCTGTTTTTAGATCTGTTACCATGATGCTGGACGGTTTTTTTGCATTCATCTTTTTTAGTGTGTATAAGCGTTTAATCGCTTTTTTATTAAATGCGTCGCACGCGAATCCGTAACAGGTTTCGGTTGCATGCATTATGATTCCGCCTTTTTCCAATACGGTAAGCGTATTTTTAATCATTTTTTCGGATCCTATTTTACTCTTGAAAATCATTTATCCGCTCGGTAAAATCTCTTTCGCAATATAATATATTTTTTTCAATATGACAAAATTAAAAACCGCCATAAACGGCTTTGGCAGGATCGGCCGTATGCTTTTGCGCGCGAATTTTATCAATAATTTGGTTGATATCGCCGCGATCAATGATCCAAACGACAATAAATCGCTGGCTTATTTGCTGAAATATGACACTGTTCACGGAAAATTTGATAAAGAAATCGAAGCAACCGAAACCGGAATCAAAATCGATGGCAAAGAAGTTCCAGTATTACACGAGAAAGATCCTTCAAAATTGCCTTGGAAAAATTTTGGAATTGATCTGGTTTTTGAAGCAACCGGACTTTTTACTGATAAAACAGCCGCTATTGCCCATATTGATTCCGGGGCGAAACGCGTGATTATAACTGCTCCTGCCAAAAATCCGGATTGCACCTTGGTTATGGGCGTAAATCATAAAAATTTTGATCCTCTTAAACATACTATTATTTCAAACGCTTCATGCACGACAAATTGTCTTGCTCCGATGGCAAAAGTTCTCCACGAAAATTTCAAAATTGTGAAGGGATTTATGACAACCGTACATGCTTATACAAATGATCAAAGAACGCTTGACCTGCCGCATAAAGATCCGCGAAGAGGCAGGACTGCGGCGCAAAATATAATTCCAACCTCAACTGGAGCGGCAAAAGCAATCGGAGAGGTTTTGCCCGATTTAAACGGCAAAATGGATGGAATCGCGCTTCGCGTCCCTGTTGCTGACGGAAGCATAACTGATTTAGTTTGTATTGTTGAAAAAGCAACAACAAAAGAAGAAGTCAACGCGGCAATGAAAAAGGCCGCAGAAGGAGAATTAAAGGGTATTCTTGAATATTGTGAAGATCCGATTGTTTCATCTGATATTATTGATAATTCCGCCTCATCTATTTTTGATGCGGCTTTAACCAAAGTTCTCGACGGCAATCTTGTGAAGGTATTTTCTTGGTATGATAATGAATGGGGGTACAGCATGCGAACGATTGAGCTTGCGGCTTATATAGCCAGCAAAATTTAATATTATTTAACTAATTCATTTATGCCCAAAACAACTTCAACAGAACGCGATCCTCTGCATTTTTTCCGCAAATTGCATTATTCTCCAGGCGAACTTGCGCGAATCAGACAGATTGTCCGTCCAAGCGGACGCGCAATATATTTGCCTTATGACCAATTTATCGAACATGACTGCAGACATTTAGACGCAGAATCTGATGCCGGAAATGTTGATTACATAATGAAGCTTGCGATTGATGCAGGATTTAACGCTGTTGCTTTCCATTATGGGATTTCAAAAAGATTTTGGACAAAATACGACGGTCAGATTCCGTTAATTTTAAAAATAAACGGTAAAACCTCATTTCCATCACAAGCAAATCCGATTAGTTCATATACTTCTTGGGTTGAAGATGCCGTTCGCCTTTCTGCCGCGGCAATCGGTTATACGATGTATTATGGCACCCCGCGTCAGGATGAAGACCTGCCTCAGCTTGCGGCTGTCCGCAAAAAATGCGATGAATATGGTTTGCCTTTGATTGTTTGGGCTTATCCGAGAGGTGAAGCTGTTGATAAAAAAGGCGGAAAAGATTCTTCTTACGCTCTTGAATCAGCCGCAAGAATGGCTACAGAAATGGGCGCAAGCATTATTAAATCAAATCTCCCAAAACCAGCAAAACAGGATTATTTTGACAATCCGGGCGTACCCGATTATTACAAGAAAGTTGAGCGTGAATTGTTGACACTGCCGCCGAAAGAACAAAAAATTGAACGCGCGCGGAGAATTGTTAAAGCCGCAAGCGGCGTTCCGGTATTATTCAGCGGAGGAGAAGAGATTGATGAGGCTCTTTTGAAAGAAAACGCGACTGCTTGTTTGGAAGGAGGATGTTTTGGATTTATCTTCGGAAGGAACATCTGGAAGAGGCCTTATAAAACCGCGATGATGTTAACAGAAAAATTGGCTGCCATTTTGGATAAAACTCCTTTACCAAAATTATAATATGGAAATTACAGAACATTTAAAAAACAAGGCTGTTGCGCCTGATTTGCTTGCTGTGATTTCAGCAATTTGCGAATCATGCAGGCGGATTTCCCGTATGATCCAATCAAAAAATATTTGCGGGAAAGCCGGCACCCAGAACATTTTTGGCGAAGAACAATTGGCGTTGGATGTCGCATCAGATAAGTTGATTTCTGAGGCGTTAAAGAAGACTCCTGAAGTCGCAGTTTACGCATCCGAAGAATTGGAGCGAGAAATGACCGCAAATGTATCCGGCGTTTTTGGTGTCGCATATGATCCTCTTGACGGTTCGAGTTTGGTTGATGTGAATTTTGCGGTAGGAAGCATCTTTGGAATATACAAAGGGAATACATTTATCGGCAGAAAGGGAAGTGAGCAGGAATGTGTTTTAATAGCTGTTTACGGTCCGCGGACAACAATTGTTTGCGCGCTAAAATCAGACGGTGTTAATGAATATACCTTGTGCGATGAGAAGTTCCTCCTTTCAAAAGAAAATTTAAAAATCGCTCCGGAAGGAAAAATCTTTGCGCCGGGAAATTTGCGCGCATGTTTGTATCATCCCGGCTATAAAAAACTTCTTGATTATTGGCTTGATCAGCAATATACGCTTAGGTATTCGGGCGGGATGGTGCCTGACATAAATCATATCTTGCTTAAAGGCAAAGGAATTTTTACATATCCTGCTTACAAAGATATGCCAGAAGGCAAACTCCGTTTGCTTTATGAATGCGCTCCTATGGCGTTTATCGTTGAAGAAGCGGGCGGCCGCGCCACAGACGGAAAGATGCGTTTGCTTGATAAAAAAATACAAGAATTAAGCAAGCGGACGCCCATATTGATAGGTTCCGAAAATGAAGTAAAAAAAGCTGAAGAATTATTGCGCTAGAACTAAACTTCTGTTAAAGTTTTGTACTACAGTACTTGTTTGACGCGAATTTATAACAAATGGGACAAAAAGTTTCAAAAACGGAAATAGAAAAACTTGTATCGCAAGCCAAAAAAGGCGATGTTAACGCTTTTTCGAAGCTGTACGATTATTTTGCAGATAACATTTATCGCTATGTGTTTTTCCGCGTTGACAGCGTTGAAGATGCACAGGATTTGACAGAGACAGTATTTTTAAAATCATGGGAAAATCTTTATCAATATAAAAGCGGCGGCAATAATTCTTTCAGCTCATGGATTTTCCGCATAGCCCACAATCTTGTAATTGATTATTACAAATTAAACAAGCAAATAGAATCTTTGACCGAGGATTATAT
>Ga0123519_10006203_pt1 | contig 18886 bp, 14 predicted proteins | sample YelNatPaOPRAMG02_FD_87396 | JGI IMG/M metagenome (GOLD analysis project Ga0123519, IMG submission 87396) | Hot spring microbial communities from Yellowstone National Park - Yellowstone National Park OP-RAMG-02 (version 2) | ecosystem: Environmental > Aquatic > Thermal springs > Hot (42-90C) ... | reverse complement strand
CTTCGATCAACAGCCGGCGGGCATGGCCGTTGCCGGTCTTGGTGATCGATCCCTGCGAGCGTGAATTCCCCGACGTGTACTCGCATGGCACCAACCCGAGGTAGGCCCCGATCGAGCGCCCGGTCAACCGGCCCCAGTCACCGATCTCGACCGCCAGCCCCAACGCGGTCAACGTCGAGACTCCACGCAAGCAGCCCAACCGGGTGACCACCGGCGTGTAGGCACTGTCGGCCGCCAGTTCGGCGATCGCGGCATCGAGTCGGTCGCGACGATCAACGGTGGCCAGCATCGTGTCCAGCGCGGTGTCGTAAGCCAGCTGCAATGGGGTGGCTTCGAAGCGTTGCGCCCGCAGCCACGCCTCGTGCTTACCGGTCCAGGTCCGCCCGCCAGAGTAGATGATCCCTTGGCGCAGCAGCAGTTTCGATACCCGGTGCCGAGAACTCATCAGATCGCCGCGGCAGTCCTCACGGGCGCGCACCAGATCGCGGGCTGCTTCCTGATCCGCACTGGGAATCGTGACCGCCACGATTTGTCCCAGATGCAGCAACCGCGCCAGATGCGCAGCATCACGTGCATCGGTTTTGACCCGATCCCCCGACGGGCGCTGCAGCTTCGACGGCGCAGCCACCAGACACATCACCCCCGCGGCCACCAGGAACCGGGCCAACCCGAACCCGGTCGGCCCCGCCTCATACGTCACCGCCACCCTGCCCGGCAGCGACCGCAGCCATTCCAGGACATCCCGATAGTCCGGGGTCAACCGCCGTTCGAACACCTCACCGGTGTCCCCATCCAAAGCGCACCCGACCACTGATCGTGCGTGCACATCCAAACCAACACTCGTACGATGACGTTTCACTGGGGCCTCCTACATCTTGTGGCTCTACCGGCCAGGACCTGATTCCTGTCGGCAACCCACGTTCACATGCAGCGAGGCCCCAGCCTGCCCATACCGTCTAGCGCGGCCATCGCTGCTCTAGTCCTGCGAGCGCTCCCACGGTTCGGTGAACCGAGGCGAGCGGTCCCGGGACAGCCAGGCTAAAAGTCCCACCAGGCCGGCTACCCCCAATGCCGACAGTCCGAGCCGCACTGCGGCGTTGTGGAAGGCACGGGTGCTGGGATCGGTGTAGCGCGCCTGGGCGGTCATGGTGCTGACGACGCCCGGCTTGAGCCGCCACCGCACCACCTCTTCGTCGACTCGTGCTCCGTTGGTCGAAGTCACCGGTCCGGGGAAGGCCACGGTCAGCTCGACGTCAGCGTCGGGGTCGGTCAACGTGGTCAAATCTGCCCGACCCTCCAAGATCACCACGTCACCGGCTCTGCGCAGGGACAGGTTCACCCCCGCGGCGTCCGGATTCATACCTGCCAGCTGTGGCAATTCGGCAAACGTCAAGTCCGAGAACACCGCCTGCGATCCCACGTAGCCGTCGCGGTCGTACTTGGAGATCGCCACCTTCTGGCCAAACGGGAGATTAGCGTCCAACTGCGGTCCGGCATCCTTGTCGTTGCGCGGTTTCACCGCGGCGATGACCTCCCCGGACACCAGGTCGTCGGGCGAGATGGTGATCGACGCCGTCACCCGCAGGCATCCGGTGGCCAGGGGCACCACCGCCAGCAGCATCAGGGTCGCCAGAAATCGACGACGGCAGGTGGGAAGCTGCCGGCAGCGGGCGCGCACCAGGCCATGGTGCCAGACCGACTTGCCGGTGGTGATACACCGGTGGGCAAATCGGGTGGCCTGCTACAGCGGAAGCCTGCGCCCCAGGACTGCGAACGCGCGCGGGTCCCCGGCGAAGTGGTACCCGCGGATGATGTCGGTGAATCCCAGCCGCCGGTACAGCCGCCATGCGCGGTTGGGAGTGTCGTTGGTCTCCGGCGTCGACAACAGCACGTTGGCCTCTGCGCGACCGGCGAGCAGTCGGCGTGTCAACGCCTCCCCAAGTCCACGGCCTTGCGACCGCGGATGGACATGCAGCTCGGTCAATTCGAAATAGCTGGACATCAGCCTGGTGATTTCGGCGCCGGGACAGCCAACGCGTTGCAAACCCACTACCACCTGCTGCTGCCACCACTGATCGGGCGCGCCGCCGTAGCCGTAGGCCACGCCGAGCAGCGGCGCATTCCCAAGCTCCGCGGGTGACGGTGTTTCGCCGGGACGGCTGTCGACCTCCACCACAGCCACCGCCTGCCAGCCCGCTCGTCGGGTGTGCTCCAACCACATTGCGGCGCGTTGGTTCTCGGTGCCCCGAGGATATTGCATCGCATGGACATACACGCCCAAGGCGTCACCAAGACGCCGTCGCATGTCGTGCGGCGACAAGTCGATGACGAACGTCGCCAACTCCGGTGCCCCTCCTCGGTCCTGATCTGAGACACTGCCTCTTTCGCTATTATCGGGTGCGGTGGTACGCATCGAACGGCAACGGGCCGCGGCTACAATCAGCTGACGAACCGGTGGTACAGCACAGGCCGACCTCGTATCATCTGAGTTAGGTGACCACCAAACGGGCATCCAGTCGGCAAGGAGGGACGAATGCCACTCTCCGATCATGAGCAGCGGATGCTCGACCAGATCGAGAACGCTCTCTACGCCGAAGACCCCAAGTTCGCCTCCAGCGTTCGCGGTGGCGGATTGCATGCGCCCACAGCCCGGCGCCGGCTACAGGGTTCGGCGCTGTTCGTCGTCGGCTTGGGCATGTTGGTTTCCGGAGTGGCGTTTAAGGCCACCATGATCGGAACCTTTCCGATCCTTTCCGTCCTCGGGTTCGTTGTCATGTTCGGCGGTGCGGTTTTCGCCATCACCGGCCCGCCACTGGCCGGTCGGCGAGACTCCGCACCGCGCCAGCGTCGGGCCAGGGGCACCAGCAGTTCCTTCACCAGTCGAATGGAAGATCGGTTCCGTCGCCGCTTCGACCAGTAGCGTCGAACCACCCAGTGGGGCACCCTGGCGCGGCCGCGTCTGGCCTTATTCCTAATTGATCCCTAATGAATTCCTGTTTACTAACAGGACTCATACCGAGTTGCCCATAGTTAGTTGCCCATAGTTCGGCGCCGGTCCGGTGGACTCGTGGCCCCACTGTGCCCCACCCCGCCGCCCCACGTCTGGGCCCCACGTCGGTCTTATCGGCGCTGAGCTGACGATTTATTCGAAACCAACCCTGGTCTACCTGGGCCGCGGAGCGCCTGCTCGCGGGCACAGGTGGGCCTAGCAGCCAGCTGTTACCGAATAGATTGGGCAATAGATGGAGCAAAGTGGGGGATTGTGGGGTATGGTGGCTGAAGTCGTGAGGTTGAGCGCAGGCTCTCGCCGTCGCAGGAGGTGGCCGGATGTTTCTGGGCACCTACACGCCCAAACTCGACGACAAGGGGCGGCTCACGTTGCCCGCCAAGTTCCGCGACGCGCTGGCAGGAGGGTTGATGGTGACCAAAAGTCAAGATCACAGCCTGGCCGTCTACCCGCGCGCGGAATTCGAAGAGCTGGCACGCCGAGCCAGTAAGGCATCGCGAAGTAACCCCCAGGCACGGGCGTTCCTGCGTAACCTCGCCGCCGCCACCGACGAGCAGCATCCTGATGCGCAGGGGCGGATCACCTTGTCGGCCGACCATCGCCGTTACGCCAACCTCACCAAGGACTGCGTGGTGATCGGATCGGTCGATTACCTGGAGATCTGGGACGCTCGTGCCTGGCACGACTACCAGCAGACCCACGAAGAAAACTTCTCCGCGGCCAGCGATGAAGCACTCGGCGACATCATCTGAGGTGCATGCCCGTGCATCGTGGCCTCTGCCCGAACCGACCCTGACGTACTTCCCCGACGCCAGGTTCGCGCTCTCGGACAGGGACCCCGGTGCGCGGTTTGCCCGCCTGCTTTGGGCTCGTCGGGGAGGTGGTGTGGTGTCGGAAGTCACCGGCGATTTCGGGCATATGCCCGTGCTGGCCGAACGCTGTGTCGCACTGCTCACCCCGGCGCTGACCAGACACCACCCCAGCGGGGCCGGAGCGGTTCTTCTCGACGCCACCATCGGTGCAGGTGGGCATGCCGAGCGGTTCCTGTCGGTGTTGTCGGAGTTGCGGCTGATCGGCCTCGATCGCGATCCGAGCGCGCTGGACATTGCGCGCCGGCGGCTGGTGCGCTTCGCCGACCGGGTGACACTCGTGCACACCCGCTACGACGGCATCGCCACCGCCCTCACCGAAGCCGGTTATGCGGCGACGGGCGCAGTGGACGCCGTACTTTTCGACCTCGGTGTGTCGTCCATGCAACTGGATCGCACCGAGCGGGGGTTTTCCTATGCCCACGACGCCCCGCTGGATATGCGGATGGACCCCGGGTCCCCGCTGACCGCCGCGGACATTGTCAACACCTACGACGAGAAGGCCCTCACCGACATCTTGCGTCGCTACGGCGAAGAGCGGTTCGCCCGCCGCATTGCCGCCCGCATCGTCCGCCGCCGCGCGCACGCCCCGCTCACCTCGACCGGTGAGCTGGTTGCGCTGGTTTATCAAGCGATCCCGGCGCCGGCCCGACGGACCGGCGGGCATCCGGCCAAGCGCACGTTCCAGGCGCTGCGGATCGCGGTCAACGGCGAGCTGGACTCGTTGACCAGCGCGCTGCCCGCGGCACTGGATGCGCTTGCCGTCGACGGGCGCATCGCGGTGCTGGCGTATCAATCGCTGGAGGACCGCATTGTCAAGCGGGTTTTCGCGGCGGCCACCGCGTCGGCTACACCGGCCGGTCTCCCGGTCGAACTGCCCGGGCACGGGCCGCGGTTCAGGGCGTTGACGCGCGGTGCCGAGCGCGCCGGCGACGCCGAGATCCTGCGCAATCCGCGCAGCGCTGGAGTGCGGTTGCGGGCACTACAGCGGGTCGAGCCTAGAGATAACGCTAGGCATGGGCCAGCCGGGAGGAGCATCGGTGCAGGCTAAGCGCGAAGCGGTGCGGCGGCGCGGCGGCGAGCGTCGGCGCAGCCCCGCCGGCGCTGTCGCAAAACCCGCGCGCCGATCGGCCGACCCGGCCTCGGGGCGCCGCTCCCGGCCACGGGCGGGGAAGGCCTCGGCGCCTGCGCGGGAACCGCGGGCACCGCGGTCTGCGCCGCAAACCGCCCCGATTTCCCGGCCGGCCGAGCGGCTCGCCCGCCCCAAGAACACCAGCCAGGCCAAGGCTCGGGCTAGGGCGCGGAAGGCCAAGGCCCCCAGGGTGGTTCGTCTTCGGTTACGGGAGCGCTTGCTCAACAGGCTGGCGTCGATCGATCTGCGCCCGCGCACCCTGGCCAGCAAGGTGCCGTTCGTGGTGCTGGTCATCGGCGCACTGGGCGCCGGGCTGGGCGTGACCTTATGGTTGTCCACCGACTCCGCGGAGCGTTCCTACCAGTTGGGCAGCGCCCGCACGAAGAACCAGCTGCTGCAGCAGCAGAAGGAGGCGCTGGAACGCGACGTTCGGGAGGCGCAGGCGGCGCCGGAATTGGCCGAGGCCGCCCGCAAGCTGGGGATGATCCCGTCGAAGGACACCCCCCATCTGGTCCGGGATCCGGCAGGTAACTGGGTGGTGGTCGGCACGCCCAAGCCGGCCGAGGGCGTTCCGCCGCCGCCGCTGAACACGAAGCTGCCCGACGAAAAGCCAGAAAAGCCGGTGCCGCCGGCCCCGCCGGTCAATCCGGTGGAGGTACCGATGCTGGTGTCTCCGGGCATCGGCACGCCGGGCATTCCGGCGCCGGGACCCGAGGTGCTGGTTCGCGACCCCGACGGAGCGACGACGTTGGGCACCCAGCACCTGTCGATCCGGCCGGGTACCGGCAACGCGCCGGGGCCCGGTCCGGCCCCGGGTCCGCCGCCTGTCGGGCCGACGGACCCTGCCGCCGTCGCGCCTGCTGCGCCGGGTCCCTTCGCGGTCGTCCCGGCCGCTCCCGCCGCACCACTCGTGCCCCCGGCGGTAACGCCGCTGGGCGGCGAGCAGTTCGGTCCGTTGACCGCCATCACCCCCGGTACCCCCCGATGAGAGCGGCGAATCGCGATCCGCGGCGGTGGGCCCAATCACGTGGCCTCAACACCAAGAAGTCCAAGGTGCCCAGGACGGCCAGGGCGCCGCAACGACAACCACGGGCAAAGACCGCTGCCTCCGGGCATTCGGCACGGGACCGGCGTACCCGGCAGGCCGTCGATGTGGCTGTGGCCGGGGCGTCGTTCGGCTTGCGGCACCGAGCCGGCAATGCCGTCATCTTCCTGGCGCTGATCGTGGCGACCGCCCAGCTGTTCTACCTGCAGGTGCCGCGCGCAGCCGGCCTGCGCGCCGAGGCAGCCGGGCAACTCAAGGTCACCGATGCCGAAAAAGCGGTGCGCGGCAGCATTATCGACCGCAACAACGATCAACTCGCCTTCACCGTCGAAGCCCGCGCGCTGACCTTTCAGCCACGCCGGATCCGCAAGCAGCTCGCCGAAGCCAAACACAAAGACCCCGTTGCCCCGGATCCGCAGCAGCGGCTGCACGACATCGCTGTCGAGGTCGCGACCCGGCTGAACAACAATCCCGATGCGACCACCGTGGCCAAGAAGCTGCGAAGCGACCAGACGTTCGTCTATCTGGCCCGCGCAGTCGATCCGGCCGTCGCCAGTGCGATCACCGCGAAATACCCCGAGGTCGGAGCCGAGCGGCAAGACCTGCGCCAGTACCCCGGCGGATCGTTGGCCGCCAACATCGTCGGCGGCGTCGGCTGGGACGGGCACGGCCTGCTGGGCCTGGAGGATTCGCTGGACGCCGTGCTGGCCGGCACCGATGGCTCGATCACCTACGACCGCGGCTCCGACGGTGTGGTAATCCCCGGCAGCTACCGCAACCAGCACCGGGCGGTCAATGGTTCGACCGTCCAGCTCACCATTGACGACGACATCCAGTTCTACGTCCAGCAACAGGTGCAGCAGGCCAAGAACGCCTCGGGTGCCCGCAACGTCTCGGCCGTCGTGCTCGACGCCAAGACCGCCGAAGTGCTGGCGATGTCAAACGACAACACCTTCGACCCGTCTCAGGACATCGGGCGCCAGGGCGACAAGCAGATGGGCAACCTGCCGGTGTCTTCACCGTATGAGCCCGGGTCAGTGAACAAGATCGTCACCGCCTCCGCAGTCATCGAATACGGGCTGAGCAACCCCGACGAGGTGCTGTCGGTTCCCGGCTCGATCCACATGGGTGGCGTGGATGTGCACGATGCCTGGGGGCACGGCGTGGCCCCGTACACCACCACCGGCGTGTTCGGCAAGTCATCCAACGTGGGCACCCTGATGCTGGCCCAGCGAGTCGGCCCGGAACGCTTTTTCGACATGCTCAAAAAGTTCGGCCTGGGTCAGCGCACCGGCATCGGATTACCCGGCGAGAGTGCGGGTCTGGTGCCTCCGATCGATCAATGGTCGGCCAGCACCTTCTCCAACCTGCCTATCGGGCAGGGGCTTTCAATGACCTTGTTGCAGCTGACCGGCATGTATCAGGCGATCGCCAACGACGGTCTGCGGATCCCGCCACGCGTCGTCAAGGCGACGATCGCGCCGGACGGCGGCCGCACCGAAGAGCCGCGACCCGAAGGAGTGCAGGTGGTGTCGGCGCAGACCGCACGCACCGTGCGCAACATGCTGCGGGCGGTCGTGCAGCGTGACCCGACGGGCGCACAGCAGGGCACCGGGCCGCAGGCCGCGGTCGACGGTTATCAGATCGCCGGCAAAACCGGCACGGCCCAACAGATCAACCCGGCCTGCGGCTGCTATTTCGATGACGTGTACTGGATCACCTTCGTAGGTATGGCCCCGGCCGATGACCCGCGTTATGTCATCGGCCTCATGATGGACAACCCCCACCGCGCCGCCGACGGCTCACCGGGAACGTCGGCGGCGCCACTGTTCCACACCATCGCGTCCTGGCTGATGCAGCGCGAAGATGTCCCGCTGTCACCCGACCCCGGGCCGCCGTTGACGCTGCAGGCGCTGTAGCGCCCGGGTGATTTGCACCGTGCTCCCGGCGCTGCTATGGGATACTCAACCGTTTCGGGAGGTTCGGTGGTGGTGTCCGGAGAAGCATTTCAGGTCGATGTGGCGGCCTTGGCATGCTCGGCGGCGCACGTCGGCGGTCAGGGTGACGATGTCGCGATCGCGCATCTGTCGTCACACAACCGCATGGAGGCCGCTCAATCAGGCTGGGTGGGTGCGTCCGCCGAGGCGCTTACCGCGAAGATGGCGCGGTGGTCGGCGACGTCGCGGACGTTGCTGACCCATGTCGGCGATCACTCGCTGCGACTGAGCAATGACACGATCGGTTTTGCGGCGCTGGAGCGCGTCAACGCCGCGAAGTCGGACGCGGTCTGCGACAGTTCCGACGGGGTGGCCGCTATGGCCTGGGGTTGATCGGTGACGTTGACGGTGGCCGACATTGATCGGTGGCGCGCCGAGGCGGTGCGCGAGGTGTTTCAGGCGGCCACCGACCGGGGCCAGGCCACCTTGGAGGCATCCCGTCAGCTGCGGTCGTTAGCGGTGTTCGACACCTGGCAGGGCGCCACAGCCGAGGCCCGCCGACACCAAAACGCCCAGATCCGACAGGATCTCGACGCTCATGGCGAGGAGGCTCTGGCGGTGGCCCGAGCGGCGGACAAAGCCGCTGACGGCATCGAAAATGTTCAGTCGCGGCTGCACCGCCTGCGCGCCGATGCTGCCCAGTTACACATGACGGTCGACGCGCAGTCCAACACGGTGGTGCCGAACGCAACGTCCAGTGGTCCGCCGGTGCAGTCCGTGATCGCCGAGCAGCAGCTTCAGCCGCGGCTGGACGCGATCCTCGCCGAGGCCAACGGGGTCGACACGGAGCTGGCGAGCGCTCTCAACATGGCCGACGGCGACACGCGGATCCCGGCCGATGCGGGCCCGCCCGTCGGCCGACGGGGGCTTACCCCGACCCAACGAGAAAGTGACGCGAACGAGGAACGGTTGGGCGAGGAGCGCAGCCGCCTTCGTCTTCGCGTCGATCGACTGCAGGCGCTGCACGACCGGCTGGTAGCGCAGACGGCCACCGACTACCACAACGGTGTCGTCGACAGTGACGCGGTGAGCCGGCTCGCGGCCATGGGCGACCAGCTGACCGCCGCCAAGAACCGGCTGGGCGAATTGGACTGCGTCGACCGGGCGTTGCGCAATGCCCCCGAAACCTATCTCACCCAGCTACAGATTCCCGGCGATCCCCGCAGCCAGGTGCTGGCCGCAGTCGCCGTGGGTAATCCCGACACCGCCGTCAATCTCTCGGTGGCCGTGCCCGGCGTCGGCTCGACTACCCGCGCCACGCTACCCCGCATGGTGGTCGAGGCTCGTGAGCTGCAACTCGAGGAAATACGGCAACTGAAGAACGCAGGCAGGCCCACGTCGGTGTCCACGATCGTCTGGGCAGGTTACACCCCGGCGCCGAACCCGCTGGACACCGACAGTCCGCGCGACCTGTGGCGCACCGTGACCGATGGCCAGGCCAAAGCCGGCGCGGCCGACCTGTCGAAGTACCTCGACCATCTGCGGGCCAACAACCCCGGCGGTCACCTCACTGTGTTAGGGCACTCCTATGGGTCGCTGACGGCGTCGCTGGCGTTGCAGAACCTCAATGCCCAGGGGCATCACCCGGTCAACGACGTGGTGTTCTACGGTTCGCCCGGCCTGGAACTGTACAGTCCGGCCCAACTCGGGCTCGAGCATGGGCAAGCCTACGTGATGGGAGCACCACAAGACCTCGTTGTCAGTGCGGTGGCGCCTTTGGCTCCGGTCCACGGCTGGGGTCTGGATCCGTACGGCCCGGGCTCGGGGATGACCCAGTTGTCCGCGCAAGCGGGTGTCGATCCCGGCGGCATCTGGCGCGACGGGGTGTCTGGCCACGCCGATTACTCGCGCAGCTTCACCAACGCCGCCGGCCAGCCCGAGCTGCGGATGTCCGGATACAACCTGGCCGCAATCGCCGCCGGGCTGCCCGATAACACGGTGCGGCTGCCGGGGCCACCCGGTGGAGTTCGCTGATGTGTCGACCGACGGTGTGGGTGCTGGCCTTGGTCTTCGTTGTGGCGGCGGGATGTCATACCGCGCAACGCCAGCACGGTCAGGAGGGACCGGTGCGCCCGGAAAAGGTTGCCGCTTTGGAGAAGGGCTTGCGATCCAAGCCGCCGCTGGAGGCCGCGCAAGCCCAGTACCGGGCGGCAGTGACCACGATGGCCGATGCCATTGCGGCCCTGGTGCCCGGGTTGACCTGGCGATTGGAAACCGACAGCTGGAACCACTGTGGCGGCGAGTACACCTGGAGCAATGCCAAGATGGCGTATCTGATGGCCGGGTTCAGCGGCCCGATCCCCGACGACACGTGGCCGCAGGCGGTGCAGATCGTCCAAGACGGCGCGAAACAGTTCGGCGCCACCAACATCGGTGTCCGCAAGGACAAGCCCGGCGACCACGACGTCAACGTCTCCGGGCACGGGGGTGTCGAATTCAAGTTGGGAACCCAAGTCTCGTCGTCGCTCACGGCGCAATCGGACTGCCGGCTCAGCCAGACCGACCCGTCGACCCCTCAACCATGACCGCGTGATACGCGTCTGAACCACCAAGGCGCCGCTGGATAAGGTGTCATCGCGGCAAACGGGGCGCGGGTGCTGGCGATCGCGGCGCGCTGCACCGCACCCGGTCGGATGCCGGCGTGCGGGTCGCCTGGGACTTCGGCAGCTTTGCCCTATCGATGCACGGATTTGCCCGAACGGCTCTCTGCGGTGCTGAGCGCTGGATAAGATAACCGAGTTGCTCACAGGCACGATGTGGTTCAGCCGGAACACAACCCGACCGTTACCATGATGACGGTTCTCATGACGGCTGGTGAACCGCGGGCGAAGCGTCGGGGACGGTATTGCCGTCAGGCGCCGCGACGCAACCGGCTGGTTAGCGCTGCTGCAGCGGCCAGTACGGTTTTGGTGTGCGGGATGACGCCGTTGGCGACCGCACCGGCGGCTCAGGCCGACGAACTCGACTGGATCGTCGACCTCGTCACCAGCCTGGGGCAGGCCCTCGGTGCGGGGTGGGACGCCAACGATGCGGGAGTTGCGGCGGCCACCAACACCGAGACACTCGCCGAGCTGGTCGACACGACGATCTACCAACCGCTTAACATCGCCGAACAGGACTGGATCACCAGCCCGTTCGGCCAGGCTGTCGACGGCTGGATCAATCAGACGTTCGGCCATGGCCAACTGCTCATCGGCAACGGCGCGAACGCCATCGACGGCGGCACATTGGCCCAGGCCACGGGCGGCAATGGCGGATTGTGGTTCGGCGACGGCGGGGCCGGCGGCACCGATGCCGAAGGCGTGGGAGGCAACGGCGGTGATGCCGTCGGATGGTTCGGCAACGGCGGAGCCGGCGGTGTGGGCATTGACGGCGGGGCCGGCGGTGACGGCGGGACCGGCGGGACGGTGATGGGCTTAGGTGGGGCCGGAGGTGCCGGAGGTGCCGGCGGTGCCGGTGGGTCCGGCGGTGACGGCGGTGCTGGCGGCAACGCCATGGGTTTGCTATTCGGTATCGGTGGTGCAGGCGGCAACGGCGGTGCCGGCGGGACCGGACTGGACGGGATCTCCGGCGCCGACACGGCCAGCGGCAACGGCACGGCCGGCGGCGACGGCGGTGCCGGCGGTAACGGTGGTGCCGGCGGCAACAGCACCGGCCTCGTTGGTGCCGGCGGGGACGGCGGCCAGGGCGGGGCCGGCGCCGATGGTGGTGCCGGCGGCGACGCTGCCAACGGGTCCAACGGCACCGATGCGCCCGCCGGCAGCGGTATGGCCGGTGGCAACGGCGGCGATGCCGCCGGCACCGCCGGTAACGGCGGTGCCGGCGGGGCTGGTGGTAACGGTGGTGCCGCCGGGACCGCGGTCCATGGCAGCGCAGGCACCGCCGGCGCCGGTGGTGTCGGTGGTCGGGGCGGCGCGGGCGGCGCCGGCGGTAACGGCGGCAACGGCGGCACGGGGGCCGGTGGCGGCACTGACGCCACGGCGGGCGCCGGCGGTAACGGCGGCAATGGCGGTGCCGGCGGGGCGGGTGGTGCCGGTGGGATCGGCGGGACCAGCGGCGACGGTGTCAAGGCTGCCGACGGAACGGCCGGCGCGGCCGGGGCCGGCGGCACCGGCGGCAACGGTGGCGCGGGCGGAAACGGTGAAGGCGTCATCGATGGAACGAACCAGTCCGGCGGCAACGGCGGTGCCGGCGGAGAGGGCGGCGCTGGTGGGGACGGCGCCACCGGCGCAGCCGCCGGCCAGGGTTCCACCGGCGGCGCCGGCGGCGCCGGCGGCCAGGGTGGCCAAGGTGGTGCAGCCAGCCAATCAGGGTCCGGCCTGTTTGGGTCCAACGGCAATGGCGGGCCCGGCGGTGATGGCGGTCCGGGTGGCACCGGCGGTGATGGCGGCTCTGGCGGCAACATCGGCGGAGGTGGCGGCACCGGCGGCAACGGCGGGGCCGGCGGAGCCGGTGGCGCGCCCGGCGACGGCTACTATGCCCAGTCCGGTCTCGAAGGGCCAGGAGTCGTCGGCACGGGCGGGGTCGGGGGCGCCGGCGGCGCCGGAGGCGCCGGCGGCAATGGTGGGCAAAGCGCCGACGGCTTGGTCGGCGGCAGCGGAGGCGACGGTGGCACCGGGGGCGTCGGAGGAACCGGCGGCAGCGGCACCGACGGCTACCTGCAAGGCATGAACGGCGGCGACGGCGGAAACGGCGGCGCCGGAGGGGCGGGTGGAATCGGCACCGACGGCAGTCCCGACGGCCACGGCGGTCAAGGCGGTGACGGCGGCAACGCCGGTGGCGGTGGCAGCGCCGCCTATGCGGGGCCTGACGCGAACGGCGGCGACGGCGGTTCTGGCGGGAACGGCGGTATCGCCGGCAGCGGCAGCGACGCCATCGGCGGCAATGGCGGCAATGGCGGAGTCGGCGGCAGCGGCGGCCCGGTCGGCTCGCCCGGCACCAACGGGACCGGCGGCCTCGGGGCCGACGGCGGCACCGACGGCTCCCCGACCGTGGATAACGAAACCGTCGGCCTGACCATGTACGGCCCGTACGCCATCATAGATATCTCGGTCAATGGCGGGCCGACGGTGCCGGTGCTGGTTGACACCGGATCCACCGGTCTTGTAATGGAGCCCCAATACGTGGGAACAGAATCCCCGCTGGGCCCTGCGGTGTCGTCGGGTGCTTTTGAGTACGGCAGCTCCCCGGCGCTGTTTTACGACACCTACGACACGACGGTGAGTTTCGGCGACGGGATCGACACCTCGTCGACTGCCGTCAACGTGCTCACCCCGGGCTCGTCGGCGGCGTTGCAGAACTATTTGTTCGGCTTCCCGGCAGACGGCGTTTTAGGTATTGGCCCCAATGATGGAGCTCCGGGCACCAGCACCGTGATCACGGCGTTGCCGGGCACCTTGGACCAGGGGGTATTGATCAACGAGTCCCAGGGCGTGTTGGAGTTCGGTCCCAACCCGTTACCGAGCGTTGTGGCGGTTGACGGATCGCCGATGACCTCCCTGGACGTGCAAGTCGGCGACGGGCCTAAGGTGCCCGTTTCTGACATGTTCATCGATTCCGGCGGCGCGTACGGCGTACTCCCGTCATCGGTGCTCGACACCGGTCAGACATCGGGAACCGTGCCGGCGGGAACCCCTATCTCGGTCTATACCAGCAGCGGCGAGCAGCTGTACTCCTACGTCACGACCGCGACGAACACGCCGATCGTCACGACCGAGGACCTGGCGAACACCGGGTATGAGCCTTTCGACCTGGGGCCGGTGTACATCGGGGAGAGTCCCAGCGGTTACGGGACGACAATCTTCGACTATTGACCACGCAGTCGCCGCTGGCGGGCGTGTGTGGTGAGTGGGTCTGCGCAAGCGGGAAGTCCCGATTACGGTGCCCGCGTCATCGCCGCACTCGATGGGGTGCCGGGGCTGAAATCATGGGCTGAAATCATGGGCTGAAACCATGGCGATCGCCCGGTGGCGAAAGCAGGCGATGACGGAGGTGATGACGGTGTCCACCGCGCTGCGCCCCAGCATCGGCTCTGATGTGCCGCTGTCGGTGCTCGCCGCCCGGGTCGGCGCCGTGGCTGTGCAGGGCCCTCCTCATTCCGGGGCGGGCCCCGAACCGCGTATCGGCGGGGTGACACTGCGAGCACAAGACGTGCTGCCCGGCGATCTGTTCGCCGCGTTGCCCGGCGCGTCGACACACGGCGCCCGTTTTGCCGGTGAGGCGGTCCGACGCGGGGCGGTGGCGGTGCTCACCGATGCGACCGGGGTGCAAGAGTTGGCCGCCCACCCGCTCGGTTCCGTCCCGGTGCTGAGTCACCCGGCGCCACGCACCGTCCTCGGTGAGCTGGCCGCCACGGTTTACGGCCATCCCTCGGAGCGGCTCGCAGTCGCCGGAATCACCGGCACGTCCGGCAAGACCACCACCACGTATCTGGTCGAGGCAGGCCTGCGGGCGGCCGGGCGGACGGTGGGGCTGATCGGCACCATCGGCATCCGCATCGACGGCGCCGACGTGCCCAGCGCGCTGACCACGCCCGAGGCTCCGGAGCTGCAGGCCCAGCTGGCGGTGATGGCCGAACGCGGGGTGGATACCGTGGTGATGGAGGTGTCCAGCCACGCCCTGGCGCTGGGCCGCGTGGACGCTATCCGCTTCGCGGTCGGCGCTTTTACCAACCTTTCTCGCGACCATCTCGACTTTCACCGGAGCATGGCCGACTACTTCGCGGCCAAGGCGCGGTTGTTCGATCCGGACTCGCCGCTGCGTGCCCATACCGCGGTGGTGTGTGTCGACGACGACGCCGGCCGCGCGATGGCCGCTCGCGCTGGTGCGGCGATCACCGTCAGCGCCGCCGGCGCCGCCGCCGATTGGCGCGTCGAAGATGTGTCTGCCGACGCCGGCGGGAGCGAGTTCACCGCGCTCGACCCGGCCGGTGTGCACCACCGGGTGGCTATCCGGCTGCCGGGCCGCTACAACGTCGCCAATGCGCTTGTTGCACTGGCGATTCTGGATTCCCTCGGGGTTTCTCCGGAGCAGGCGGTATTCGGGCTGCGTGATACCACCGTCCCGGGGCGACTGGAGCAGGTCGACTGCGGTCAAGATTTTTTCGCGCTGGTCGACTACGCCCACAAGCCGGGCGCATTGCGTGCGGTGCTGCAAGCCGTTCGCCGTCCCGGCAGCCGGCTGGCGGTGGTGTTCGGCGCCGGCGGCGACCGCGATCCCGGCAAGCGGTCGCCGATGGGCAGGATTGCCGCCGAGCTGGCCGACCTTGTCGTCGTCACCGACGACAACCCGCGCGGCGAGGATCCCGACGCGATTCGCCGCGAGATCCTGCGCGGTGCCGCCGGCGCCGGCAGTGCCGCAGCGATCGTCGAGATCGGCGACCGGCGGGCGGCGATCCGGCACGCGGTGGCCTGGGCAGGCCCCGGCGACGTCGTGCTGATCACCGGCAAGGGGCACGAAACCGGGCAGAGCGCCGCCGGACAGACCCGCCCGTTCGACGACCGGGTCGAGCTGGCCGCTGCCCTTCGGGAGCGGGCGTGATCGACCTGACCGTCGCCCAGATCGCCGAGATTGTCGGCGGGCAGCTGGCCGACATCACCCCGGCGGCCGCCGCCGAGCTGCACGTGACCGGCACCGTCGAGTTCGACTCGCGCCGGGTCACGCCCGGCGGCTTGTTCCTGGCGCTCCCGGGCGCTCGCACGGACGGCCACGACCACGCCGCGGCGGCGATGGCGGCCGGTGCGGTCGCGGTGCTGGCCGCCCGCCCCGTCGGGGTGCCCGCGATCGTGGTCGCACCCGTGGCTGCTGACCCGCACGCGGCCAGCCGGGCCGCGGTTCTCGAGCGCGACACCGACGGGTCCGGTGCGGCAGTGCTGGCCGCGCTGGCCAAACTGGCATCGCAGGTGGCGGCACGCCTGGTGGAAAAGGGACTGACCGTCGTCGGGATCACCGGATCGTCAGGCAAAACCTCGACCAAGGACCTGCTCGCCGCGGTGCTGGCGCCGCTCGGCGAGGTGGTGGCGCCACCGGGCTCGTTCAACAACGAGCTGGGTCACCCCTGGACGGTGCTGCGCGCCACCGAAAGCACCGACTATTTGATCCTGGAGCTTTCGGCCCGCCATCGTGGCAACATCGCGGCGCTGGCGGCCGTCGCGCCGCCCGCGATCGGCGTGGTGCTCAACGTCGGTACCGCGCACCTGGGTGAGTTCGGCTCGCGACAAGCCATCGCCGACACCAAAGCCGAGTTGCCGCAATCTGTTCCACGATCCGGCGTGGTCGTCCTCAATGTCGATGACCCGGCGGTGGCCGCGATGGCCGACAAAACCGCCGCCCGGGTGATCACGGTCAGTCGGGCCGGACCCGCCGACGTCTGGGCTGGTCCGGTGACTCTCGACGACTTGGCCCGGCCACGCTTTACGCTGCACGCCGGTGCGCACACTGCCCAGGTGCAACTGGCCGTGTCCGGCGACCATCAGGTCAGCAACGCGCTGTGCGCCGCGGCGGTTGCGCTGCACCGCGGCGCCGCAGTCGAACAGGTGGCGGCCGCGCTCGCCGACGCGCATCCGGTGTCGGCGCACCGGATGCGGGTGACAACCCGTGCCGACGGGGTGACCGTGATCGACGACGCCTACAACGCCAACCCGGATTCGATGCGGGCCGGTCTGCAGGCGTTGGCCTGGATGGCGCGTGGGGGGCGGCGCAGTTGGGCGGTGCTCGGCGAGATGGCCGAACTCGGCGACGATGCGATATCGGAGCACGACCGCATCGGCCGGCTGGCGGTGCGCTTAGATGTGTCTCGACTCGTTGTCGTCGGAGTGGGGAGAGCTATGGGCGCCATGCACCACGGTGCGGTCATGGAGGGCTCGTGGGGGGCGGAAGCCGACAGAGGGGCTCGCCTCGTCGCCGACGCCGACGCCGCCCTGGCATTGTTACGGGCTGAACTGCAGCCGGGGGATGTGGTGCTGGTCAAGGCGTCCAACTCGGTTGGGCTGGGGGCTCTCGCGGATGCGCTGGTCGCCGACGCGGGGCCGAGGGGCCGCGCCGCTACTCGCGCGAAGCGCTCGTCACCCACGGCCCGCGGTCACGGCCGGGGCGTTTCCCGATGATCGAAGTCCTCGTCGCCGTCGCCATCGCGCTGACGGTGTCCATTGTGGCAACCCCGGTGCTGATCCGGCTGTTCACCAGGCAGGGATTCGGTCACGAGATCCGCGAGGACGGACCACCGACCCACCACACCAAGCGCGGTACACCGTCGATGGGCGGCGTGGCGATCCTGGCCGCAATCTGGGCGGGCTACCTGGGCACCCACCTCGTCGGCCTGGCGTTGCAGGGGCCGGGCCCGTCGGCCTCGGGTCTGCTGGTGCTGATGCTGGCCACCGTGCTGGGCGCCGTCGGATTCGTCGACGACCTGATCAAAATCCGCCGCTCCCGCAACCTCGGTTTGAACAAGACCGCCAAGACCGTCGGGCAGATCGTGGTTGCCGTGCTGTTCGGTGTGCTGGTGCTGGGATTCCGCAGTAAAGGTCTCACCCCGGCCAGCCCCAACTTGTCCTACGTGCGTGAGATTGCGACCGTCACCTTGGCTCCCGCGCTGTTCGTCGCGTTCTGTGTGCTGATGGTCTACGCCTGGTCGAACGCGGTGAACTTCACCGACGGCCTGGACGGGCTGGCAGGCGGCAGCATGGCGATGGTCAGCGCCGCCTACGTGCTCATCACGTTCTGGCAGTACCGCAACGCCTGCGCCACCGCGCCGGGGCTGGGTTGCTACAACGTGCGCGATCCACTGGATCTGGCACTGGTCGCCGCGGCGGCGGCGGGCGCCTGTATCGGCTTTCTGTGGTGGAATGCCGCGCCGGCCAAGATCTTCATGGGCGACACCGGCTCACTGGCGCTGGGCGGCATCATCGCGGGATTGTCCGTATGCAGCCGCACCGAGCTGCTCGCGGTGGTGCTCGGCGCGTTGTTCGTTGCCGAGATCACCTCGGTAGTGATACAGATCCTGGCATTCCGTACCACCGGACGGCGGGTGTTCCGGATGGCACCGTTTCATCACCATTTCGAGCTGGTCGGCTGGGCGGAGACCACAGTGATCATCCGGTTTTGGCTGTTGACTGCGATCAGCTGCGGTCTGGGGGTGGCGCTGTTCTACAGCGAGTGGCTGGCCGCCACCGGCGGTTGAGATGACGGCGCTGCATCCGCTTGCTCCCGGTGCCCGTGTGCTGGTCACCGGCGGAGGGGTGACTGGCCGGTCGGTGCTGGCGGCGCTCGGCAGGCTGGGTGTGCCGGCAACGTTGTGCGACGACGACCCGGCGATCCGGCAGCGCCACGCCGACGCGGGAACGCCGACGGTCAGCGCGTCGAGGGCCGTCGAGCACATCGGCGACTACACCCTGGTCGTCACCAGCCCCGGCTTCCGGCCGACTGCGCCGGTGCTGGCCGCCGCCGCGGCGGCCGGACTGCCGATCTGGGGGGACGTCGAACTGGCCTGGCGGCTCGACGTGGCCGAGTACTACGGCCCGGCGCGACGCTGGCTGGCCGTCACCGGCACCAACGGCAAGACCACCACCACGTCGATGTTGCAGGCGATGCTGACGGCGGCGGGTCTGCGCAGCCGGCTGTGCGGCAATATCGGCAATCCGGTGCTCGACGCGTTGGGCGAGCCCGCCGACCTGCTGGCGGTGGAGCTTTCGAGCTTTCAGCTGCATTGGGCGCCGTCACTGCGACCGGCGGCCGGCGTCGTGCTCAACATCGCCGAGGACCATCTGGACTGGCACAACAGCATGGCCGACTACACCGCTGCCAAGGCGCGGGTGCTCGCCGGCCGGGTCGCGGTGGTCG
>Ga0123519_10006201_pt1 | contig 18889 bp, 16 predicted proteins | sample YelNatPaOPRAMG02_FD_87396 | JGI IMG/M metagenome (GOLD analysis project Ga0123519, IMG submission 87396) | Hot spring microbial communities from Yellowstone National Park - Yellowstone National Park OP-RAMG-02 (version 2) | ecosystem: Environmental > Aquatic > Thermal springs > Hot (42-90C) ... | reverse complement strand
CGTGCTCCGTCCGATAAAAGAGACTGTTCTTCCGATGGAGAATGGCCCGCTTGAGAGCCTGCTCACAGAGATTGTTATCCAAGGGTGCCCGTGGAACTCGCAGAAACAGGGTGAGCGGTTCTTCAGCATGTAGCCGATGGCCTTCCCCATGGAGGAGTTCGGCTCGACCTTCCGTTCATCTTATCAAGGTTCGAGCATCTCGTCTGGCTGGTCTATCTGATCTATTTGCTCCAATACCATGCGAGAAAGGCGAGACGAGCGAGAAAGGCGAGAAAAGCAAGAAAAGTTCAACGTTCAAGGTTCGAGGTTTTCTGGTTGATACCGTCCATCTGGTCTATTTCGTCTATTCAGTCTATTTCGTCTGTTTAGTCTGTTTAGTCCAAAAATAGGCGAGAAAAGTTCACAGTTCAAGGTTCGTTGATCTCGTTTGGCTCGTCCATTGGTCTATTTCGTCTGTTTCGTTTACTATTAGTATGCTCATATTAGTCTGGACAAACAAAGGGAAAATGAATCTTCCTCTCCCCTGGGGGAGAGAATGAGGTGAGGGGGCAATTCCAAGGAAGCACCCTCACCCCAGCCCTCTCCCGCTAAGACGGGAGAGGGAGATGTCTGTCATTTCTATTTTGAGAAGATTAATATGTTGAGTCCGTCCGTTCCGTCTACACCGTCTGTTTTGGTCCATCTAAGGTTCTATAGGGCTCGCTGACTCAAAAATTGAGTCAAGGAGATTCTCCTTTCCCATTCTGGGAACAAAAAACATAGGGACACTTTCCATATTTCTTTGACAAATTGGAAAATTTCCGATAAACTAATTCCATGCCGAGAATCGCAAGAGTATGCGCAGCGGGATATCCCCACCACATCACCCAGAGGGGAAACAATAAAGAGAGAGCCTTTTTCGATGACGAAGACAGACGGTTTTATCTTGATCTCCTTCACCGGTACAAAGAAAAATATGAAATGAAGATACTGGCCTATTGTCTAATGGGAAATCACGTTCATGTCCTTGTGGTGCCTGAAAAGGAAACATCCTTGGCCAGGGGTATAGGAGGGACAAATCTCCTTTATACCCAATATATCAATCGCAAATATAACAGAAGCGGGAGGCTATGGCAGAACAGGTTTTTCTCATCGATAGTGGAGGAAGAACCTTATTTATGGGCAGTAATGAGGTACATAGAGAAGAATCCGGTAAGGGCGAATATGGTAAAAAGGGCAGAAGACTATGAGTGGTCGAGTGCAAGGGCTCATATATTAGGTATTAAAGATGATCTCCTTTCGGATGAGAACAGGTTTAATGAGAGAGAAATCAAATCATACAGGGAATTTTTGTGTGAAGATGATAAGGAGATAAATGGAGCCATAAGGCGTGCTACCTCAACTGGGAGACCTCTTGGCAGCGAGGGGTTCATAAAGAAATTGGAGAGGATCTTGGGTCGAGATATCTTTCCGAAGAAGGGCGGTAGGCCAAAGAAGAAGGGTAAGGCATAATATGGGAAGTGTCCCAATGTTTTTTTCCCCTGGCAAGGGTGATAACCTGCTGGTCATTGAGAACATTCCGATGGTGAGCCACTGTGGTGAAAGTTATTTTACAGCGGAGACATTGCACGAGATTGAGCGCATCAAACTTCACTGTCAGAGGTTTGCTACGAAACGGCAGGTAGCCATAGCGGAGTTTGCATCATCCTAAAAGGGCGGGCTAACATCTACATCCCGTCGACCGCTTCGCGGCTGATGCGCGTGCCGTTATGCAGCAATCCCAGGGCATTGCTATGGCAGACGACGTAGATATTAGGAAGTTTCGATATAAGCAGATGTCAACAGAGGATCTTCTTGCGTTACATGCCGCGGGCATATTAGGTAACGAAGCCTATGAGGTGCTTGAGAATGAATTAGCTGAAAGAAAGGTGAGGGTTCCTTCTCGCCCGAATGAGGGGGGCTCCCTGCGAAAGGGAAAGAGGCATAGTCAATTCAAGCAGAAATACCTGGTTTTCACCGTATCATTTTTCCTGGCAAGTGTTGCAGAATTTCTAACGGACGCAGTATTTGTGGTACTGCTACGGCTGCCGTTCATTCAAAAACGAACCTTGATTCACGAACTTCTTTCCATCGGGGGGCCTTTTGCTCGGATAGGTATATTTGTAATTATCCTGATCGTATCCTATAGGGCTATTAAGGGGTACCTGGAGAACGGTAGGTCAGCGTGAGCATATACTTCATGGTCAGAACCATAGGTTCCGTATGAGAATGAAGGTGTTGTGTTGATGGATAGCCCAAAGCATCGAACTACTCCCGATCACAGCAAACATTCCGTGATGCTTCGCATAACAACGGTAGACACCGGATGGATCACAAAGTCGGCCTGCCGTTGATGCCGGCCGTCAAGCGTGGAATTAAAAGAGGAAATGGAGTGTCGTTGGAAGAAGCGATGACCGTGTTTTATGGTCCCTTATCTGCCACTTTCGATGAGCCCGATCACTGAGGCGAGGAGAAGAGTTATATAACCATTGGTTTCTCCTCTCAAGGACGTCCTCTTTTTGTTGGACATACAGAGAGAGGGGAGATTGTGGGTATCATTGGCGGAAGGTATGCAACTGGACACGAGAGGGAAAGACATGAAAGACAATAAGAAAAGTCCTATCGAGTTACGTCCTGAGTATGAGTTTGATTATTCAAGAGCCGTTCGAGGGAAGTATTAGGGGAAGCCGCCTGATTAAGGGTCCAACGTGGTCATACTTGATCCAGACATATCGAAAGCATTTCGTGATTCCAGCGCGGTGAATGAGGCATTAAGATCACTTCTGCAACTGACTCGTTCGAGGGAACGTTTGACAAAGCGTTCAAGCAGACGCGCGAGAAAGCTCTACGCGACGCTTAGCTTATCGTTGGGCTCACAGCAGGTGTGAATAGGATAGATTAGCGCGATGACTCTTCAGCGCTCAAGAGCGGAGGTACTTAAGATGGCTGAGAGATTCTTGTCGGAGGGCACCATTCGCCCCATGGGCGACCGAGTGCTAGTCAAGCCCCTCCAGAAGGAGAAGCAGGAACGGGATGGGTTCTTCGAGGGCACGAGAACCGAGAAGGGTAAGGTGCTGCTAAGAGGCGTCAAGGGGAGTGGCCGCATCCTTTACGGAATTTTGCAGCAGTTTTTCAAGAAGTTTGAAGGAACGACTATTTGCGTGCTCCCCTGTTTTGTCGCGGTGATTCTATTTGTTTTCGGCAGTCCACAAGATTTGGGGGCATCGGAGCCGTGTGGCGAGCCCGTGTACGAGGTAGTGAGCCCCATAGGAGAGAGTAACGTCAACCGGACTGGCATGGCTCCCAGACTGGATACCCTTGCGGGCAAAACGGTCTGCATGGTGTGGAACAACGCCTTCAAGGCCGACGTGACCCTCCCTACCATTGGGGAAACACTGAAGAAGCAATACCCGGGCGTCAAGATTGTTCCGTATACCGAGATGCCGGAAGCATTTCTGCCCGAACCTCCCGGAGCTCCCAGGGAACAATCCGAGGCCCTACAAGCGGTTTTCAAAGAAAAAGGCTGCAATGCAGTAATAAGCGGGAACGGTGGGTGAGGGATCTGCACACCGCGTGCGGCGTACGCGGCAGTAGTGGCCGAGCAATCTGGAATTCCCGGCGTCGTGGTGACCAACCCTGGTTTCGATGAACAGGCGCGCAATTCGGCCAAGGAGAATGGCATCCCATCCCTCCAGGTCGCCGTTTATCCGGACCCTTTCGATCTCGAAACGAATGCCCAATTGCAGGAAAAGTCTGCCAAGATCGTTGTTCCACAGATCATCGATGCGCTGACCAAACCGATAGCCACATCGAAGGCCGCTGCTGAAAAAGGGGGCAGCAGGGAAATCGTGTTCAGGGGCACCATCGATCAAATCAACCGATACTTCACGGATAAGGGGTGGAGCGACGGAATGTCCATAACCCCGCCGACGAGGGAGAAGGTCGGGGAGTTTCTGAAATATACCGATTATCCACCGGATCAGGAGATAGCGGTGCTTCCGCCCGCGAACCTGAAGGCCACACCATGGAACATAGCCGTCAATGGCGTGATGGCCGGCTGCCGTCCCGAGTACATGCCTATCCTGATCGCGGCGGTACAGGCCATAGCCGATCCTGATTTCAGATACAGGCACCACGGCGGCAGCACCCATTCTTTTATGAACTTCTTCTGGGTCAACGGACCGATCGCGAGGCAGCTCGGTATCGACCACGGACAGGGACTTATTGCAAACCCGGTCAACCGTGTCATCGGTCGCGCCATGAGCCTTATAGAGAGGAACATCGCGGGTTTGAGGATCAAAGAAACTCAGATGGGCAGTTTCGGGAAGCAGCTATCGTGGGTCCTGGCGGAAGATGAAGAGGCGATGACCAAACTGGGATGGGAGCCGTACCATGTGGGGAAAGGGTTTGCAAAAAACGCGAACACCTTGTCGGCAGGGTATAGCACCCTCTGGGGCCGCAATCTCATCCCCTCGACGTCGGATCCCAAGATCCTCATGCAGATCATGGCCTACGGGATCACCACAACGGAAGCCTTTGCCAGCGGCTTCACGGGTCAGAGTCAGCGGTACGTGCTCGTGGCGCCTGGTGTCGCCAAAGTTCTCGCCGATGGGGGCTACACGAAAAAGCGCCTCAGGGAAGACCTCATTAAGAATGCGCGAAAGATCACCTATGAGGCGGTCTTCTCAAAGGTATACGGTTCGTTTGGCCCGGTATACAATTCCTTCGAAGCCGAGCTCCAAAAAGCCCTGAAAAATGAGCATACCAAGAAAGGGATGCTGCCGCCGTGGTACCCCAGATTCCCTGGTTGGGAAAACATCGAAACGACGCCGGCTCTCAGGCAGGTTGAATTCATCGTATGCGGAGACCCGACCAGAAACAAGGTTCAGATACTGGCAGGCGGCCCCGGCAGCGCTATCAAGGAAATAAAGCTTCCGGCAAAATGGAATGAACTCATGGCGAAAGCAGGATATCGTCCGCTGCAGGGGTTTTTCCTTAAATAGCTGCGGATCACAGCGTAGATAGCTGGTTTGAGATGTATGGAAGAAAGGAATGAGAGAGTAGTGAGGCAGAGGCATTAGGTAGTACTGGCTTCAGCGCTCGGCACCTTTTGTCAGGAAATCAACCGGCTTGACAATTTATGAGAGCTTGTGGAAACCCTGGCTCCTACTGACCGCCATCGTTCGCCATACAAAAAAGGAGATAGACCCGTCCGTTGCATAGCGGAGCCCGGAAGAAAACGCCTCAGAGGCCTTGTCAAGGGGGTTTTGTTGACACGTGAGCGATTATCGGAGACTCCACCAAGGGGGAAATGGAGCAGAGGTAACGGAACTTGGTACGAAACCTCCTTGAGGTGCCGCTACAAACCCTCTCTGGCGCCCTCACCGGGGCCCTTGAGCGGGATTTATTGCAACATTAGGGCTGATTCGTCCCTCAGCAAGAAAGGAGGCGAAAGAAAGTTGACACCTTCGACGGAAGCCGTTATAACCCTTTAAAGGAAACCTCCTTTTCATAACATCTTACCTGGATTGGCCTCGATGGAACTGGGTATCAAGGATTTCTATTTTCTGAGCGAATTCTTGAACCGTAGGGTATATGGACCTTCCGGCCAGCAGCATGGCCGAATTCGGGATGTGGTGGTTGAGAAGGCCGAACCTTACCCCCAGCTTATCGGGTTTATCCTCCGCCCCCGAGGAGAAGAAAAGAAAGCCTTTCTTCCTTGGGAATCCCTTGCCTCCATCGAGCCTCGAATGACCGTCAGGGATCAAGGGGCAAGGGCCCCCCTTCCCGAAAAGGACACCATTTTTCTTCGAGAGGAGGTCTTGGACAAGCAGATCGTCGACACCTTCGGAGCCAAGGTCGTTCGGGTGAACGATCTTCACTTTCTTCGCGTCAACTCCCATCTTCGACTGGTTCACGTCGATGTGGGATTTCGGGGTTTGATGAGAAGGGTGGGGTGGGAGAGGCTTGTCGATCGCCTTCTCCAGTGGCTTTTCTCATACGTCCTTCCCAATCAATTTATCTCCTGGAAGTATGTTCAGCTTCTCTCAGGAACCGATCTCCTTCAACTGAGCGTTTCCCAGCAGAAGCTTGCCCACCTTCACCCCGCGGATCTGGCCGACATCATCGAAGACTTAAGCGCTCGAGAACGATCCGCTATCTTTCACGCCCTCGATCCCGAGACCGCAGCCGATGCGTTGGAAGAGATTGATCCGAAGATTCAGAAGTCCCTCATCGAAGAAATCCCTGTCGAGAAGGCCTCCGACATCGTGGAAGAGATGTCTCCGAGCGATGCTGCGGATCTGCTCGCCGATCTGCCCGAAGAAAGGGCCGAGGAAATCCTCGAGGGAATGGAGAAAGAGAGGGCGGAGGATCTGCGAGAGCTTCTGGTTCACCCCGAGGAGACGGCAGGAGGTCTCATGACCACGGCCTATCTCAGCCTGGGCCCCGATGTGTCCGTCGAGACGGCCATCGCCAGGCTCCGGGCCACCGCGCCCGATCTCGATATCATCGACTACATCTATGTGGTCGATGGAGAGGGACTCCTTTTGGGGGTGGTCAGCATCCGAAACCTCCTTACGGCTTCACCCCACCAGCTCCTTTCCGAGATCCAGGCCTCGAGGATTGTGAGCGTGAAACCCGACGAGGACGAGAAGGAGGTCGTCGAGGCCTTTGCAAAGTACGGTTTCCGGGCCTTGCCCGTTGTGGACAGCGAAGGTCATCTGAAGGGTGTGATCAGTTTTCGAAGTGTCCTGGAGGTGTTGGCCCCGGACGCCGGATAAGCCCATAGTCGGAATCAGATCCAATCTTCTTTCCTCCTCTTGGAATCGCTTCCGTGCCTTTGGGGCAGCATAAGAGTAAGCCATGGAAAAATATACGAAGTGGGTTTCGAGCTCGAAAGCGTCCCTCTGGAGAACGGTGGGCCTTTTTTTCATCCTCATGGGCCCGGGGATCATCACCTCCAACGTGGACAACGATGCAGGTGGAATCACCACCTACTCCCTGGCCGGCGCGGAGTATGGGCTCAAGCTGGTCTGGTGGCTCATCCCGATCATGATCGCCCTGATCGTGATCCAGGAAATGGGAGCCCGAATGGGTGTCGTCACAGGAAAGGGCCTCTCGGATCTCATTCGAGAGAAATTCGGCGCCAAGATCACCTTCTACCTCATGATCGGCATGTTTCTTACGAATATGGGAAACGTCATTTCGGAGTTCGCCGGCATCGCGGCCGGCATGGAAGTCTTCGGGGTCGATAAGTTCGTCTCCGTTCCCGTGAGCGGCTTTTTGGTCTGGTGGATGGTGGTGAAAGGGACTTACAAGTCCGTGGAAAAGGCCTTCTTGGTGGCCTGCGTCTTCTACATCTCCTATATCATCACAGGCATCATCGTCAAGCCCGACTGGAGCTCTGTCTTCGAACAGTTCCTCAAACCCAATTTAAGCTTTGAAACCGGGGAGATGACCATGGTGATCGGCCTGGTGGGAACGACCATCGCGCCCTGGATGCAGTTCTATCTTCAGGCCTCCATCGTGGAGAAGGGGATCAAGGTGCAGGATTACAAGTTCGCCCGATTCGATGTGGTCATGGGATCGGTCGTTGTGCACATTGTCGCCTTTTTCATCATCCTTGTCTGTGCCGAGACCCTCTTCAAGAACGGTGTCCGCATCGAAACAGCCAAGGACGCCGCCCTCTCCCTGGCTCCTTTGGCAGGCAAATACTGCACCTTTCTCTTCGCCTTCGGGTTGGTCAACGCATCCCTCTTTGCGGCCTCCATTCTACCCCTATCCACCACCTATCTCATCTGCGAGGGGCTCGGCTGGGAGGCCGGGATCGATAAGAAGTTCATGGAGGCACCCCAATTCTATCTGATCTATTCCATCATGATCTTCCTCGGCATGGTGATCATCCTCTATCCGGACATTCCCCTCATTCCCATCATGTACTTTTCCCAGGTGATCAACGGCATGGTCCTTCCCGTCGTCCTCATCTTCATGCTCATGCTCGTGAACGATCGCAAGCTCATGGGAAAACACGTCAACGGCCCCATCTTCAACGCCATTGCCTGGGTGACGTCCCTGGTGATGATCGGCCTCACCCTTCTCCTGCTCTTTTGGAGCCTGTGATGTCAACCTGGGTTGGATTTCGGGGTGGGACGTTCCGAAAGGGGAACGATCAACATCGGGCTCGCCTCATCAGCCGTTCCCACTCCCCATCGACCCATTTCTGAAACCCCTCCACCTCGTGGGCTTTGAGATGAGCAAATCGGCCTTGAACCTTCAGGTAGGCTTCAACGCCCAGGGGTTCTTTCAGGGACTCCTCTTGGATCGTCACCTTTCCCTCCTCGATCTCATAGAGGGGGAAAACCCTGGTGCGGACCGCCAGGCGTGATAATCGGACCGACATCTCAGAAGGGATTCGCCAGCCCGGCGGGCAGGGGGAGAGGAGGTGAATGAAACGGGTCCCTCTTCGCTCTTTGGCCTTCTCCATCTTTCGGATCAAGTCATGAGGGTAGGCCATCGTCGCTGTGGCAGCATAGGGAATGCGATGATCGGCCATGATGGCCAGGATGTCCTTTTTCGGGTTCTCTTTGGGATGGTAGGTGGGGGTTGTGGTGGTCCAGGCGAAGCAGGGGGTGGCAGAGCTTCGCTGGGTGCCCGTGTTCATGTAGGCCTCGTTGTCATTGCAGATGTAAAGGATATCCTCGTTTCGTTCCGCGGCTCCGGAGAGGGCTTGAATGCCGATATCGAAGGTCCCGCCATCCCCTGCCCAGACCGCTACGAGGACCTCTTCGAGGCCGCGCCTCACGAGGGCTGCGCGAAGACCCGAGGCGGTTGCGGCGCCTGTGACGAAGCCTGCATGAACCACAGGCACGCGAAGGCTTGAATAAGGCCAGGGACCGGGAATAATCGACCAGCATGAGGCCGGGATGACGAGAACAGTCTTTTCTCCCAAGGCCTTCAGTGTTAGACGCATGGAAACCGCAGCCCCACACCCTGCACAGGCCAGATGGCCCCGACCCAAGAGCTCTCTTTCGGGTAGTTCGACCCTCTTCATCTCAGCTCCCCTTTCTCTTTCGGGGGTCCCCCTTTGCTCGGTTTTAGCGTTTCAGCCCCAACCAGAGCAGATCGCTTTCTGGTCGGGAACGACGAAGGGTATATTCGATGGCCTCTTCAATGACCTCGGGCGTGATATCGCGACCTCCCAGGCCCGCGACAAACCCAAAGACCGGCGGTTTCTTCTCCTGGTGATAAAGACAGGCCCTCAACTCCTGGGCTAAGATGCCTCCGACACCCAAAGAGAGATTGCGATCGATCACGGCCACCTTCTCCACGCCCCGGATCGCCTCCTTGATCTCTTCACAGGGGAAGGGACGGATCATCTTCACCTTGAGCCCACCCACATCCTTTCCCTCCTCAGTCATCCTGCGGATCACCCACCTGGCTGTGCTCGTGACGGCTCCCGAAGTGACCAGGAGGACTCGGGCCTCCTTCTTTCCATACCTTTCCACCAGATCGTAACCCCGGCCGAATCGGTTCTTAAACTCCTGATTCACAGTGCAGGCCACCTCGGGAACCTCTTCCATGGCCTTCTGGATCTTGTAGCGGAATTCCAGATAGTACTCGGGTGGCGTGATCCCGGAATAGGCTCCAGGCCTTTGGGGATCGAGGGTGTTAGGTGATGCAAAGGGAGGAAGAAACCCCTCCACCTTCTCCTCGGAGGGGATGTCTACGGCTTCGGAGGTATGGGAAAGGACAAAGGCATCGAGGACCACCATGACGGGAAGAGAAAGCGACTCGGCGATTCGATAGGCCTGAAGGATCGTATCGAGGACTTCCTGATTCTTTTCGCAGTAGAGTTGAATCCAACCCGTATCGCGTTGGGACAGGGAATCGGTCTGATCGTTCCAGATGTTCCAACCCGGACCGAGGGCCCGATTCACGTTGACAAGGACGATCGGAAGCCTTCCTCCGGAGGCCCAGTGGAGCATCTCGTGCATATAGGCTAAGCCATGGGACGAGGTGGCGGTGAAAGTTCTCAACCCACCCGTGGAAGCACCGATACAGGCAGCCAGGGCGGAGTGTTCGGACTCGACCTTGAGAAACTGGGCTTTCAGACGACCCCGTGCGCAGAGCTCGGAAAGCTCTTCGACAATGGTCGTCTGCGGGGTGATCGGATAGGCTGCGATGAGATCGACATGGCTCAGCATCACGCCATAGGCGACCGCTTGGTTGCCGGTGATAATCCGCTTCATCTCGCCTCCTCCCTGAGGGAGATTGCCCTTCTCGGGCACTCCACAAAACAGATCCCGCACCCTTTGCAGAAATCGTAATCCACCTCGTGGCAGATCGACTTGCCTTCTCTTCGAACGGCGGCATCGGGGCAGAAGGTGTAGCAGTTACCGCACTCGTCGCACGTTCCGCAATGAAAGCAGCGGCCTGCCTCTTCGAGGGCGGCCTTCTCGCTCAAAGCCGAACGGATCTCAAAAAAACCTTTGACCCGTTCCGCGAGAGGATGCTTCGTTTCGTTCTGCCTTTTGGCCTTTTCGAAATAGTCCAGGTTGAGCTCTTCGAAACGAACCACATGGGGATTTCTTGAGGGGCCCTCTCCGTGGAAAAAGGGGAAGACCGAGATCGAAGGCCCGTCTCCCACGATCAAGGACTGAAGGATTCGTTCCGGGTCCTCGCCACGAAGATAACCGTCGATCGCCACCGCAGAACGCTTGCCCGATCCGATGGCGTGGGCAACGGTTCGCTCCCTCGAGGCAAAATCCCCTCCGGCAAAGAGACGGGCAACGTTGGTCGAACCGCCCGCCCGGGTCAAGACGAGGCCTTCCCGTTTCTTCACCCCCCGGGGTAGAAAGGAGAGGTCAGGCTCCTCTCCTGCAGCCACAATGACGCTATCGACCTCGATCACGAACGAGGAGCCTCCGATGGGGACAGGTTTTCTCCTTCCTGTTTCGTCCCTCTCGGCCAATCTCATCCGGACGCATTCCAACTCCTTCTGATTCTTACCCTCCCTGATGCGGATCGGATTGACGAGGAATTGAAACTCCACACCTTCTTCGAGGGCCTCAAGGACCTCTTCCTCGAAGGCAGGCATCTCATCCCGTGTCCGTCGGTAGAGGACGATCGGACGCCTTCCCATCCGGATGAGACAGCGGGCCACATCGATCGCCGTATTGCCTCCTCCGATCACGGCCACCCGTTGGCCCACCTCCACTTCCTCTCCGAGGTGGATGGTTTGAAGGAAATGAAGGCCGTTTAGGACCTGGCGACCCCTCTCGCCCGGAATCCGAAGGCGTCGGCTACGGTGAGCTCCTGCAGAGACGAAGATGGCTCCGAAATCTTTCAGGTCTTCCATCCTCATGGCTGGACCCACAGGAACCCCTGTTTTGATCTTCACACCCAGGGCCTCAATGGCTGCGATCTCCCGGTCGAGGACCTCTCTGGGCAGGCGATAGGAAGGGATCCCCGTTCTCAGGAGACCTCCTGTAAAGGGAAGGGATTCGAAGACCGTCACATCGTAAAAGAGCCTGGCCAGGTGGTAAGCACAGGTCATGCCAGCCGGCCCTGCTCCGATGATGGCCACCTTCTCCTTCCTCTTCTTCGGAACCCTGAGGGGCTTTGGGCCTTCGATCTTCCGCCCCGGCAACTGGGCGGCAAAGTCGGAGACGAAGCGCTCGAGGGCATGGATCGCGATCGGTTCGTCAAAGCTACTGCGATTGCACTTCGTCTCGCAGGGGTGGAAGCAGACGCGGCCACAAACGCCCGGGAAAGGGTTTTCCTCCCGGAGGAGATTCCAGGCCCCTTCAAAATCGCCCTCTCCGGCTTTCAGGATGAAGGACACGACATCATTACCCGCAGGACACGCGGCATTGCAGGGCGATGTCTTGTTCTCGTAGAAAGGCCGCTGGGTCCGCCAGGTTCCGGTCTTATTCCATTCCATATCCCCCTGGGAAAGGGGAAGATCGGGCATCTCGGATTCACGGTCAAAAACAATTGGATTTCCCATTCAAGACCTCCCCTCCACAGTCCTCCGAAAAGGGGACGGGCCAATCCGTCACCCTGACCATCTCACCTCTTCATAGGCGTCCCGGGCGGCCTTTGCATTCTCCCCTTTTTTCAAAGGAACCTCTTCGCGGATGGCCAGGGCCACAGAGTCGATGCCCACAAGAGACGTTGCCCTGGAAAAGGCTCCGACCATCGCGGTGTTCACAATGGGATTCGTTCTCGAGCCCAGGCCGTTTCGAAGAGCGATGGAGGTCGCGTCGACCGTGGCCACCCGGAAGGCTCGAAGCTCGGGATATTCTCGAGGGGCTCGCGCTGTGTTGATCAGGATCCAGCCTCCGGCCTTCAAGCCCGCCGTCACGTCCACGGCTCCGATAAGGGTTGGATCGAGGATGACGAGGTGATCCGGTTCGTAGATATTGGTCCGAAGCTCGATGGGCTGCCGGTCTGCCCTTAGGAAAGCAAGGATCGGTGCCCCCCGCCTCTCCACCCCAAAGGCAGGAAAGGATTGAACATGGTAGCGTTCGTGAAAGAAGGCCACGGCCAAGATCTTCGATGCCACCACAGCCCCCTGGCCACCCCGTCCATGAAATCGGATCTCGATCATCTTCGGCCTCTTTGAAATGGGAAGGTTCGGGCACGCTCAAACGTGACCCCGCTACGTCATCGTTTCGGATAAACGACGGTTAAAGCCTTGGCATGGCCCCGGCCGAGGGCCCGATAGGCGTGTGGGAGAGAAGATTCGAAATAGAGACTATCCCCCGGCTCCAGGACAAATCGTTCGGCCTCCGTCCGGAATTCCAGCTTTCCCTTGAGAAGATAGATGAACTCCTCGCCTTCGTGGCTGAAATAGGAAAGCTCGGAGAGGGGTTTTCGCTTGAACTCCACCAGAAAAGGTTCCATGTGCTTCCGAGACTTCTTATAGGCGAGGGCCTCATAATAGTAGCCGCCTGCCTCCCGTCCGAAATGCCTGGAATCGATCACCTTGCTTTCATTGCGTCGGACCAGGACCACTTTTTGCTCCGGATCACCGTCTTGAAAGAAGAAGCTGATGCCGACGTTGAGGGCCTTGGAGATCTTGAGAAGGGTAGCGATCGGAGGGGAGACGACCTCTTTTTCAACCTGAGAGAGAAGGGCCTTGGAAAGGCCCGTTCGATTCGAGAGGTCTTGAAGGACGAGCCCTTCTTTCTTTCGAAGCTCCCGGATCTTCCTGCCAATATGGAGGGCTTTGACCTCGTGTCGGATGGTGTCGTCGCTCACGAACCTAACATAGCGCTTTCAAGCTCCGTTGTCAAGGGTTTTTTTGTTAAAACTAAAAAATGTTTAATCTTGCTAAACATTCTTCTTGCCCGGCGCACGTCCTTGATTTTCGCCCGAACCTTTGTTAACGTTGTGCTACGACGTCAGGGCGTAAGCGAAAGAGGTGAGGGAATGAAAATCGTTGTCGTGGGAGCAGGAGCGATGGGAAGTCTCTTCGGAGGCCTGCTCGCCCATGCGGGGGAGGAAGTTTGCCTTGTCGATCTCTGGAAAGCCCATATCGAAGCCATTCAGTCTCAAGGCCTCATCCTTGAGGAACCCGAGGGTCCTCTAACCCTTCCTCTCCGAGCGACGACGGATGTCGCCTCTGCGGGAAAGGCTGATCTCGTTCTCCTCTTTGTGAAGGCCTACGATACAGAAAGGGCTGTCACCCAAAGCCTCGTGTTGGAGAAGGAGGACACCCTCTTTCTCAGCCTCCAAAACGGCCTCGGAAACGGGGAGGTTATCTCCCAGCACGTGGATCCGAGCCGAGTCCTTCTTGGTGTGACCAATCATGGAGCCACGGTCTTGGGACCAGGAAGGATCCGTCATGCCGGCCGAGGAAAGAGCTATCTCGGAGCCCTTCGGGGAGGGCGGACCAATCGCCTCGAGGAGATCGCCCGGGTTTTTTGTCAGGCAGGATTGGAAACAGAGCTCACGGAGCAGATCGAGGAGCTCATTTGGGAAAAATTGCTCGTCAACGTCGGCATCAATGCCTTGGCTGCTTTGACGGGCCTTAAGAACGGAGAGCTTCTGGATCACCCGGAGACCCTGATGCTCATGGAAGCCATGGTCTCCGAGGCGGCACAGGTAGCCCGGGCGAAGGGGATCCGGATCCACGCTGACCCCTTTCAGAAGGTGATCGAGGTTGCCCGGGCCACGGGAGCGAATCGCTGCTCCATGGGACAGGATCTGGACCATCGGCGCCGAACCGAAATCGACGTCATCAACGGAGCGGTCGTGAGGGAGGCAAAACGTTTGGGAATCCCTGTCCCCTATAACGAGATGATCACCGCCTTGGTCAAGGTGATTGAGCGGAGGTTTTGAAGACGAGCCGTTGCGTCGGAGGCGAAATGCCTCTTTGCCGTGCGGAAAGGAGAGAAGATGGAGCGAAAGAAGATCACACCGGTCGACATTCAGGCGATGAAGCGGGAGGGGCGAAAGATCACGATGTTGACGGCCTATGACTATCCCATGGCCCTTCTGGAGGATCGGGCGGGGATCGATATCATCCTGGTCGGGGATTCCCTGGCCATGACCGTCTTAGGTTACGAAAACACCCTACCCGTAACCATGGATGAGATGATCCACCACACCAAGGCTGTCGCCCGTGGGGCCAAGCATGCCTTGATCCTGGGCGATATGCCCTTCATGTCTTACAACTGCTCGGAGCGGGAGGCCATCCTGAACGCAGGCCGTTTCATGAAGGAAGCAGGGGCCGATGCGGTCAAGCTTGAAGGTGGAGTGAGCGTCAAGGAGACCGTCCGAGCCATTGTGAAAGCGGGAATTCCCGTCATGGGCCATATCGGCCTGACGCCCCAGACGATCTCCATGTTGGGAGGGTTCAAGGTTCAGGGAAAAGACGCCAAGGGAGCTCAAAAGATCATCGACGACGCCCTCCAGCTCGAGGAGGCAGGCGCCTTCTCCGTCCTTCTCGAAGCGGTGCCCGCACCCATCGCCAAGATGGTCACGGAGCGGCTGAGCGTGCCTACCATCGGGATCGGTGCAGGGGTCCACTGTGACGGCCAGGTGCTGGTCGTTCACGACATGCTGGGCTTGTTCGACCGCTTCACACCCAAGTTCGCCAAACGCTACATCAATCTGAGCGAACCGATCCTCAAGGCCTTCGAATCGTATATCGATGAAGTCCGAAGCGGCGCCTTTCCAACGGACCAGCACAGCTTCCATATCGATGAAAAGGAGTTGAGCAAGATCGAGGCCTAAGCCTCTCGGGAAAGGAAGAAGATCGAAATCTGCGAAGGAGGATAGGAAGATGGAAAAGAGTCGACTTGTCGTTGCGGCATTGGCCCTGGTTGCTTTTTTGCTCTCAGGATGGATCGGAACCGCGGTCGCGGCTCCAGTCACCCTGAAGCTGGCCCATGTGGTTTCCACCTCGGCGCCCTACCATATCGGAGCGCTGGAACTCGTTCGGCTGGTGGAGCAGAAGACCAAGGGGCAGTTGAAGATCGAGATCTTTCCGGGCGGCCAGCTGGGAAAGGGCGAGCGGGAGATCATCGAAGGCCTTCAGATCGGCACGATCGATCTCGTGGTGAGCTCCACCGGTCCAGTTGGAGGTTTTGTGCCTCAGATGATGGTCGTTGACCTTCCGTTTCTCTTCAGGGACAACACCCACGTCGATCGGGTCCTGGACGGCCCTATCGGCGAGGATCTCTTGAAGGGCCTATCCAAGGCGGGGATCAAGGGCATTGCGTTTTGGGAAAACGGGTTTCGCAATCTGACGAACAATAAACGTCCCGTCAACAAGCCTGAGGATGTCAAAGGCCTAAAGCTTCGGACCATGGAAAATGAGGTCCATATGGATGCCTTCAGGACCCTTGGCGCAGACCCGACGCCCATGACCTGGGGAGAAGTCTACACGTCCCTTCAGCAAGGGGTGATCGATGGCCAGGAAAACCCGATCAACATCATCCGGACCCACAAGATCTACGAGGTGAACAAACACCTGGCCCTGACGGGTCATGTCTATTCGCCTGCCTTATTGCTGATGAACGAGAAGAAGTTCAAAGGCCTCGCTCCGGAACTGCAGAAGGCCCTGATCGAAGCGGGGAAAGAGGCGGCCCGCTACGAGCGGAACTTCATCCGCGATAACGAGGCGAAGATGCTGGAGGAGCTGAAGGGGTTCGGTATGCAGGTCACCATGCCGGATAAGAAGCTCTTTCAGAAGGCCACTGAGGCGACTTACAAGAAGTACGAGTCCCGTTTCGGAAAGGATCTGATCGACCGGATCATCGCCACGAAATAGCAGGGCTATGCTCGTATGCTCGAACGGATCAGCCACTACGGCAACCGATGGGCGGAGTGGAGTTGTCTCGTTCTTCTCGTGGCGATGACCACGGTGACCTTTGCTCAGGTCTTCTTTCGGTTTGTCATCGTTCGCTCCCTTCCTTGGTCGGAGGAATTTTCGCGATACGCTCTCGTGTGGGCCTCCTTTTTAGGGGCGAGTGTGGCCCTGAAAAGGGGGCTCCACATCGGTGTGGAAGCCTTCGTGGGAAAGCTTGTCGAGAAGAGGAGGCGCCAGGTCTACCAGCTTACCCTCTTTTTGATGATGATCTTCCTCCTCTTTGTCATCATCAAAGGCCTTCAGATGGCCTCCTTCAACATGAGGCAATCCTCGCCGGCCATGCGGATTCCCATGGGTCTTCCCTATCTCGCGATCCCTGTGGGATCGATCCTCATGTTTCTTCACCTCTTGAATGAAGCCGTTTTGGGCTGGAGGCGTGAAGCACGGTTTCTCGGCCTGGAGAAAGGAGAGGCGGAGAAACGGCTGGAAGCGGGGTTTTGAATGCTCTGGGTCTTGGGCATCAGCTTCGTGACCTTCTTGGTTTTGGGAATCCCCATTGCCTTCGTTCTGGGGTTGACCTCCTTTGTCGCCCTCCTCTACTCCGGAAGCGTTCCGCTCCTCATCATGCCCAAGGAGATGTTTTCCGGAACGGACTCCTTTCCCCTCCTCGCGGTCCCGTTCTTCATGCTGGCCGGAAACCTGATGAACGCCGGAGGTATTACCAAGCGGCTCGTCTACTTCTGCAACATCCTCCTCGGATATGTGCGGGGAGGTTTGGCCATGGTCAACATCGTGGCGAGCATGTTCTTCGCTGGGATTACCGGTGCGGCCGCTGCCGATGCTTCGGCCATCGGGTCGATCCTCATTCCCGCCATGACCCGCGAAAAGTATGACCGCGACTTCAGCGCGGCCGTGACCGCAGCAGCCTCCACCATGGGGCCGATCATTCCTCCCAGCATCCCCATGATCATCTTTGGTGCCATTGCAGAGCTTTCCGTAGGGGCTCTCTTTCTGGCGGGTGTCATTCCTGGGGTGATGGTTGGCCTTTCGTTGATGGCCGTGGCCTATGTCATCTCCCGAAAGAGAGGGTATCCCAAAGAGAAGAGGAAATCTCTTCGGGACTTTCTTCTGGGCCTTAAGGACGCCTTTCTGGCTCTGCTCATGCCCGCCATCATCATGGGGGGCATTCTCGGAGGGGTTTTCACGCCAACAGAAGCCGCTGTTGTGGCCGTGGTTTATGCCTTTGTCGTGAGCTTCTTTATCTACCGCGAGATGCGATGGAAGGATCTTCCCAAGATCCTCATCGATAGCGTGGTGACGACCTCGATCCTCATGCTCGTCATAGCCAACTCGGCCATCTTCGGCTGGATTCTCGCAAACGAAAAGGTTCCTCAGGCCGTGGCCCAGATCTTCCTTTCCCTTTCCACGAACAAGTGGGTTATCCTTCTTCTGATCAACCTCTTCTTGCTCTTTGTCGGGACCTTCATGGAGACCACCGCGTCGCTCATCATCCTCACCCCCATCCTCTTTCCCCTGGCGGTCAAGGTGGGCATCGATCCCATCCATTTCGGTCTCGTCATGGTCCTCAACTTGGTCATCGGCCTGATCACTCCTCCCCTGGGCGTTTGCCTTTTCATCGCCTGTAGCATTGCGAAGATCACCCTCGAGGAGATCACCCGGGCCATCCTACCTTTCCTCATTGCCGCCATTGCGGTTCTCTTCATCGTCACCTATATCCCGGACCTCTCCTTGTGGATTCCAAGGATGTTCATGAAGTAGCACGAAGCGACGAAACGCTCAACCCCTCTCTCACCCCAAGAAGGCTCCGGCCAAGAGAAGGCCTCCGAGGATGGGGAGAGGCCAAAGATGGGAAATGAGAAGGGGAGGGAGGTCCAAGGGTTTGTCTTCACAATAGCCTCTCGCGGCGAGGGCGAAGGTGACTCCCTCTGCGCGGGAAAAGGATCGTCGAAGGACGGGCAAGACCAGGGATTTGAGCCTGCGCCAAGGGTTCCTGCACCGATCTCCCAGCCGTGCCCGATGAGCCAGACGAACTTCCTCGGCCTCGTCAACAAGGAGGGTGAAAAGGCGAAAGGTCAAGGCTGTCATGAGGCCGATCCTCTGGGCGGGAAGGAAGGGAAACGGTCTCAGAAGCCAGACCAACGCATCCTGAAGCTCTCTCGGACGGGTGACGGCGGTAAAAAGAACCCCAAAGCCCAAGATCAATCCCAATCTCCAGAGCGTAAGCGCTCCGGTCCGAAGCCCATCGCGGCTCACCGAAATCGAAGGAAGAGAGGCCTCGGAAGTCCATGAGGTGGAGAAGGTTTGAAGAAGGGATAGAACGAAGAGAAAGAGGAGCCAGCTTCTGAGGTCACGAAAGAAGGTTTTCCAGGGGAATCGAAAAACGACGAGGAGCCCGAAAAGGAGTCCTGAGAGAAAGAGGAGCAAGGGCAAGCGGGTCGAAAGAAGGCTTAGCGTCACCATGAGAAGCCCGAAGAGTTTGGGCCGGGCATCCCATCGGTGGAGGGGTGAATTTCGTCCAACGTAATG
>Ga0123519_10006189_pt1 | contig 18909 bp, 19 predicted proteins | sample YelNatPaOPRAMG02_FD_87396 | JGI IMG/M metagenome (GOLD analysis project Ga0123519, IMG submission 87396) | Hot spring microbial communities from Yellowstone National Park - Yellowstone National Park OP-RAMG-02 (version 2) | ecosystem: Environmental > Aquatic > Thermal springs > Hot (42-90C) ... | reverse complement strand
CCGCTCAACAGAGCATTGAAAAGAGTTGTATTTAAGCGCATTCATCCCACCTCTAAAGAGCGTGGGCTTTCAGCACTGAATATAGGTAAATAAGAAAAAGATTGATGAAATAAAGCTTCGCCGGTGGGGAATCCACCGTGTTCCACATAGCTGACTTGATCGACGTGATGTTCGAGTTGCTCTTAGATGTCGACGTGACGCTCTCAACGCAGAGGCTCTATATCAGCTCAATCGTGGCGGCTGGTTTTGTGGTAACTTCAAAACCGAAAAATCCCAGCTCTTCATGATGGTTCAGTAATGATTCACCGAGACGCGAGAGGCGGGCGAAATCCACACGGGTTGGAATCGCCGTCATATAGTCCAATGTGTCAACGGCTCTAGCGATGACGCCGTATTTCCCACCATCCCTCCAAGCAAGCGAGGCCACAACCCTACATACCTCAGCGATTGACCCGGTAACCTCGTTCTGCATTCGTAGAATGTTTATCCATGAAGTTGAACTCCAGCTTCCACAATCCTCAGGCTCCAGCGTTATGATTCGACCTAAAACGCGGCTGTCTCCTTTAACTCCCACGCTTTCATCCTGTAGAACATACGCCTTCACATGGGTTTCAAGGTGTTTCTCCGCTATGGAGGCGCTGAGCTTGGATTCTCTGGCTTTAAGGTTGTTCACCAGCATCGCGAAGTATTGGGAAGGCTTATACCTTTCAAGCTCCTCCTCCACCTTGACGTTCACTTTCCTGAGAAGCGTGACCTTCTCCGCTGTTACTGGACCCGCTATCCTGCAAGCCAGCCCGGGGCCGGGGAAAGGCTGTCTCTCAGATATGTGGGCTGGTAAACCCAGCTTCCTAGCTAACGACCTTACCTGATACTTGAAAAGCTGGGATAGGGGCTCCATCAATTTGAGCTTCATGCCGCTGGGCAAACCGGCGACGTTGTGATGTATCTTGATGAGTCCTCCATGGCCTCTATCGGTTCTCCGAGCCTCCCCCCGGGTGCTTTCGATCACGTCGGGGGCGATGGTTCCTTGGATAAGCCACTCCGCGCCAACTTCTCGGGCGACTTTCTCAAACTCTTCTATGAACAATTTACCTATGATGAGCCTTTTTTTATCGGATTCACATACTCCTTCCAAAGCTGAGAGAAACCTTTCGGAGGCGTCTACGAAAACCAGGTTTAACCCTAGTTTTTTCAGCAGTGAAACGACTTCAACGCTTTCTCCTTCACGCATCAACCCATGGTCTATGTGGACGGCGGTGAGGTTTCGCCCTATGGCCTTGGAAGCCAGTAGCGCAGCCGTGGAGGAGTCAACTCCTCCGCTTACAGCGATGACGGCTCGAGCGTTTCCCAAAGCCTTTTTAACCTTCTCAACGGCTTCAAACGTGAAGCGTTCTATATCCCATTCGAACCTAGCGCATTCACATATCTTGAAGGCGAAGTTCTCGAGGATTACATGCCCATTCGGCGTGTGGGATACCTCTGGGTGGAATTGCAAGCCGTAGATCCTGTTCTCCAGGGTGTAGGCGGCGACCTCGCTCTCAGGGGTTGAGGCGATGACCTTGAAGCCTTTAGGAGGAGTTTCCACCACGTCGCCATGGCTCATCCAGCAGATCTCCTTGGAAGACAATCCATGGAACAGGGGGTTACGGTTGTCGAGGCTTAGCTCAGAGAATCCGTATTCGCCTCTCCTACCCTTTTTCACCAAGCCTCCATGGAGGTGGGCTATGAGTTGATGCCCATAGCATAGGCCGAGGATAGGTATCCCCAACCTGAACAGTTGAGGATCACAGGTAGGCGGGTTCTTATCGTACACCGAGTAGGGGCCCCCTGAAAGTATAACGCCCTTCACACCTCTTCTGAGGAGGAGACGGGTTGAAACCTTGTAATCCACGATTTCTACGCTAACTCCCTTTTCCAGCAGGGTTCTCTCTATGTTCCTCACATACTGTCCACCGAAGTCTAGCACAGCGATCTCCAATTCGACGCGTCAACCCTCCTACTCGGTTTACATGATCTACATGTGCTTAGCTGTGTTGGCCGAAAGCCGTCCAGCTAGCTGGACATGCACCTCCAATACGGTTTCAGGGTCTTCTTCACCTTTTCCACAACCTCAATAACCTTTCGAAGGGGAGTCTCCGCCTCAAAGGGCGGTACGGTTTCCTTTAAATCCAATTCTACTCCTGAGAGGCCTATGATCAGCGAGATCCAAGCGTATGGTAGTACTTTTGGATTATAGCCGCTGCCCTGGAGGTCCACGGCCTTCCCACCTGTCACCTGGGCCGCCACCTCCCTCACCGTTTCCCCGATGATTTTGAAGCCCTTTAACGTTAGCTTCATTGACGCTAAGACGTCGGCGAAATGTGGGTCTGAACCTCCGTTCCGGATGATGATGTCAGGTTTGAACTCCAAGGCTAGTGGCTTGAAGATTTCGTTTAGCACGATCTTATACGCTTCATCGGAGGACCCTGGGGGCAGGGGGACGTTAACCGTGTATCCCTCACCTTCGCCCACGCCTATTTGATGGATGAAACCTGTACCGGGGTAAAGCGTTAAGGGATCTTGATGAACATCCACGAGCAAAACCTGTGGATCCTCGTAAAATATCTCCGCTGTTCCATCGCCCGCGTGCACATCCGTATCCAATATCAAGACGCGTTTCACATCTTTACGCGTCAACAGTTTTCTAGCTAGGATCGCGACATCGTTGTAAATGCAGAAGCCTCCCTCCCTATCCCTTTTCGCGTGGTGCATCCCCCCTCCTATCCCCACGGCCTTTTTAAACCCGCCTTCCATGACGAGCTCACCAGCCGTGAGTGAGGACCCTGTGATTAACCGCGCGGCTTCCTCCAAGTTTGGACGCAGGGGTGTGTCTGGATCGTAGACCCGGGAGCGTTTACATCCTTCCACAATTCGGTCAACGTACTCCTTTGAATGCACGAGGAGCAAATCCTCTAATGAGGCTTTAACGGGCTTCACGAATGTGAATTCTTCGAATCCTTGGAACAACTCGTTGAATACGCGCATGAAGTTTACGTATCTATCGCCTCGGAAGGGGTGTCCTGGCCCGAAATCATACGCTTTTAACGATTCATCGTAGACGATGCCGAAGCTCATATCAACTATTTTTACTTTTTCAACGTATTTAAACTCGGTTTAATCGTCTTTAAATACTACTGTTGGGAATAGCGTGATGATGAACGTTGCCTAAACCGCTTCTAAACGAAGAGTCTAAACGCCTACTCGTGTTAAGGCATGTTCCATTCGAAGGAGGGAAAGGGTTTAACGAGATATGGAAGGCGTTGAAACGCGATGGGGTCGGCCTCAGCTATTCAACGTTATCTGGGGCTTTAAAGGCACTGGTTGAAGAAGGATACGTGGAGTTCAGGAACGTGGCGGGGGGTGGAATCCCGAAAAGGCTTTACAGGAAAACCAGTGGAGGAGTGGAGTATGAGCTTCACCTAGAGGGAAAAACACGGGTAACAGGTAAATCTGTGAAACGGATAATTAAAGCCAAAAGCGCTCCAACCGAGTATGGTCAAGCCATTTTCAGCCGTTTCCCCTTCACCTTCGAGATTGAGCTTTCAGCTGAGCAAATCGCAGGGGAGTCTGAAGAAGCGTTAACGAGGTTTGTAGGAGACATGGGGGAAACGCTTGTACATAACATGGCGGAGATTTTAAACCGCGCTTACACCAACTTTCTCTCCTGTTTAGCGGACGGCCGATCCTCTGAGGCTGTGGAAAGCCTGAGGAGGGGGCTTGGATTTCGCTTGAAGTTAACCTACGTCTTCGACGGGGATAGGGTTAAGGTTGACAGGGTGTGGTCGCGTTTGAGCACGGGTGAAAAGGAGCTATTGGAGGCTGGGAAATCCGTCCTTAACCCTTCCTATTCTGAGATCATGGGGGCGTGGCTTCTCAGCTTTCTTAGACCTTTAAACCCGGAGCAATTGGAACGCTTCGACCTCACCCGACTAGAGGGCTGGGCGGAGCTGATAACAGAGCATGGGAACCAGTGGAGGAGGGTGAGAGGAGTACCCCTTCTCAAGAAGACCCGAGTCTACGAATATCTTAAGCAATTAACGTCAACTGGGCGGCTTTCAATAAAACCCTTCAAATTTAACGGTGCCACCTTAGAGTTCAACGGAATGCCTGAGCCTAAACCCCATGAATTCTACGCCTTTCTCGCAGGAATGTTTTCGAGCATAAAGACGTTCCTGGAGGGGGAAAGCCCTGAGCCCTCGAATCCCCCTTAAACTCTCAACGTTAAGCTTAAAAGATATATAAGGAGAACGAGCATATGCTTTGCACGTATTATGTGAAAAGTTTTAATCGAATCAAACTAGGAAAATGAAAGGATACCGGAGAAAACGGTTGCTTAGACGTCCAGTGGATCCGATCGAGGTTAACGCGAAGAAGACAGCTTCCACCATTCTTGACGAAATGTGTTTAACGGCTTTTCAGGCTCGAGCTCTAGGGGAGATAGTGAAAATCTGGAGGAAAATGCTCGCGGAGAAGCACATCCTCATATGGCTGGGTTTAGCGGGGGCCATGACTCCAGCTGGCATGAGGAAGATCATAGGGTTTCTCATAGAGAGGAGAATGGTAGATGTGTTGGTTACCACTGGAGCTAACATTTACCATGACCTCTACGAAGCCTTCGGGGGAAGACATTACCGAAAAACATGTGGATTAAAGGATGAAACTTTAAAAGTTGAAGGCGTGAATAGAATATACGATGTATTAGTCGAAGAGAATAAACTCTGTAAACTGGACGCTTGGATTGAAAAAGACTTCGCTGAGAAGCTAACGGACGGATACCCATATTCCTCCAGGGAAATCATCCATCTTCTGGGGGAGTGCGTTTCCTCCTCGAAGAAAAACGATGGTGGGATCTTGGCATCCGCTTATCAAGCCGAGGTGCCGGTTTTCGCTCCAGCTTTACCTGACAGCTCAATCGGGTTCTCCTTGATGTACGCTAACCGTCGAAGAGGCAGAAACATCGTGGTGAACGGTTCTAAGGATGTGGAGGAATCGGTGCGGATCACTGAGGATTCCTCCATTACAGGCGTCGTTTACGTCGGCGGAGGGGTTCCGAAAAACTTTATCCAGCAAACAGCCGTCATAGCCAGTTACCAAACGAAGCGCGATAGAAGCCATAAGTATGCTGTTCAAGTCACGATGGACAGGCCGTTCTGGGGTGGGTTAAGCGGATCCACCTTAGAAGAGGGAAAAAGCTGGGGTAAAATCTCCACTTCAGCGAAGGTGGCGACGTGTTATATGGACGCAAGCATAGCTTTACCGTTGATCGCCCACGCCCTAGCCGAGGAAAAAGTGAATAGGAAAATGGCCCCCCCGATTTCATTGGAACAGCCCTAACTTGGATATCGACTTTAAACCGTTAACTTAAAGTTCCATGACTTTCGGTTAAAGACGGCTAAAACGCCTACATGTGGGCTTCATTTTTACTCTTCAGCCTGTGGAGAATGGAGTAAACGTTTAAACGGCTTTTTGTTGAAGCGTTCTCCGGGTTTTCTCTATGATTTCGAAAACCCTTTCTTCCCGTCCCTTCCGCTCCACCAGCCAGATGAACAGCTTGTAAAGCCACTTCATTAAAGGAGAGTACCATTTCCCGGCAACGTACCATTCAAGCATCTCCTTCGCCCATTTAACGTCATGTCTTAAACACATCACCATGAGCTCTTTCTGCAAGTCAGTTAGCTCCTCGTATTTGAACCAGTCTTTATCCTTCAACTGGCCCATGGGGACGAAAAACAGGGGGACGATAAGGCTTTTAAAATCCTTTAAATCCTCCATAAGCTCTATTGTCTTAAGGGTGTCCTCCACAGTTTCTTGAGGTAAACCCGTTATCAACGTGCATGCGGGTATCATGTTGTTGTCGTTCATCACACCCGCGGCGGTTTTCACCACTTCAGGCCATTCTTCAGGCTTAAAGGGCTTTGACTTCGCGGGCATCGCGACCTTAACCAGCCTCGGGGACCCGGTTTCAATGCCCATCTCCGCCCCCCACCAGGTCTGCCGGCCATCTAACATGATTTCGCTCAGCTCCTCGATCAGCTTTGTATCCGCCGCCACCGCGGCGAATGAAGCATGGCTCCACCCCAGCTCCCCCACATATTTTTTAGCTATTTGATGGAGCTTCAACAACTTTTCACGGTCGGGGATAACGCTTCTCGAACCATACAGAAGAACATCCTCGGCGTGAATTATCCCCCCTTTCAACCCCGCCTCATAGTTAACCTTCAGCTCCCGTTCAATTTTATCGTAAGGATACCATCTTAAAGGCCTCAGCGTCACGCTGCAGAAGCTGCAACCCCTAGGACATCCCCGGCCGATTTCTATGAGACCGTTCACCGATGGATTCTTGATGTCCGAGATCTCCTCAATGGTGGGAAGCTCCCGGAAGCCTACTTCATAATAGCTGGGGATCTCTCCTCCACTTAACGCGTCCTTAATCAACTTGGGTAGTACGATTTCAGCCTCCCCATCTACGACGCAGTCTACCCCATACTGGGTTTGGGCTTCAGGCCTAATCTTAAACTGCCAGGATCCTGGGCCCCCCACAATGATTTTTAAACCTTTTTTCTTAGCCTTTTCTACCTCCGGTTTCATAAAAATTAGCCTGAAATACTTCGCGAGGTAGGATTCCCCTGTCCTCAATATCCGGCTGAAGGTGGTGCTAGATGGCCCAAGGCCGAACGGATCCATCACGTGAACGCATAAGATCTTAGCGTCATCGATGTATCGTTTCAAGTGGTCCGGGTCGACGGTTAAAACTTCAAAACCTTCATCCAGCAGTTTGGCTTCAATTTTTCTCAAGCCGTAGGGAGCTTCAAGGGGTACGCCGCCTCGACACTTGATGGGGGGGAAGAACATCGCTTTAAAAAGCCAGTCGGGGACCAGGTTCGGAGGGGCGCTGGTGCTGAAGCCTAGAAACTCCTTTCCATGGTAGTTGCTCATCATGGTACGGTCTGCTGTCAAGAGTACGTCCAAGACCAATCCCCTCTAGAACCTTTATCCAATAGGAGGTAAGCTTTAACGGTTCCCATTTAAATTTTTACCTAAACCTTTAGCCTTCACGCTGGGCCGCTTGAGGGTGCCTCAACCTTGGTTTTTCGAGGAATCTTAATCCTCAGGTCTTCCTTCACGATGTTTAGGACTACGTTGGTTACTGTTCTTTTCACGTAGGGGTTTTTCAACATCGATTTGATGAAGGTGTTGAGTTCGGAGCTGTTTTTAAACCGGGCGATGATGGCTATGTCGAAGTCCCCGGTTATGTCGTAGACGCAGGCTACGGCGTCTAGCTTCGCGGCCTCCGCCTCGACGTTCAAGAGGTGCCCCCCTTCGGCTTGTATCAATATGAGGGCTGTTAGCTCGTAGCCGATTTTCGCGGGGTCTACTAGGGCGGTGTACGCCTTTATTATTCCCGATTCTTCCAGCCTTTTGATTCGATTATAAGCTGTTCCCACCGATATTCCTAGGGTTTTCGCTATTTCCCGATAGCTTTTCCTTGAGTCCTCCACGATTAGGTTTAAGATGTTGTGGTCTACTTCGTCTAACGTTGCGTTTACCTCCGCCTTCAAGGCGTCCATTCCTCCTTATACAAATGTTCAATAATTTAAACTGATATAAAAAATTATTCAAAATGAAAGTTAAATTTATATACTAGTTCAATTTTTTCCGTCTCTATTGAACAGAGGTATCCGCGCATGAAAAAGGCTGTAGAGATGCTTCGCGAACACCATGTTCGATGGGTCCACTCCGCCTTCGTGGATGTACGAGGCTTAATGCACGACGTGGTCATACCCGCCAAACAATACATCGATGGAGACGCCTTTAAAGTGGGGATAGGATTCGACGGCTCCTCGATAAGAGGCTTCAAACCGATTAACGAGTCGGATATGATCCTTAAACCCGACCCCGACACATTGGCCATCCTGCCCTGGTACAGCGATGAAAACCAGAAAAGCGCCATCGTGCTAGGGGACGTTTACGAAGCGTACGGAGGAGACGAGCCCTCACAGGTTTGTTCTAGAGGATACGTGGGGAAAAGGGCGGTTAAAGAGGCCGGCGACATGGGGTACCGCGTCTACCTGGGACCAGAGTTAGAGTATTTCGTCTTCCAATCCATAGACCCCACCAAGCTCGTCTGGGATCTATGGGTTAGCCCAGCGGGTGGAAGAGGAGACTCATGGGGAGCCCCTAGGGTGATTCCTGAGTCCCCGGAAACCAAGCCTGGAAGCTTCGTGCTCAGACCCAAAGAAGCCTATTTTAGGCCCCCTCCTGAGGATGCGACGGTGGAGTATAGAAACGAGGTCGCGTCGATTCTTGAGGATAACTTCGGCTTCAAAGTGGAAATGCACCACCATGAGGTCGCCACCTCGGGACAACTGGAGATAGACTTCCGCTATGGAGAGCTAATAGAAACAGCTGACAGAACAATGTACTACAAGTTTGTGGCGAAGAACGTGGCTAAGAAACATGGGCTCATCGCCACGTTCATGCCTAAACCAGTTTACTTAGACAACGCGAGTGGCATGCACGTACATGCGTCGCTATGGAGGGGAAAGGAGAATGTCATGTACGATGAAAAAGATGAATACGCGGAGCTCAGTCAAACAGGCAGATATTTCATAGGCGGGCTGTTGGAGCATGCTAAGGCCCTCACCGCTGTGTGCTGTCCTACAGTAAACTCGTATAAGAGGCTGGTGCCTGGATTCGAGGCGCCGATATACATTATGTGGTCCCGTCGAAACAGGTCAGCGCTGGTACGTGTACCAGTATATTTCAAGGGGCCTGAATTCGCCTCTTCGAAAAGAGTAGAGTTCCGGTCAGCGGATCCCTCATGCAACCCATACCTCGCTTTCGCCTGCATCGTGATGGCTGGCTTAGACGGGGTGAAGAAGAAAATAGACCCAGGCGACCCTGTGGACGAAGATGTTTACGAGTTGACGCCTGAAAGGAGGCGGATGTTGGGAATCGAAGAGTTGCCGACCACTTTAAAGGACGCTTTGGACTGTATGAAGAGCGATGAGGTTATTCATAGAACGCTTGGCAGCCACATATTCGACGCGTTCATAGAATATAAGACCAATGATTGGAACCAATACTGCCTCTATGTAACACCCTGGGAGATCATGAAATACCTTGACTATTAAGCTTAAGTGTTATCAACGCGCATATCATTTATCGATGGAGGCGATTTGATGAAAGCCTACATCCTAATCCAGACGAAGCCTGGAACCTCTGAGAAAGTTGTGGAGGCCATTAGAAAACGGGTGAAGGAAGCCGTAAGCGTGGACTCGGTTTACGGCAGGTTTGACGCCATCGTGGTCGTTGAGGCCCCTGACTTAGAGAAAATAAATGAGATCGTCTACAAGGTGATTGGAAAGGATCCAAACATCATCCACACGGAAACATCCTTGACGCTTTAACGGGGATGCGCCTTTATGTCTTCGAAGAACCTTCGCAGGAAGCATGTGAGGGCGTTCGTCATGGTGACCATGAAGCCGGGAACGTCCCAGCAAATCGTTACTTCGCGGAGGATAAGGGGGGTTAAAATCGCCAATTCCGTGTTAGGCCGATTCGACGCCGTTGTGGTAATCGAAGCCGAGAACCTATCAGAGTTGAAGAAAATCATCTATGAGATGATCGAGCAGCATCCAAACGTCACCCACACGGAGACTTTAATCTCAATCTTCCACCCCGAATGAGGAAGCTAACCGGAGCTCTCAGAGGGCTTTAAAACGGTTAGTAGAGTAGAGTACTGTAGGCTGGGCTCTGCGCTGTTACTTGGAGCCCATGTTTAGAGGGGTCTCTACTGCGTGAGCTTTGATTTTAATGTTTTAAGGAGTAGGTAGAGGAATGCCCTTATGGTGAGCCAATCCCTTTTGAGTATCCTTTTGGCTATGTAGATGGGTCTTAGGTAAAATGAAGCGTAGGCTTTGCCCCATGTTTTCTTCATTTCCTCCATGGTGTATCCGTTTAACGTGAACACGGGGGTTAACACGTCGAATTTAGACCATTCTATCTTCTGAATCAACCCGTTTCTCACCATTTCCTCGTAGAGCTCCGTGCCTGGGAACGGGGTGGCGATGCAAAACTGGGCGAGGTCGGGATCCAGCTCCTTGAGGAAGCTTACGGTTTTCTCTATTGTATGCGCGTTTTCCCCAGGGTAGAAGAGGATTACAGACGCCACGGTTTTTATTCCAGCCTCCTTAGCCCATTTAAAGGCCCTTCTAATCTGCTCCGTTGTTATTCCTTTTCCCATGGCGTTGAGGATTCCCTGGTCTCCTGACTCGACTCCGAAGAATATTGACTGGCATCCCGCCTCGGCCATAGCGTCAACCAGGGGTTTGGTGAGGGCGTCAACCCTTGTTTCGCAATCCCATACGATGTCGAGGGCTGAGGATTTGATTCCACGGCATATTTCAAGCGTTCTCCTACGATCCAAGGTAAATATGTCGTCCACGAAGGTTACGTATCGGGTTTGATAAACCTCGTAAAGCTCTTTAAGCTCCCCTAAAATGTTACCCGCTGTACGCGCCCTAAACATGTTACCGAAGATCCTTCTTACCGAGCAGAACTTACATCTAAAGGGGCAGCCTCGACTGGATAAAACGGTCATCGAGGGACATTTCATCCCAAAGGCCTTATACCTGTTTAAAGGCAGAAGATGTCTGGCGGGATAGGGTATGGAGTCTAAATCCCTTATCAGCGGCCTATCCGGGAACCTGAAGACGCCTCCATCCTTCATGAGGGTTAAGCCTGGAATGTTTTGAAGGGAGACTCCTTTCCGGATTCTTTCCATAACTTCCAGGAACGTGTATTCGCCTTCACCCCTCACTACCCCGTTCACATACGGGGCTTTCATAAGCGTTTCCTTATCTAGGAAGGTGACGTGAGGGCCGCCTAGGAAAATCTTGGTGTCCGGTGAAGCTTCCTTCACGACGCTGGCTGTTTTGAGGGCGCTTTCTATGGTTAGAGTGGTGGAAGTTATCCCCACCACCTCAGGGTTATGTTTCTCCAAGTAGCGTTTTACATCTGTGTGAGTATGGTTTAAAGGGGGACAGTCAAGTATGTTAACCGAGATTCCAGCCTTTTCTAAAACCGCGGCTATGTAGGCGAGTCCTAAAGGCTGCGCCAGAAGCTCCTTGGTGTAAGGGGAGGAACGCGGCAAAGGAGGGTTGATGAGCGTTACATGCATGAGCCTCACACCCCAAACGTCTAAACCATTTCCCCCTTCGCAATATAAATTCTATCTTGCAACGTCGAAACAAATTTAATCAACATACTGTGTTATTGAAAGTTGAGCCTTTATGTTACGCTCCACTAGGTTAGAGATTCTCGATCTGATGGGCGGGTATCTTCCTGTAGGTGGGGGAGCATGGCCCTGATTTACTGCTTCTCGTGGACGCCCATTTTAGAAGGGGGATGATCGCTTTCCGCAGCTCCACTCCGTCTTTTGTGAGGGAGTACTCAACTTTTGGGGGGATTTGAGGGAAGTTTACTCTGTTGACGAGTTTTTCTCTTTCAAGGTTTTTCAGGGTGTTGGCGAGGGTTGTGGGGCTGATGCCTTTAAGCTCTTCTAGGATTTCGTTGAACCTGAGCTTACCATGATTACCGATGGCGTTGATCACGAGTAACGTCCATTTTTTGCCTATCGTGTCGATGACGCCTTCAAGGGGGCATAGGCATAGATGTTCATTGGATTCGCTACGCTCACACATACTTACTCCACCACTACATACTTTATAGTTTAAATACTTTAATTTATGTATTAATTTAGGTGAGAATCCGTTGTGCCATGAATGTACGCCCATAGGTTTCACGAGGGGAATAAGTTACTGTGGATGCCGGTTCAGACGATTCCTTTCACCTGAAGAAGAGGTTAAACTCCTAGAAGACTATAGAGAACAGTTGCGCAGGGAAATCGCCGGCGTTGAAGAAAGGATCCAAGAGCTAAAGAAGAGAAAGGAGTAGGGGAGTCGAATCCTTTTTCTCCAACTCTTCGATCGAAGCCCTAACGATCCTAAACTGACCGGATGAATAGAACCTTGAAGAACGTTATTGAAGCCGTTGAGCTTACGAAGCAGTATGGATCCATAAAGGCGGTAAACCATGTTAGCTTTACGGTGGAGCGTGGGGAAATCTTCGGGTTCCTCGGCCCCAACGGCGCTGGGAAAACGACCACCATTCGAATGTTAACCGGCGTTGTTAAACCCGACTTTGGCACAGCGTACATTAAGGGGTACGATATTCGAAGGGAGGCTTTAAAGGCTAAACAGTTGATGGGGGTCCTGCCTGAAGTGGCCAACGCCTACATCGACTTGACTGTGTGGGGGAACCTCATGTTTCTAGGCGAGCTTTACGGCGTCCCTGGAACGGTGAGACGTGAACGAGCGGAAACCCTTCTGAGAAAACTTGACCTATACGATAGGAGGGGACAAGTTGTAAGAGGTTTATCAAAGGGATTGAAGCAGAGGCTCCTCCTCTGCATGGCTTTAATAAACAACCCTGAAATTCTATTTTTGGACGAGCCTACGTCCGGTTTGGATGTTCAAAGCGCTAGGCTTATCAAAGAAATGTTACTGGAGCTCGCCCATGAAGACGTCGCGATATTTCTAACCACCCATAACATGGAGGAGGCGAACCAGCTATGTGACCGCGTCGCCATCATCAACCATGGAGAGATAGCCGCCGTTAACCGGCCGGAGAGGCTTCGAGCGACGGTGGGGGAGGTGAAGTGGATTGAACTTGCCTTCGACAGGCCTGTGAAAGCGGAATCCCTCGCCAGGCTTTCCAGCGTCGTAGAGGTGAAAAGGCTGGGCGATAAACTAAGGTTGCGAACCAAAGATCCAAACGAGTTAATATTTCAAATAGTTGAATACGCGAAGGCCAATAAGTTGAAGTTTTTAACCTTAAACACGTTGGCTCCAAGCCTAGAAGAAGCTTTCCTCGAAATAACTAAGTAAGGTGAAAGGGACTGACGGAAATGTTAGATGGATCACCGGGTAAGAGTGTTTTAGAGCAGTTAAGAAGGTCCTTCGCGATCTGTAAGAAGGACATTCGCATCTATTACGCGAAGGGTCCGGTCTTAATCTTCGGCGTTTTAATGCCTCTTTTCCTGTTCGCAGCCTTCCTCATAGGTAGAGACGTAGATCCCAGGTTCTTGGTTTCAAGTTTGATGTCCATGACCATCTTCTTTTCAGCGACGGCGGTGGTGCCCACGATCATGCCTTGGGAAAGTCAGGCGAGAACCTTGGAAAGACTGGTCTCCTCTCCAGTATCCGTCACAGCCTTGATCTTAGGAGACATCCTAGCGTCATTTCTTTTCGGCGCATTCCTCTCCCTCGTTCCCATCCTCATAGGATTAGCCATGAGGATCGTTGTGATCAGCCCCATTCTACTGTTTGGAGGCGTTATGCTGGCCTCATTCTGCTATTCCTCGTTGGCGGCCATTTTATCCACCCGGCCCACCGACATCCCATCCAACGTGATGATGATTTCAACCTTCGTCAAGTTTCCCTTACTGTTCATCAGCGGAGTCTTCATCCCCATTGAAAATCTGCCAAGGTGGGGTAAGATAGCCGCCTCCCTCTCACCGTTAACATACTTCACAGACTTATCAAGGCACTCCATAGAAGGAAGAAGTTACTTTCCATTACTCCTCGATTTCCTATCCTTAACAGCGTTCACCATCTTTTTCTTCGCGGCGGCCGTGAAGCTCCATGAAAAGAACATGCCGAAACGGCTTTAGGCAAGTAGTGAAAGAAGGGTAACGCCTGTTATGTGGCTGCGATCTTGAATGAAAGGTGAAGACTTTCCACGCGTATTTTTCCTCGTCAAGAAGATTTAACGCTTCACGGCGGCACGGTTAACATGGGATTGAAAAGACGGTTAAGAAGAAAAAGCGTAGTGTATACAACAATTATTATTTATTAGGTAGCCTTTCACGTTTTCCATAAGCTCTTAATAAGATGAGGTTTTAACCCTTTTATCTGAAGATGGGCAACGTTTCAGTTGCTCGTTAAACCGCTTGGTTTTCACGTTTCTTTTGAGGGAAAAGTAACTTTAGAAACTCGTCTTCTTCTCTACGACGCTTGTCCTTTTCCATCTCCTCCAATCGGCTGAGGGCCGCCTTCTCCCTTATTTCCTTTAGCTTTTCAGCTTCTGCTTGAGGATAGTGGGCCCAGGGCCTCTCCACACGCCAGGTAATCCTTTGACAGATGGGAGGCTCCGGGTAGGCGCCTGGATCATACAGCGCGTATCCGTAAACCGGTGTGGGATTCTCTTGAATGCAGGCTTTGACAACCTTCTTGACGGCTTCAGGGTCTATTCTAAGCTTCCTATCCTCTTCAGACAGTAGGCTGACCAGCTTTACCTGTTTACGGAACCGTTCAATGGCCTCTGAGGATATGTTATAAAGGTATGGGGTTTGGGATATGGCGCCTATGATCCTCCTCTTCTCGTCGACGCCGTTTCTCATGAATGCCTCAAATGTTTGGCCGGGGTGGTGGCCCGCTGACTCGACGCCGCATAAAACGATGTAACGTATGTTCGGGTTCGCGACCACGTTGCAGACGATTTTCTCGATTCCAATATTCTCGGTTTGGAGGAATCCGGCTAGAGCGGCACCCGCCTCCACCGCGGTTTTCGACAACTGAACCAGGAAGTCAGGGATCCTATCATACATCGTATGTAGGAGGATGACCACCGCGACAGGTGAGTAGTCGTTTCCCCTTAAGTAGCTTCCATCCTCAGGTGGATACGCGTCCGGAGGCTTAACCTTAAAGATTTTATTCAACCCCACCATACCTGCCCAATTGGGCATGTTTTCCCCTTTTCCCTTCTCACGCCTAACTTTAAAATTTCCAGTAGGGCCAGTGGGGCTGATGAAAGGATTGCCGCTAGGACGATGTCGCTTGAAGTAGGTGTGGTAACTCCGAAGGCGTCGCGTACGCTGGGAAGATCTAACACGCATAATGTGAGAGCCGCGGATATGATGGTGGAGAGCCATAGAAAACGGTGGGGGTGGGCCTTGAAAACGCTGTGGATAAGCGACCGACAGTTTAACGCGACTACTAACTCGAAGAACACGAATATTAGGAATAGGGTGGTGCGGGCTTCTTCTAAGCTCACCGCCAAGTCTTTAACGAACGCTGAGAGGAGGATTGGAGATAAAATGGTCGGAATCGCCGTGAGCATCGCCTTTACTTCTCTGGTGAAAATGGACTCCTTAGGGTTTCGAGGAGGCCTTTCCATGATGTCGGGGTCGGCGGGGCTGACGCCTAAGGCGAGGGCGGGTAAACCATCGGTGGTGAGGTTTACCCAGAGTATTTGAGCTGGGAGGAGGGGTAGGGGTAGACCTAATAGGACTCCTCCACCGATGACTAGGATTTCGATGAGGTTGCATTGGAGGAGGTATGTTAAATACTTCTTGATGTTATCGTAGATCCACCGTCCCTTTTCCACCGCTTTGATGATGGTGGCGAAGTTATCGTCGGTTAAGACGACGTCTGAAGCCTCCTTGGTTACCTCGGTTCCAGTTATCCCCATGGCGATGCCTACGTCCGCGGTTTTAATCGCTGGCGCGTCGTTAACGCCGTCCCCTGTGACGGCGACCACCTCCCCTTTTTTCTTCCAAGCGTTCACGATCTTTAACTTATGAATGGGAGAAACCCTGGCGTAAACTGTTACCTTTTCAACCTGGGCTTCAAATTCCTCATCGCTCATATTCTCCAATTCATCTCCGGTTAAGGCTAGATCTCCCTCCTTGAATATTCCCATCTCCTTGGCCACTGCTATCGCTGTAAGCTTGTGATCGCCGGTGATCATGACCGTCTTCATGCCGACTCTGTGAGCGGTCTTCACAGCTTCAACCGCTTCAGGTCTAGGAGGGTCGATCATGCCTACCAGCCCGAGGAATATTAGATTCCTTTCAACTTGCTCAGCCTTCACCTCGCCGTTGATCTTGGATCCGTTTAAGGGACGGTAAGCGAAGGCTAATACGCGAAGAGCCCTCTCCGCCATCCTTTCGTTAACCCTTAGAACCTCTTCTCTCTCAGCTTCGCTCATCGATGAAACTCCTCCATCCCTATGTATCTGAGAGCACTTCGATAAGACGAGTTCAGGCGCCCCCTTCACATAGGCGACGACTCCCTCTAACGCGGTGTGGATTGTGGTCATCATCTTCCTCTCCGAGCTGAAGGGAACCTCACCCAGCCGAGGATGCTTAGCTCTAACTTCCTCCACGCCTCTTCCAGCCTTAACGGCGAGGGTTAGCAACGCTCCTTCAGTAGGATCCCCGACGACACGCCATGAACCGTTTTGAAACTCAAGCTTCGCGTCGTTGCAGAGTATCGCGGCGTCTGAGAGGAGGGATATCCGCTCGTCTTTAGCCGCCTCCCCATCATGGAGGAGACTGCCTACAGGCTCATAACCCACCCCTGTGACGTGAATCGTTTTATCTGGAAGGTAGACTTCGCGAACCGTCATCTCACCTTTGGTTAGAGTCCCCGTCTTATCGGAGCAGATGACGGTAACGCATCCCAAGGTTTCTACGGCCGGCATCCTCCTGACCAAAGCCCTATTCTTAGCCATTTCCCGCATGCTTATGGCGAGGGCGCCTGTCACGATCGCGGGCAACGCTTCCGGCACAGCCGCGACGGCCAACGCGACGCCGAATAACACCATCTCCAGTAAAAAGCCGAATCCAACTCCGCCTTCAAGCAAATATTCCCTTACCACTCCGAAGCCCACGACGAGGAAGCAAACCGATAAGCAGAGGATTCCAAGCCACCGTCCAACATGAGCCATTCTCCTCTCCAATGGGGTTTCCTCTTTTCGAATAGCCAGGACGTCCCTCGCTATCTTCCCGAACTCCGTCGACATCCCAGTTTCCGTGACTATGGCTTTTCCCCTGCCGTAGGTTACGATTGTGCCTGAAAACACCATGTTGGCTCGATCCGCCACATAGGTTGAAGGGGGAAGCGCTTCAAGCTTCTTTTCAATTGGAGTTGACTCGCCTGTAAGGGCGGACTCGTCGACCTGTAGGTTTGAAACGGCTATGAGCCTTCCATCAGCGGGGATCTTATCCCCCGCCTCCAATATCATAACGTCCCCGGGAACCAGCTCCTTGGAGGGAACTTCAACCTCTTTCCCATCCCTTAGAACCGTTATCGTCGGGGAAAGCATCTTCTTCAATGTTTCAAGAGCCCTCTCAGCTCGATACTCCTGGAAAAACCCAAGGAAAGCCGACGCGATTAAAATGGCCAATATGGCTAGGGCGTCCACAACTTCACCTATCAACGCGGAGACAACGGTGGCGGCGATAAGAATAACCATCAGGATGCTGGTGAACTGTCGAAGCAAAATGCTTATGGGGGAAACTTTCTCTTCTTCGCGAAGCTCGTTGAACCCATAGCGTTGAAGCCTCGCTCTAGCCTCAGAGGAATCCAACCCTTCGCTCCTAGAGTTAAGCTCCTTAAAAACAACGTCAATTTGCTTAGAATGCCAATCCCCCACCGCTACCACCATAAGACGCTACTAAGAGCCATTAAATTATTATTGACGTCGAATTTAACGCGATATATTTATGAATTATGAAGGACCTCCTTTTCCTAAAGCTGTATAAATGGGTTTCCTTCTCGCCGTCGGTATGGCCTTCTTTGAAAGCTCACGCAGAGCACCTACAATTTCAGGTAAGCGTTGGAAGGGAATACCGATGAGACATTCCTCGTCGGCGATGTCTGTTGATTCTCGGCATCCATAGCAGCCTAAACTGACGTTCACCTTCTTCGCCACGTAGGGAATAACGGTTACATCGATGCAACAGGCTTGGAAGACGGCTGAACTGAATTCCAGTCTTCCGCCAGACCGATGGAGGGAGGCGAGGTTTATCCACATGACCTGTTCAGGTGTGGCTTCAATCACTACTACATCAGGTCTGAAGGACGCTGTTTCCAGCGGGGCTACTGCGACAGCCCTATACTTTCCAAGTTCCAGTCGGGGCATCTCCCTCATCGTTTTGGCGGCGGCCTCATTGGAGGCGAAGAGCCCCAGCGCCTTTAGCATCCCTCCGCTGGCGATCTTCTCAGGGAGGGGGAGAAAGCCTAAGGCTGAGGCGGCGGCTGGACAACTGATATTTTTCGCTGTTAACGATAGGCTTCTACCTTTCTTAGCCTCCATCAGGAGCTGGCAGTATCTGAGGCGTCCGCTCGGCTCATCGGGGACTGGGTCAGGATCTTCCTTGGCGACAAGCTTAACCGCTATTGGCTCCCCCTTTAATCCCAGCATCTGCTTTAGCTCTGATGACAGCTCCTTCAAGTCTGGGGTACTCATCATCTACCTCCTTAGAGTGATCGCTTCGTTCCTGTACGTTACAGGTTTGCTTCTTTGATGACTATTTCCGCGATCTTCTTGACGTCTGCATCGTAGATGTCGAGTGTGGGCACTTTCTGAAGGTATTTGGATATGTCGATCTCGTAGTCGATTCTTTTCCCAGCTTTCTCCATGACTTTCGAAGCGCATCTGTTAGCGCATCCATTTATGACGAGGTTTTTCTTGGCTTTGGCGGCGATTTCGAGATGTGGCTTTGAACCAGCGGCGACCGCTGTTGTCCAGCACATCCGGGCTTTGTCAAGGTTTGTGAGCAAGACTCCTATCGCATGTCCTATCTGGCCGACGTTCGCTGCGCCGTCGCAAACCCAGACTACGTTTTCATGTTCAGCAACCTTGTAGCATAGGGGGAGAATCTTTGGTTGAACACTTGTTTTTCAGACGTTTTTCTTTCACCTCTTTTTCTAACCACTTTTTCATGTCATAGCCGTTTCTTCTACCGGCTCTAGGACTCTAGGAGACTGGGGTTAACTATATCGGCTGTAGCCTTACACT
>Ga0123519_10006180_pt1 | contig 18921 bp, 19 predicted proteins | sample YelNatPaOPRAMG02_FD_87396 | JGI IMG/M metagenome (GOLD analysis project Ga0123519, IMG submission 87396) | Hot spring microbial communities from Yellowstone National Park - Yellowstone National Park OP-RAMG-02 (version 2) | ecosystem: Environmental > Aquatic > Thermal springs > Hot (42-90C) ... | reverse complement strand
TAAAATAAATTAAATAGTAGATTTTTTAAAGTATACTCTACTAACTTTATTTATGATAAACCGGGCATTATCTGCCCATAAAATTTAAACATGCTTGGAAGGATGGTCTTATGGAAATGCCAAAGGATTTGACTATATTGGATTTGATAGTGCTTGAAAAGATAGAGAAGGATTCCCTCATGGAGAGTTTCAGTGGAAAACTTTACTCTTCTTTCTTCGAAACTGCATCAATACTGGGTACACTACAGGTAAAGCAGCTTGTTTCAATCTCATCTTCTATAGGCAGGAGCATAGTTAATAGAAGTGAGCTAGGAGAGAAGGTACTAATGTATGCAGGTGAAAGAGCGAATGAACCATTGGATGGATTGGACCATGCGATATTGAAATCAATAGCGTCAGGAAACAACGTATTCGAAAGAATAAAAGAGGATTTGAACCTTAGAAGCGATGACCTTGCGATTCATCTCTATAAGGTGATAAAGCAGGGTTACGCAGATTATGAAATAAGGTCAGGAAAATTAACAATTAATATAACAGAAAAGGGATTCAAGCTGATAGGATACGTTCCTAAAAAAGCAGCGCAGGAACAGCCTGCTCTCTCTGCCCAGGTTCAAGCAAATCCAAAGACTTCAAATCAAAAGGTCAGCATCCCTGAGCACAAGCAGCTGAAGCAGTTTGATCTCCAGACAGTACTTTCGCAGACAGATGCAACACCAGCAGAGCAGGAAGTAAAGGAGCTGACAGAAATAGACAAGCTTCTTGGAAAGATATCGTATTATCTTACACACTATGCACCAGTTGTTATTGTAGGTATTTTAATCCTGGTGGTAATAATTCTCTATCTAGCAGGGTATATTCAATTCTAACTTTTTGAATAATCGAGTGGTTTGATGGATGGATTTAATCTTCTTGCAAAGTACAAAATCCCAACAGTAGAGTATGACATTGCAAAGAGCCCTGAAGAAGCACAGAGGATTGCAGATAGCATCGGCTATCCAATTGCAATGAAGATTTTCTCATCCAAGCCAGTGCATAAGACAGAGATCGGAGGAGTGAGGTTGAACATTCCTCCTGATGCAGTGCAGCAGACATTCACCGATCTTTTGCGTTCTGCAGTCAATGCAGGCATGGAGTTCGAAGGTGTGCTTGTCCAGCAGATGGCAAGGCCAGGCATCGAAACAATTGTAGGACTGAAACAAGATCCTACCTTTGGACCAGTGGTGCTTGTGGGTGCTGGAGGAATCTATGCAGAAATACTGCACGATGTTTCTATTCGAGTATGCCCAATAGAAAAGCATGATGCATACGAAATGATACAGGAATTGAAATCCTATCCAATCTTTTCTGCAAGGGGAAAGGAATATGACATCGACGCGTTGGCAGATGTGATTCTCAAGGTCAATTCTATAGCCTTGGTTGAGAGTATAAAGGAGCTGGACATTAATCCTGTAATAGTGCATGAGAAAGGCCAGGGCTGTTCTGTCGTAGATGTAAGGGTTATAGAATAAAATCGATAAATAAAATAAATAAAAGATAATTGAAAGATATTGAAAGTGGTAAAATGGCTGAAACAAGGGATTTATCATTGTTATTCAATCCAAAGTCTATCGCTGTTATTGGTGCATCCAAGGATCCAACTAAAATCGGCCATGTGATACTGAAGAATTTGGTTGAAGGTGGATTTGCCGGCCAGGTCTATCCTGTAAATCCTTCTGCTGATGTCATCCTATACCAGCATGCATTTGCATCAGTTAAAGACATCCCTTCACCTGTAGATCTTGCGATAATTGTGACTCCACAGCCAGTGGTATTGAAGATTTTAGAGGAGTGCGGAGAGAAGGGAATAAAGAACATAGTCATAATAACCAGTGGTTTTGCAGAGGTAGGAAACGCAAAGGACGAAGAAGGGATAAAAGAGATTGCAAAGAGATACGGAATGAATGTGATTGGACCAAATTGTATGGGTTACATCAATCCATCTGCCAGGGTGGATTCTGTTTTCAATCCTGTTTATAAGTTAGGAAGACCTAAGGCAGGCGAGATCGCATTCATAAGCCAGAGTGGTGCAGTAGGGGCAGCAGTAATAGATCTTGCAGCAAAGATGGGAGTTGGAATATCTCTTTTTGTTTCATATGGCAATGCAGCAGTTGTAAATGAAGTTGATATACTTGAATATCTTGAGCGTGATCCAAAGACCAAAGTTATAGCTATGTATCTTGAAGGAGTAAGAGATGGAAGAAAGTTTTTGGAAACCGCGAGAAGAATCACAAAGAAAAAGCCGATAATTCTTATCAAGGCTGGAAAAACAGAGGCAGGAACAAAGGCAGTAAAATCTCATACTGGAAACCTTGCAGGCGATTACGCTGTTTATTCAGCAGCGTTCAAGCAGGCAGGAATCATTGAAGTCGAATCCCTAACAGATTTATTTGATTATTCAAAAATATTCCTTCAGCCATTCCCAGGAGGAAAAAGAGTGGGAATAATAACAAATGGAGGGGGGATTGGAGTACTGACATCTGATCTGGTGATTAAGCAGGGCCTGGAGCTTGCTGATTTCAATATTAATACTAAGCAGATTTTAAGGGAAAAGATGCCTATGCATGTCAACATAACCAATCCGCTTGATCTTGCAGGTGATGCAGACGTCAAGAGATTTGAACTTGCAATCGAGTATCTTCTCACAGAAGAAAATGTAGATATAATAATACTCACTCCATTGATGCAGACCATAAGCCTGGACGCAAGTATCGTTGATTTGATTGTCAAGAAGTCGCAGCAGATGATAAAGCCAATGGTGGTTGTCACAATAGGTGGTTCGTATACAGAACAAGCAAGGACTTTGCTTGAGAATGGAGGTGTACCTACTTATACCTCTCCCTATGTTGCAACAGGCGCATTAGCAAAACTAGTCTGGTATGCGAAGTATTACGAAAGATAATTTTTTTTGGTTAGAAAGATAATTTTTTTCCGTTAATTTGCTTTTTGTATTTTTCTATTGTTTTTCTTTCAGTAATTCTTCCACTACTTGTTCAATGTTTTCATCGTCCTGCAGCATTGACATTATGAATTCAACATCAATTCCACTTGCAGGAGTGTCCTTCAATTTTTCTTTTATCGTTTTGACCCCTATTTCCCTTACTGAGAGCTTTTGCTCGTACATCTTTCTTAAGTTTTCAAGCTTTTCTTTTAAGCCTTGTTCGTTAAGCTCGTTGTCTATCTGAAGAATGCATCTCTCTTCATATTCTCTGTATAAATCCTGGAAACTTAGTCCTTCTCTTTTCATTCCTTCTTTTAAAGTACCCCTGACTACAATCCTGATTATTGGAATCTGCTGTTCTTCTTCCTGTGTTCCTTTAACCTCTGTCATTATGCTTTTTGATTTATCTTCAAATTCAGTCAGTATGTCTTCAATTTTCTTTCTTGTCTCTTTCATAATTTCAGAAGGATCACGGTTAATCACATTTATTTCTTCGTATCTGAAAGGCCTGCTTTTTATGTCAATGAACTTTATCTCTCCATTAGAAGTGTCAAGAATCACATATGCTCGTGGCTCTTCCTCTTCTTTTTTAAGTTGAGTTATAACTGTACTTCCAGGAATAAGAAGTTTTCTTCCATTCTTTTCCATTACCACTCTCTTATGAATATGTCCGCACAGATACAAGTCAAATCCAGCTGGCAATTCATCAAGTGATATTCCTTCAGCAACAGGTATAACATCGGTTATGGTTTGGTGGAGCATCAGTATGTTGTATGCACCTTCGATTGGTTTTGGATTTAAGTTCTTTATTGTCTCTCTTATTGTATCTTCGCTTGTTCCGCCAATTCCATGTATTGCAACTGTTTCCTTCTTTCCATTTTCCTCTTTTTCAAAAACTACAACCCTATCACTCACATTGGTAATCAGTCCTGCGCCTTCTAGCAGTTGAACAGGATTTATCATCTCCTTCGATCTTCTGTCATGTGTTCCATGTATCGCTACTACTGGAAATTCATTGTTCTTTCCTTTTATTCCTTTTTCAGACCAATTGATGCTTTTGCCGTAATTTAGTATTTCCATCGCTTTGGCAAGCACCTCAAATTTAGGCGTTTTAGTGTCGAAGATGTCACCTGCTATCAGAACAAGGTCAGAGTTGTTGCAAGCTTGGACAAATGCCTCCCTCGCCTGCTTTATCGAGTCTTCATAAAATCTAGGGTAACCAATATGTGTGTCAGAGAATATTCCAATTTTCATATTCTTTCACTTTTGCTATTAAATAATATAGCTTTTGCTATTAAAATAATCTAGAAATAGATATAAATCTTTGTAATATATTATTTGAGTTTACTTATTTTTTAGTTTGCTTGTATTCTGTCCTGAATCAATCTTAAAACATATTTATAATTATTTCGCTCTAATATTTTTATTGTAAACTGTACTACTGTAAATTGCATTGCAATATATACAAAATTCCATTCATTCAGAGTGATTGGTAATGAAAAATCGTAAGAAATCAAGTAAGAAATCAGGATTGACCACAAGGAAAAAAATTTCTAGTCTTGAAAAAAATACGAAAAAGAAAATAGTCAAGCCAAAGATAAAGAAATCAAAATCCAGAATTAAAACTAAAAAAGCAAAGCCAAAGCTTAGCTACATCAATACAGGAAGCAAATCTCTCGACAGATTGCTAGGCAAAGGCATAATTCCTGGCACAAGCGTGCTCTTGCTGGGAAATCCTCATTCAGGAAAGAAGCCTATTCTCATGAATTTATTAAAACAAAACTGCAATAAAAGTATAGGATTTATAGTTGTACTTACTGATTTAGGGGTAAACAACTGGACTTCTATGGCAAAGGAAAACAACTGGCTCTGCAGTAAGAAAGATTCTATTTATTATGTTGACTGTTATTCTCAGCAGTTTAATGCGTGTATCAATTCAGAAAATGTCAAGTGCCTGGAAGTACCTTTTACCTTAAGCACTTTGTCTATAGCAGTCAGTGACTACATAGATAAGATAGAAAAAGAAGGAAAGATTCCAGTTTTGGTATTTCATTCTTTATCTTCGTTATTTGAAAGGTTCAGCGAGAGCGAAGTGTATTCATTTTTGCAGTTCTTTATAGGTAAGCTTAAATTACAAAATATGACCTCTATATTCACTATGCAGTTGGGAGTGCATGGGGAGAACATGGAAACTTCAATATCTTCATTAATGGATTGTATAATAAAAATGCAGAATGGAATGATTTCAGCATCTGGCTATATTTCAATAAAGGACAAGAAATGGCATAAATATAAATTCGTAAAAAATAAACTTGTAATAGAATAAGCAAAATGATAAGTAACTATCAAATAATCATGAACTGTAAAATAAAAAAATGAAACAGTAAAAGTAAAGGTGAAATAATGGTAATGCAACCTCCAAGAGGAATGAGGGATTTTTATCCTATAGAAGCAAATTTAAGGAAGCATGTAATTCAAACAATAGAAAAAACATACTCGAGCTATGGATTTGATCCGATAGATACTCCTGCATTGGAATACCTTGACGTGCTTAACAAGAAGTCTGGAGATGAGGTCAAAAAGCAGATCTATCAGATTGAGGATATGGGCCTGAGGTTTGACTTCACTGTTGGATTGGCGAGATTCATTTCTAATACTTCTCTTCCAAAACCAATAAAGGTATATCGTTCAGGTCCAGTATGGAGAAGAGACGAACCACAGAAAGGAAGATACAGAGAATTCTGGCAATCGGACATTGATATAATCGGTTCAAGCAGTCTAAAATGTGAGGCAGAACTTATTTCATGCGCATACGATGCATTGTCTGCTTTGGGACTTAAGAACATTTCATTCAGGCTGAACAGTAGGGTTTGTCTTTTTGACATGATAGAAAAGGCAGATGTAGAAAAATCAAAGATACAGACCGCAATAAGAATACTTGATAAATTGGATAAGAAAGGAGAGGGAGGAGTAAAGCAAGAGATGCGCGAGGCAGGAATAAGCGAGGAGTCGATCGATTTCATATTCAAGGCGATTTCATCTAAGAAGCAGGAGTTTGTAGACAGTGATAAACTGAAGATCATAATAGACCTGGTCAAGGAATATGGGATAAATACAGTAAAGATAGATTACTCTCTTGCAAGAGGGCTTGACTATTACACAGGTCCTATTTTTGAGATCCAATCTTCACCATTTCCATTCAGCATAGGTGGAGGAGGGAGGTATGATGAATTGCTTTCGCTTTATGGTTCTCCTTCACCTGCAGTTGGAATATCTATAGGAGTAGAAAGAGTAATGGATATTCTTAAACAGGAAAAGAAAATAGATGAAAGGTCACCCTTCACACAGGCAGATGTATTCATCGCAAATGCAAAAGAATCATCTTATGATTACGCAGTTAAGGTTGCAAAAATAATGAGAGAAAATGGAATAAAGGTATCTTTGAACATAACAGAAAGAGACTTGAGGAAGCAGTTAGAATATGCAAACTCATTAAAATTTAAGTATATTGTAATTGTCGGTGAGAAAGAAAAGCAAACAGAGAAAGTAACATTGAGAAACATGGAAACAGGAGAGGAAAAATCCCTTCCAATAAAAGACGCATTGTCATTGATATTATAACTGTAATATCTGTGCAGCATGCCAAGACTATCTATTCAACCTGTCATCTTTTAATATGTTTCTCATCATTATTTATACAATGCATATGCGATGCATTGTCATATAACTATTATAAGTTTATGTGTGCATTTTGTATGGTGTGAATATGACAAACAATGATGCAAAAAAGAAACTTGAACAGCTTACAGAAAAAACAATAGAGGAAGGAGGAATTCTTTCTATACTTTACTTTGATGTAATAGGTAAAGAAAAGGAGAAGATAGAACAACTTTTGGTTGATTTGGTGGCAAAGCTGAACGGAGAAAATGGAGTAGTCTATTCTGTCGGAGATATCCAGCGAGCTATACCACTTGATACTGGGGAGTTTTCAGCAGCAGCTAAGGTTACAATATTGACAAAGGATTTTCATACTCTTTCAAGGATCTGTGATAATTACGGTCCGATAGGATTGGAGATATTGAAACCTTCAGAAATTAGGATAAAAACACCTGAAGCGCAGGCAATACTACTTGATCATGTTGCAATGATCTCGAACCTTCTCAGGGAGATAGTGGAAAGGACAATGACACCAGAAGAAAGAAAGAAACTGGCAAAGATTCTAGAAGCAAAGGCAGAGAGAGGAAAGGAATTAATGTTAAAAGGTTCGATTGAAAGCACGAAAGAAGGAAACCAAGAAAAAGAAGAAAAAGAGAAGAAAGAATGAGATATTCGGTGCATGGTTAATTTAAAAAGATGTAGGGGATTGAGGGAAAAATACTAAATTCATGGTGAAATTATGGCTACAAAACTAGGTCTGACTCCTAGCGGGATAAGCGGTTTGGATGAAATAATTGGAGGAGGTTTACCTAAGGGTAGCGTTATTATGGTTTCAGGTGGAACAGGTTCAGGAAAATCTATATTTGCTTCACAGTTTCTCTACAATGGAATAACAAAATTCAAGGAATCAGGTTTCTATATATCTTTCGATGAGAGGAAGAAATCAATGTACAAGAATCTTGCAAAGTTTGGATGGAATTTTTCAGCATATGAATCGCAGAAAAAGTTTGTTTTCATTGAATATCCAATACATGAAGCAAAGGAATTCCTTGCCCAGGAGAATACGCTGTTTAACCTTATCGTAGAACTGGAAATCGAAAGATTAGTAATCGATCCAATTACTCCTTTGACCATGTTATATGAAGACGAGCACCAGAAAAGACAAGAGATGATGAAATTAGTAGATACGCTAAGAAGTTGGGGGACAACCACCATTCTAGTGTCAGAGCAGAAAGGAAAGGATGATAGTACTGGAATAGAACCACTCTGTGATGGTGTGATAAGGTTGAATGAGGTGGAACAGAAAGGATACAGTATTCAGACATTACAAGTAGTTAAGATGAGGGGTGCAGAGATAACTAAAAAGCCAGTCCCTTACAAGATAGGCCAGAACGGAATAAAATTATATCCTAATGTTTATTTCTTTTGAGTAGTCAAATGAAATTAAATGAGAAAATGAAATCAAATCAGATTAAATCATAAGATATACTAAGATGTATATCATATAGCTAGATATTGAGCAGATAACAAGTGAGAAAATGGTGCATATTGATCCTTTCGATGTTTCAGATGAAGCAATAGATTACAGCAAGTTAATAAAGGAATTTGGAACTCAACCAATCAGCAGCATAGGAAATTTACCAAATATAAAACATTTTAGAAGGGGATTTGTGTTCTCCCACAGGGATTTTGATGTTTTTCTGAATGCAATAAAAAAGGGAGATAAGACCTCAATCATTACTGGGATTAATGCATCTGGTTCGCTTCACTTCGGCCATAAATGGACAATGGATCTTGTTATTGCATTACAAAGAGAATTCAATCTTCCTGTTCTACTTACAATTTCAGATGACGAGGCATATGTAACCGGAAAGGTAAAATCACAGGAAGAAGCATTAGAGAACTCAAAGCTTATTGCTGCACAGCTTCTAGCTCTAGGTTTTAATCCAAATAAGACAAAGATATTGGTACATCAAAAATACACAAAAATTTATAATCTTGCAATAAAGCTTTCACCAAGATGCACCATGAATGAGATCAAGGCGATTTATGGTTTTGATATGTCACGTAACCCGGGTCAATGGTTTTATCCAATAATCCAGGCTGCAGATATTCTGTTGCCCCAGGAGTTGGAAGGGAAACACCATGTCCTTGTTCCGATTGCGATAGATCAGGATCCACATCTCAGGCTGGCGAGAGATATTGCAGAAAGAGCAGGTTATATCAAACCTGCAACGATCCATATGAAATTTCTACGAGGTCTTAAGGGAGGAAGCAAGATGTCAAAGTCAAAGCCAGGCAGTGCAATCTTTCTTGATGAGGATCCGAAGAAAGCTGTCAAACTCTGCATGCAAGCCTTGACAGGAGGACAGCCAACTGCTGAGGAACAGAGAAGACTAGGTGGAGATCCTGATAAATCAGTCGTAATTGAATACCTTGGCGCCCATTTTATTGACGATGATAATGAATTCAAAAAACTTGTGGATGATTATAGGTCAGGAAAGATCCTTGACGGAGAGACAAAGCAACTCCTTGCAAGGCATGTCGAATCATTTTTAGCATCATTCCAGCCAAAGGTAGAAGAATACAAAAAGGATATAGATTCATATTTGATGGTTGATTGAATTTTAATATGAAAAAGAGGTGTTTTAAATGCTGTCTATGAGCATATGGATATTTTTGTTGATTACAGCCATCGCGATTCTTGGCTGTATGCGATTGTTCTTGTCTCCTAAGATACCAAAAATAAAGAAAGAGACTTACAACAGGGCTTTCAAGCTTGGATTGTTTCTCGTGGTGTTCGATTTCATTTTTGAGAATGCAGGTTTGTTTGCAGGATATTGGTATACCTCAGGTAGCGTTCTGCAGCTCGGTGCGGTTCCTATTGAAGTGATAGGTATTGCATTTTGCGCAGGATATGCATACTCATTGCTGTTCAAAGAGAAGTATCAGAAATTCAGCTGGGAAGTCGGATTCTTTACAAGCCTTCTGATAGCTGTAGTTGGAACATTAATAGAAGCAATCCTTGTTTCACAAGGTGTCCTTACATATACAGGAGGATGGACATCGACCTACGCATTGATCTCATACTTCATTGCATTTTTCATAATGCATAAGGTAAATTCAATGCTGTAAAATGTAATTCTTTTTTTATTATTTTTCATTTTCATTTTTATTTATTTTTTGTTTCTTGTTTCTTAAAATGAAAGATAAATTTTCTTCTCACTTCTTTAAAATTTCAATTATTTCCTTTGCTTTTGCATCTGTTTTTATAGCAGTTGGATTAAAATGAGTACGAGTTACTGAATACCCTTTGTTTTTTAACTCATTCATAACTATATCAAAGCTAGGAGATGGAATAGAGAAGTGGTCTGCTATTGCATGCAAATCATAATAGAATGCAGGCATTTTGCTTTCTTCAATCATAATCTTCAGCAATGATTCTATTTCTTTCTTATTTCTATACTCTCTTTTCTGATTCAACAGCTTCATTTCTTTAAGTATTGCCTCATCAAATATAGGCCCTAGCCATAATGGACCTGCCCAATCTAGGTTTTCTCCACATATATTGCATTTTGTCGGTATATGTGGTTTTTCATATGTTTCGATGTCCATGCAGCCTTGGCACATTGAGACAAATCCAAGATTTGACATTGATTCATATGCTTTTTTTGCTGATTTATTCACTAATAAAATAACCTTCATGTAATGGCGTTTTGAAATAGAAAACAACGGAGTTATTCCAAGATGCATAGGAGCCGCTGTTCTCACTATATCCGCAATTAATATTCTCAATCCAACTTCATGACATATCGAATTGTGCATTGGTTTTGCACCATAATTTATCACACATGCCTTGGGATGCGCACCACACAAAACTGCAGTATCAGTAGCTGTGACAGAAAGTATTCCAATCTTAGAACCGCGTAGATTCAGTAATGCATCTCTAATGAAAGGAACAGGTGAGCCGAATGGATCCAACTCAATGAAATTGTATCTCTTTCCTCCTCGGTATAAATGGTGGTTTATGTCGTCACATACCACTTCTGTCTTTTTACTACTCTCTAGATTGAGATTCTGCTCTATGTTTTTCTTGATAAGGTTGCATGCTTGTTCGTCTCCATCCACAAATGTCACAGAATCAACATTGTCATTTTCAACCAGGTATCTCAATCCCCTGATTCCAGATGCAGCCATTCCATCACAAGCATTTAGTCTGCCCAATTCCTTGATTAAGACAAGCGCACCGACAGCTAGAGATGAGATATCCCTATTTATCTCCATAAATGGATTGTAGAATACACCATCATCAACACTTATCTTCACTCTTCCTTCCTGTATTATTTTTTTGTCTTTATTCTCTTGCGTTTTATTTCTTGTCTTTTCAGTTTCCTCTTTCAGCTTTTTGCTTTCATCTTTTATTTTTCTCTCATTTTTCTCGCTTTTCAATAGTTTTTTGTTTTCTGCTTCATTCTTCATAAACATAAATATGAAATTAAAATTAAAAACCATTCCATATAAATTAATTTATGGAAAAAATTATGTAATGTAAATGAGATTGCTGAAAACAGCTGTAAAATGGTAGAGATCGACGGCATGAAGATCGCTTTGTACAAGTTGGATGGAAAGATTCATGCAATTGATGCAGAATGCACCCATATGAAAGGACCACTTTGCAAAGGAAGAATACCCCAAGGAAAGCAGGTTCAATGTCCTTGGCATGGCGCTACTTTTGATATTGAGACAGGGAAGCTATGAGTGGTCCAACCAAGCAGAATTTGAAAGTATACAAATAAAAGTGGAAAAAGACGAGATATATTTGGACGAATGATATAGGAAATAATTATCTCAATCAAAATACAAAGAGAAAAATTAATAGATTAAGAAATTAAGAAAAAGAAAATTAAACAAAAATTATGACAAATAAGGAACAAATAAAAAAGTAAAAAATGAGAAGTAAACAATGCACAGGTCATTTCGTCAATTCCTTTACTACCATCTTGATTTCTTTTGCCTTTCTGATAATCTCATTTGTCTCCCTTATACTATTTAGGTAGTATTCTCTTGAAGCATTTGATGCAATCATCTGCGCTATCCTGCTGTTAGGGTATGCAATCTCAATTGCACTTATTATTACATCTGCATTCTTTTGTGCTGCTATTTTTTTATAAAGCGTCATCATCTTAAAGTTGTCGTCAACTTTCTCCACGGCCTTTAGGATTGCACATGCTTTGTCTGATGTCTTCTTTGCTCTGTCTGCTTCTTTTATTAGCTCTTCAAATGTCTTTCTGTCTCCCTCTTCCAACAGCTTCCATCCTTTTTGAGTTGGTTTCTTGCTAAATGGGAAATGCTGTATAATCACTGATTTAAGATATTCTTTTTGTTCTATTGTTTGCATACATTTTTCACCTCTATTTATGAAGACTTTAAGTTCCTTGATTCACTTATATTTGATTTATAAGTCTACATCAAGGCCCAATTCCTCTTTCAATTCTCTGTACCTGTTCCTGATTGTTACTTCAGTGACTCCAGCAACCTCTGCAACTTCTTTCTGTGTCCTTCTTTCACCTATCATTGCAGAAGCGATGTATACAGCTGCTGCAGCCACTCCAGTCGGACCTCTTCCCGAAACCAATCCCTTACTCATTGCCTTTTGTAACAGCTTGCTTGCAAGCTCCTGCACTTTTCCACTAAGCTTGAGAGCTGCCACGAACCTGGATATATATTCCTTAGGATCAGTTAAAGGCACCTTCATTCCAAGTTCATGCATCAAAAACCTATAGGTTCTTCCAATTTCCTTCTTTTCTACACCTGCAATCTCTGCTATCTCGTCAAGTGTCCTTGGTATACCATAGTCTCTGCAGACTGCATAAACAACAGCAGCCACTACGCTTTCAATAAGTCTCCCTCTTATCAATCCCTTTTCTAATGCCTTCCTATAGAGAAGTGCTGCCGCCTCCTGAATTGACTCAGATAAACCAAGATATGATGATATTCTTGCAAGTTCGCTTAATGCAATTTGAAGATTTCTTTCCATTGATGATGAGACAGATGCCCTTTTGTGCCATTTTCTCATTCTGTAGAACTGCGCCTGCTTCTTAGAGCTAATTTTTGTTCCCCTGATGTCTCTGTTGTATTGGTCTATCTCAGTTACCAATCCCTTGTGGGGCTGTGTAAGTTTTAATGGAGCTCCGCCTCTTGTTCTTTTTGCTTTTTGTTCTGTATCAAATGCTCTCCATTCCGGACCAGAGTCAAACATATTTTCAGATATAACGAAACCACAGTCTCCACAGACTACTTCACCACGTTCATAGTCTCTTATCAATCTTGTGCTGCCACATTCTGGACATTTTTCTTTTACCATTTCCACACCTCTAGATAAAAAGTCTGACAATTAATACGAATTTTAAAATATTTTTCGATATAAAAAGCTTAAAATACTTATGCCCTATTTGAAATCTAATCTCAGACGAAAATCAGGATTAGATTTAAATTAATAGCAGTCATATTAACGTAGTTAATATTTATAAATCTTTCTATAATCTCGTTCTATTTTTATAGTTTTATCACTAATTATTAGAGATACGCATTAATTTAATATCATTTAACAGGTGTTTTTATGCAAGTAAAGGAAGGAAGAATATACATTTACTATATTTTCGATCTGGCAAGTGAGATACAACTTGAAAAACTTGAGAAGGTGCTTGGAAAGAAGCCATTGGAATCTCAGATCTCATATACTAGACTTACACCGAAATATGTGAGATACCCACAGCCACCATATCTAATTAATATCACTGAAAAGACTATAGAATTGGACCAGAATACAAAGCCGAAGTTCAAGATCACAGCAAAAATCTACGATTTCGGAGTGGTCAGCATAAGGTTCTCGCTTCAGTTCTCAGGCACTCTTGAAGAGATGAATTATTACAGCGATTTATTAGTGGATAACGAAATAATAGAGAAGGAAGCAATCAAGCAACTTGAAAAAATAAAGAAAGAAATTTCAGAAGCTCTAATAAAGCCTGTTGAAAAAATAACCTACGAGGATTACATTATCTTCTATGTGAAGGAGTTTGACAAAAAAGTCAAGGCGAACGAGCTTATAAAACAATATGAACGACAGATTGCAAATATAATCAGGGCTGAAAAAGAGGACCTTAACGAGAATCAAATAAAAGACACTCTTAAAAGTTCAATTTCATATTTTGACGATGATATTGCATTCATTGATTGGAATGCAGCATTCATCTATGACCCGCGGGATGCAGTAGACACTCTTGAAGTTTTAGAATACGCAAATATAGAATTACTTGAGTTAAGGACATATGACGAAATGCTTGACAGAGAAATAGACTCTGCATACTCCAGAATTGGGCCTGAAAAACTTTCCTTCCTTTCTGTGGCATTAGATCCTTTTTCTAAGACGCTCAACAGATTGGAAGAGGTAAAACTGGATGTCACACAAGTGATTGAAAAAGTAGAAAACGCACTGAAACTAGTAGGAGACCCATATCTTGCAAAGGTTTATTCTGCTGCATCTGAATCGTTCAGGCTTAAGGAATGGAAGAACAGCGTGGAGGAAAAGCTTGACATCATAGAAAGTTTCTACGAAACCGTTGTATCAAGAATACAGACTACTAGGTCTATGATACTTGAAATGATGATTGTGTTGTTATTTGTGTTCGAAATAATAATGGCTTTATTGTTTACTCACTAACTTATTTTCTAAACTCATTCTTTGAAAATAATTCCCACATAGTATATTAAAATCAAGCCAAGAAGAATGAATCCAAACTGGAGCAGTGACTGTTTTTTACTTGTGGTCTTGTGCAGTTCTGGTATAAGATCAACTGCAGAGATGTATATGAAGTGACCTGCAGCTAAAGGAATAAGCAATGAGGTTATAGAATGATATCCTGTATTTATAAAAATCATAAAAAGTGCTCCGATCAACGCTGTCAATGCAGTCAGAAAATTAAATGCAAGCGCATTTATTTTACTCATTCCGCCGTATAAAAGAACTCCAAAATCGCCAAGCTCCTGCGGTATCTCGTGCGCAATTACTGCGATTGTAGTGACAACGCCTAATCCAGGATCCGCAAGAAATGCGACTGCAATTATCATCCCATCCACAAAATTATGGATCCCGTCTCCTATTAGGTTCAAATAAGGAAGAGCAGCCTTTCTGTTAACCTCGTGCTTACATTCCGGATACTCATGACAGTGATGGTAAAGGATGAATTTCTCTAATACGAAAAAGAGAAGGAAACCTACCACAATCAGAATCATGCTTTCCATAACTCCGTTTAATTCCAATGATTCAGGAATTAAGTCAAAAAAAGCAGCCCCAAGCATGGTACCTGCCGAGAGGCTTATAAGAAAGAATAATAACCTGGATATAGTTTTATTGCTAAAGAATATAGTGAATACCCCTACCAGGGACATCATGCTGACTATCAAAACTGCAAGAATTATTTCAAAAACCGCCATATTATCAGTTGTGCAATTAGGTTTATAAACTTTGATTGCATTAAGGATTCATTGAGGATTGAACTTGCGGTGGTGGATATGGCAGTAAAAGAAATTTTTGAAAAGGAGTCTCCACAGTCGATAGAGAGCATAGAGAATATAATGAAGTATCTTTCGAGAGATGATACGGAATTGCTAAATTCACTGAGCAAGAAAACCGGATTGACTGTTGAGCAGATTATCAAGCTAATAAAATATGAAAACGGCTCCCCTGGCGCGATTGCAAGGATGAAAGAAGAAAATCCAACTGCAGCTAAATTCTGGGAAGAGATTGTTGTCCGCTCGAATCTAGGTCCTTATAATGAAATCAAGTCAGAATATCTGTCGCTAGTAGAGAAAATAAGAAATTGTTAAGTTTTTTCATTTTCATTATCACTTTTTTACAGTAGCTGATTTTCCAATTATTCGATTGAGTCGAATTAAAAGTTAAAAACGAAAGCTTTATATATATCATATGTTTTATTATTTTATGGAGTATTCACAACTTCAAAATAATTCTGGGCAGGACAAAAATATAAAAGAAGAGAAAAATCATTTGTCATCTGTAAGTATATTCCGCAGATTTGCAGGTATAGCATTGACTTCTTCTATTCTTTTATTCTCAAGCATAAATGCCAGAGCGCAGGATGAAGAGCAACACAGCATGTGCCCAAGGGGTTCTAGTCCATACTTCTTCAGCATAAATACGCCAAGCGAATGCAAGGGTGAAACAAATAAAACAAAAACAATATGCTTTGAATGCAGAGATAGAAAAGGCAGGGTTACCAACATTTCTTTCGGAAGACAACAAGAAAAGGTAGAGGAAGCAGTCAATACCTCCAGCACAGAGATAGGGAATAATTTTACAAAGTATGAGATAGAAATCGGAAAGAAAGCAGTAAAAAAATGGGATAAGAAAGAACTAGAGAACCTTATAATAAGGCTTAATGGCAATTTGACAGACGATGAAAGAACAATATTCCGTGGCGCTTTGGAACACTGGCCTACACTAAAGTATCACTCGCTAAGGCTAAATATTGATCCAAGAGTTACATTCATTGTAGCAGTTGCAGAGACCAGATTCATAAATAAAATAGGAAGTTCAGGTGAGAAATCCCCTATGCAAATAATGCCTGAGACAGCTGTTCTCATGTACAATCTGTATGGAAAGAAGGATCCTTATTTCATTGAGCTCAAGAAAAAGGGAGTGGATTGGAGAAAAGATACGGATGCATTGATGGTACTTGCATTATATTATCTCAGAGACGGATTAAGGTCAGTAAATGCATTAGGAAAAAGATTCGAAGAAATGAGCGCGGAAGAGATTCTTTTGGTTTATCACTTCTATAACAGGGGACACAACAATTACGTTACAGATAACTGGTGGCAGGGAGATAATCTTGCAACCTGCACAAAGAAATACCTTAGATTATATCCAATGGTAGATGACTTCGTCAAGGACTTCATAGTTAGGTCTTCATTGGCAGACAAGAGTATAGAGAATAAAAATGAGGAAAAAATACCTAAACTACATATATTCACTTCTACCTTCACAAAGATTGTTTCTCAGAACAATAAGTCAAAGGAAGTAGTTAAAAAGGACAACAAAGATGTAGAACAAAAGACAAGGGAAGCAAAGCAGACTAAAGAAATTAAAGAAGTTAAAGAAAAGAAAAACGATGTGAAAACAGAACCCATAATGACAAAGAAAGAACTCTCAAATTATGTAAAAAGTGAAGTTAAGAGAATCGAACAAGAAAAAGGAAACAAAAAAGAAGAAGAAAAGAATAAAAAAACTAAGAAAAATACAAACGAAGTAAAGAATGAAAGAAAAAATGAAGACACCAAGCAAAAACATGAAGACACAAAGCAAACACAAGATGCTGATGCTAAGCAGAATCGGGTTTCACAAGATAAAATAGATAAGCTTAGAGAGCAGCTCGAAGAGATTCGTAGGCAGCTTGAGAAATTAAAGCAGCATTATGGTGAATAATTAATTTAAATAATTAATAACCTTCAGTTATAGAATAATTAACCCATATCAGATAGTGGTCGCTCATTTCAATTGTAACGTTCTTGTCTATTCCATATCCTAAATACTTACTATATGCGGGCTCATTCATCAATATCCTATCATAAGCGCAGTTACTTCTTCCAGTGGTGGTATCTTCGTCATCTTTAATTATCCATTTCCAGTCCAAGAATACAGTCTTATTATTAGTGTCAAAGAAACTGCAGTCAGCATTCAAATCACCGATTATTATCAAATTGCTAAGGTTCCAACTTAATCCATTGTAGTTGTTGCTCCTAACTAACTCTTCTAGTTTCTTTAGTTCATTTACAGCATCTGATGGTTTTGCATGCAGAACATATATCCAAACTATGCCTGAATTCGAATGGCTGCTTTTTATTTCAACTAATAGTGGGGGCCTCTCCCACCGATTTAGAGGGTCTGGATTAAAATCTATGAATTGAACAATTGAAACCTTGTCTTTTTTTACTATTACTCCATACTCTTCTTTAAGTGAAGTTCTGCCAGCCCTCGAACTTGTGATACAATCGTATTCAGGAAGAAGGGAGCAGAGATTGGCAAATGCACTTCCATTTTCATCTCTTATCTCCTGCACAAAAACAATGTCATATTTTTTAATTATTGAACTGTAACCGATAAGGAGAGAACTATTTTTAGCTTTTGATTCTCCAAAAGCCTGCAAGTTCCATGCAGCAATGGTAATAGATTTGTTTGAACCTTTATCTACATTATTTTCTATAGCAGAGATTCCTTCATTTGAATTATTTCTTATATAACCCACAGAATAAACGAGAACAAATGCTAAAAAGAGTGTAATAACCAAAATCAACAGATTCCTGTTGCTCCTTCTTGTCATAAATATATTTTAGAAAAAGCAATATAAACATTTAACTTTGAGAAGAAAAATTGAGAACAAAATAATGAAAATAGTAATGAGAGATTCATTCTTTATTCATTTGGAAGAATTATCTTAAATGTAGTACCTTTTTCACAAGATAACAATGATATCTGTCCACCGTGAAGCTCGATTATTCTTTTTGCATTAGTTAAACCGAATCCGTTTCCATTTATCAAGTCAGTAGTGCTCATTTCCTTATTCGAGAACACCTTCTCTTTAACTTCTCTATCGAATCCTTCTCCATCATCTGATATCTCTATCTCGACCTTGTTTTTGAACGATTTTGCAGAGATTTTTACGCAGCGCTTTCCATACTTCAATCCATTTGAAATAAGGTTTCCAATTGCTCTCTTTATTTTCAATTCATCAGCGTTGACGATTAAGTCTTTTTCTATGTCCGCGCTGATTTCCTTACCCGTCCTCTCTGCATAAATTTTTGTCTGTTGTACTAACTCTTCTATAATTTTGCTGATGTTCAGCTGTTTCTTTTCGACTGCGTATGCATTGTGCACTATCTTGTTAGATAAGAGTATATCCTCTATCATCTTTGACAGATCCTCTGCCCCTGAAATAATGAGGTTTATTAGAATTTTCTTCTCCTCATCTAGATCTTCGTATTCTGAAAGCGCTTCAGCAGTGGATTTGACACTTGTCAATGGATTCTTCAAGTCATGTACCACTCTAGCAATTGTCTTTGAAAATTCCTTTTCCTGTTGCTTTATTACTTCCGTCTTGTCCTTCAGCTCTTGCATGTATATCTCCGTCTGTTCTGCAATATTTTGCTTCAGCTTTTTGTTCACTTCTCTCTGCAGCAGTATTGTCTGCTCAAGGGATGATATTTTATCT
>Ga0123519_10006177_pt1 | contig 18923 bp, 12 predicted proteins | sample YelNatPaOPRAMG02_FD_87396 | JGI IMG/M metagenome (GOLD analysis project Ga0123519, IMG submission 87396) | Hot spring microbial communities from Yellowstone National Park - Yellowstone National Park OP-RAMG-02 (version 2) | ecosystem: Environmental > Aquatic > Thermal springs > Hot (42-90C) ... | reverse complement strand
CCTTCCTTAGGCGGGGAGCGTTGCGAGGGGGCGAGCGATGCGGAGTGAAACGGAGCAATATAGTGCGAGCCCCCTTGCAGTGGGGGTATCCCGCTAGGGCGGGACGATTCGCGGCGACACAGCCAGGGGAAGTCTTCCCCCAACAAGAATAATTATTTTATTATTTGTCAATTTTAACACTTATTTTAAATTTTATGTTTAATCTTTCTAAAAAATATTATGGCATTTGATTTCCTGGTGAGGTTTTTACTATATCATTTAAAGTTATGCCAAACATATATATATCGTCTATATAAAATGTAACATCTTCTAAGGCAAAAAATGAAATAGAAGTAACTCCACGAGAAGCCTTTTGCCATGTTATACCCCTTGCCTGAGTTTGTGAAGCAGTCCTTGCAACAAGATCAGTTGATTTAATAAATATTCTTTCCCATCTTGATGGAAAATTAAACTCATATATAAATTCACCCTCTCCACTTCCAACCGTATCGGTATGAAAAACAACACGCATACGGCCAGATCCTTTTGCATAAAAACTAAATTCTGTCATTTTAGAGAGATCATAGTAAGATTGAGGGCTTCCAATGTCTACACCTATTCCACCTGTGGGTGAATATCCTTGGTTAAAATTAATAAAAATTCGTAAAGATTTTCCTTTAAATGCTCCAGAAGTTATTATGCAACTGTCAAAATTATCGGGGAAGATAGCAGGAGTTACAGTATGACCGTCTGCATTTGGACGAACAACCCATTTTCCACCCCGAGCATCTACTGAATCAGATAATTTATTATAAATTGAATTATGAGCAATACCATTCAAAAGAGGCTTTTCAAAATCGTCAAACAAAAGTGCTTGATTTTGAGTCTCTATAAATGTCACCTTAAAGGAATTATCAAAAGAAGTTAAATAATAATTCTCATAACCCTGCGACAAAGATAAATTTTTTGCAAATTGTATATCATTTAAAAACACAGAATCATTTTTTGTGTTAGAAAGATCTAAAGTGATAAAATTGACATATCCACCCCATATAAAAGCAATATCAAAAGAGTCTTGCGGAACATTATTTAATTTAAAATTACCCATGCTATCAAGATAAAAATTTCTTCCTGATGATGGTAATGTAACAATAATTTTATTTAAATTAAAAACAGAATCTACTATCAATTTTCCAAAAACACTAATTGAGGGTTTAAGACAAATATTAACTTCTAAATGTTCAGAATCTGTATTAATGTTATTTTTTTGACGGATAGCAATACTTTTTGATATTGTATCAAAACATAAAAGCGAATATTTTCCTTGCCTAAGGCTATCAAAAATATAAAAACCATTTTCCTGACTTACATAGTGTTTTTCAAATATTATGCTATCTCCAATTTCTGTAAGTTTAATTCTTCTTAAAACAACATCAACTCCTTCTATTGGAATTCCATTATTATCTAAAACCGTACCAGATATTTTTGCATTCCCTGTTACAGAAGAGCCTGCAGAAATTGTGGGCGATTTAGAGCAACTGGCATATAAAATTAATAATAATATTCCCAAAATATAAGATAAATATCTCATAACAATTCAACCTTCTTTAATATCTGGTATTTGCATAAGTGGAAACATCTGTATGTTTATTTGATAAACACTATCGCATTTTTCAATTGAATCAACAATCTTTACAATGCGATCTTTAAATGCCTCAATTTCTGCCTCTATTATATTATAAGCATCTTTAGTTAGTCCCACAGTAATTCCAGAGGCATGACGTTTTGTTACATCCACTTCATCTAACGAACGCTCTGCAAGTCTTATCATGACACGATTAAAATTGCGAATCACCATTGCTTTTACCTGTGCTCTTGTTGTTATTGCTTTATGCGTTTGTTCATATCTTCCATTTTTAAGTCTTCTTATTAAACCATGATCCAATAACCATTCTACAGCCCTTTTTGCTTCTTCTTTAGAAATTTCTGGATGCACACATTTTGCAATTAATTCCCAGTTATCTTTATAATCATACTGACATAAACCTTCTCTAATCACGCTATAATACCATTTATCATAATATTCAAAATGATCTTCTTCTATAATATGCTGAGGCACTTGTTCAATCATTGACCGCAAAACGCGATAATGTTCTTGTTTTTCTAATGAGGATTTTGCCTGATTAAACAAAACAAGATTTCTAAAAAATACAGCTTCTTTTTCTTTAAGACCCAAACCTTTTATAAATTTTTCTATAGTTTTACGACTTAAATTTCTTTTGCCATCAATAACCATTTTTAGCAAAATAGGCGCTTTAAGACCTGCTTTAAGAGCAAAAAATCGGTAAGAAAAATATTTTTTATTTTTTTTTGATTCGTTATAATAATCTTTTAGATATTGACGATAATCAATATATTCAAATACAGATTTCATAATAATTAATAATTGATATTAAAAGCCTTTATAAAATTATACCGCAATTTTATAAATAAAACAAAGTTAAAAAATAGAAAATGTATACAATTTGTTTACAATTTATTATTGATTTTAAATAGGTTAACAAAAATCATTTAATAATTAAATGATTTTTGTTTATAATTTAATTTTTCATTAATTAGAAACTTATTTTCATGCACCATAGTGTCTCCCCATCCTTCTTGTTACCATTTTTTTTAAAAGCAACAAGAGGGGGCGAGCGATGTAGAGCATAAGCGAATATTATTTGTCAACTTAGTGCCTTTAATAATAATCTATAAATTATCAATATAACTTTTATATAAAAAATTATTTACTTCTTATAATAATCCCTATACCATGCGACAAATCTTTTTATTCCTTCTTCTATATTAACTTTTGGGCAATATCCGAGTTTAGATATTTTTTGTATATCTGCAACTGTTGCAATAACATCTCCAGGTTGGAGAGGAAGAAATTTTATTATTGCCTTCTTATTACAATTTTTTTCTATTTCTTTAATAAAATCCATTAATTCTTCTGCCTTATTATTTCCTATATTGTAAATTTCAAAGGGAACAGGATTTCTTATTGTGAGTATCACTCCTTCAACAACATCATCTATATAAGAAAAATTCCTTTTCATCTTGCCATAATTATATACCTCTATTGGTTTTTCTTCTAAAATCGCCTTTGTAAATATAAAAAGAGCCATATCGGGCCTTCCCCATGGACCATAAACGGTAAAAAATCTCAATCCCGAACAATTAATACCAAATAAATGATGATAACAATAAGCGGTAAGTTCATTAGATCGTTTTGTAGCTGCATAAAGAGAAATCGGCGTATCTACTCTATCCGATTCAGAAAACGGTAATTTTGTATTTCCTCCATAAACCGATGAAGAAGAAGCATAAACAAAATTATTAACATTGTTTAATCTACATAACTCAATAATATTAAGGAACCCTTCATTGTTGGATCTTTGATATGCAAAAGGATTGGTTATAGAATATCTAACTCCCGCCTGTGCTGCCAAATGACATACAATTTTTGGTTTATACTTATCAAACAAATCTTTTAAAGCATCATAATCACATATATCTATCTTGTCAAATATAAAGCCTTTTATTTTTTTTAAATTTTTTATTCTTGCCAATTTTAAGTTTGGGTCATAATAAGAATTAATATTATCAATTCCTATTACTTCTTCTCCTAATTCACATAATCTCTTTGAAACATGGTACCCTATAAAACCAGCAGCACCGGTAACAAGAATCATTATATTATTCTCCCGATTTTTGGTCTAACAGAAATATCTGCGCCATGAATTAATGCGCCTTTATCAAGAATTATTTCTCTATAATGATATTGCTCTTTAAGAAACAAATCGTGAGTTGCCATAATAACAGTTGTGCCCCAGCTGTTTATTTGTTCAAAAAGTTTCATAATTTCTTTGGCAACGCCTATATCAAGATTCCCAGTAGGTTCATCTGCCAAAACGATCCATGGGTCATTCACAATTGCTCTTGCTATGCAAACCCTTTGCTGCTCTCCACCCGAAAGCTGCATAGGATAATAATTACATTTATGAGAAAGTCCGGTAAGTGCCAAAACTTCAAAAACCTTACGCTTAACCTCTCTTTCTCTTCTACCCGTTACTCTCATAGCAAAGGCAATATTTTCAAAAACATTTCTATCGTTAAGAAGTCTAAAATCCTGAAAAACTATTCCAAGTTTTCTTCTTAAATATGGAATATCTCTGGCTTTTATATATTTTGAATCATAACCGGCAACAAAAACCTGACCGCTTGTAGGCATTTCTTCCATATATATATGTTTAAGTAAAGTGGTCTTTCCGGCTCCACTTGCACCGGTAAGAAAAACAAATTCCCCTTTGTCTATAAAAAAAGAAATATCTCTAAGAGCCAAAAAAGATTTTTCATAAACTTTGGTTACATGACAAAACTGAATCATGATTTACCTTTTTTCCTTAAAAGAAAATGCACTCTTTCGGATCTGCTGTTAGGTTTTTTAAAAGAAAAGCCATCCCAAATTCCAACAATATCAAACTTGTCTTTGTCAATAAGATTTTTTATAGCATCTACCGGAAAAATCCTCTGAACATGATGCTCGGTTGCTTTAACATAAAGGTCTTCTTCTTTATCTGATTCTATAATATTATTAAAATATTTTCTTTTAAAAATTATAAAATCATTATATTGAACGCTTCTTGCCGAATCAAAATAACTGTGTCTAAAATAGAAGTAATCTCCATAATCATCTGCATCTAAATATTCATTAAAATTATTTTTTGAATTATACAATGTTGTAATATCAAAAAGAAAAAGTCCAAAAGGCTTTAAATGAGAATATGTTTCATTAAATAATTTATCATATTCTTCTTTGGTTAACAGATAATTAATTCCATCGTATAAAAACAAAATTACATCAAAATATGCCGAATCTTTTAAAGGTAATATCCTGCCATCTGCACATATTGTTTTGCCTAACTTTTTTTGAGCTTCAAAGCACATTTGAAAAGAAATATCGCTAGCAATATATGGGTAACCGTCTTTCTCTAAATATTCTCCAAGTGAACCGGTTCCACAGCCTATTTCAAAAATAGAGGGTTTTTCTTTGTTATAAAATTGCTTAATAATTTCTTTAATATAAGCATACCACCTGAAATATCCAACATGAGCCATCAATTTGTCGTATATTGGAGCCAAAAAAACGTAGTTCACAGGAAATTTATAACCTTATCTCAACATATATCTCTTTACGCCATTTTTTTACTAATTCAATAAGTTTTTTTTGCATCATAATTTCTTTTGTTTTTTCGGCAAGCAAATCGTAATCATCTTCAAGAGTTAGTTTTCTGTTTTGCTGGCGTTCGTCTAGGCGATAAATAACAATATCATTATTCTCTCTAATTGGTGATGTTATTCCACCAATCGGAAGAGAGTCTAACATATCTTTAAGTTCTTCAGAAAGCCCGAATAACGGATACCATCCGATTCTTCCATTTTGAGCTTTTGATTTAGAATCTGTAGAAAATTTTTTAACAGCACCAATAAAATCTTCTTTTGTTTTTATATTTGCTTTTATAGAATCCAATCTTTGCATTTCTTTATTAATAACTTCTTCGGGAGGAATCAGCTTAACTAAAATCTGTCTTACATGAACCATTTGCTCTTTTTTATCTGTAACTTGAATAATATGAAATCCTAATCTTGTTTCAAATATATCGCTTATTTCTCCAACGTTAAGAGAAAAAGCTATATTCTCAAATTTTAGTTCATTTAATGTACCCTTTTGAATAAATCCTAAATCACCACCATTTTCTGAATTTGGGTCTTCTGAATATTTTTTTGCCACAGTGCCAAAATCTTCGCCACGGTCTAAAATAGTTTTTATTTTTTTTATTTTATTATAGGCTTGCTGGCGCAATGAATCTGATGGTAAAATGGTTCTTACTAATTTATATAAAAGCACACTCTCTCCAAAAGAAGGAAGGCTGTCTTTAAATTCTTTATAAAACTCTTCAACATCATTTTTATTAATATTTACCTGTCCTATATATTGTTGCATTACCTTTTGTTTTATAATTTGCTCTCTAATTTGTGTTCTAAGTTGCGCCTTAAATTTTGAGATATTCATTTTATATTTTTCCTGCAATTCTTTTTCTAAAATATCTAAGGTTATTGAATTCTGCCGTAATATTTGATTGATTTGATTATTAACAGCTTGTTCTATTTCTGTTTCTTTTATTTCTATTAACGAATCTTTTGCCGCATGGACAACCAAAACTTTTCCATCTATTAAATCTTCTAAATTTTTTTTTCTCAAATTTTGTAATGTAATACTGTCGGGGGCTTCTTTCAGGTCTGAATTTTTATATAAAATATAGGCATCAAGCTCCGAAAAAAGAATAACAGAATCTCCTACAACTGCAGCAATTCCATCTAATTGTTGTTTAGAATAAAGACTACTAAAAAAAATCAAAATAATTATAATCGCTATATTTTGTTTTATATTCAAATCTTAATTCTCCTTTTGGGGGGAAGCTAAAGAATCTTTTTCATCATTTTCTTGCAAATCTTTAATTGGGGTAGAAGCATTTTTTTGCAAAAGTTTTAAATTATCTAAATTAACTTCTACAATCATTCTTGAACGAATAGAAGAAACAAGTTTTTCTAATGCAGCATTTTGCATTTTTGAAGCTAAAATAGATATTATTTCTTCTTTTGCTTCTTCTAGTGTAGCTTGTGTGCCCTTTGGTTGTTTATCAAGAACTCTTGCGATACAAAAGCCCAAATCTGTTTTAATAACATTTGTTGTCCCATTTATTTTTGTATTTGATATTTCAAAAGAAAGCTCTGGTGGTAATTCATCAATTTTTACATAAGGGATATCGGTTATTTTTGATGGGGGTGGTACCTTGGAATATTGAGAAGCAAGAGTCATAAAATTATCGGGCGTTATTATTGCCCTCACTTTCCAGGCTGTAACTGCATTATCACAAACTATCTGAACATATTTTACTACACTTTTTTCTCTTATAAATTTGCTCTTATTCTCATTGTAATATTGTTCTATTAAACTATCGGGAACTTTTATCTCTTCTAATGGAATTGCATTTCTGCTTATTAATTCTGCACTTAAAATATCTTCCTTCATTCTTTGTAATCGTTCTTTAATAGGTTTTTCTTTGTCAATTTTTAACCGCTTTGCCTCTTGATACAAAATCTGGTTGTTTATCCATTGTTTAACATAATCTGCTATTTGTTCCTGAGAAATATAGCCATAATATTCCTGAGGAATTTTGGTATTTAACTCATCTAAAGTTAAAACAACAGAACCAACTCTAGCTACTATTGGGCTAGTGTCTTTTTTTATACATCCAGTAAAATTTAAGGAAATTATTAATATAAAAAAGAAAAATATTTTCATATTAAAAAAATATATAATTGTTTAATATAAATACATTATCTTTATTTAAATTTAGATAAAAAATCCAAAGTCTCTTTTGCTTGTTCTTTAACATCTTTTGAGAATAAATTTGTTATAAGCTGCACAGGATTTGCATTTATTATTTCAAACCTACGTTTTGTATTAGTAAATATTTTTTTTATATTATTTTTAACATCATCAAAATTTCCTTCAAAAAATAAGGTTAAATTTCCTGAATTATTAATGCTTATTTTACTGCAACCTAGATTAATACCTATGATTTTTAGTCGCATAAGTATCATAAGATAAATTACTGGTTCTGGCATAGGACCAAATCTGTCTAAAATTTCTTTTTCCACTTTTTGAATTTCTTCTTCTGTTTTTGCCGATGATAATTTCTGATATAAAAGAATTCTACTGCTGCTATCTTCTACATAGTAGGTTGGTATATATGCTTCTAAAGGAATATCTATTGTTATTTTCTTTTCTGGTTCTTTTTGTATTACTTCGCCCTTGAGTTCTTTTATTGTTTCTTCTAACATTTTACAATACAACTCAAAACCAACAGCAATTATAAATCCATGTTGTTTGTGTCCCAAAATATTACCCGCCCCTCTTATTTCAAGATCCCTCATAGCAACCTGAAAACCAGAACCAAGTTCTGTATATTGTTCTAATGCTTTAAGCCTTTTTAAAGAAACTTCTTTTATTTCTCTAAACGAAGGCACAAGTAAATAAGCAAAAGCTTGTTCTGATGAACGTCCTACTCTACCTCTTAGCTGATAAAGCTGAGCAAGACCCATTGTATCTGCACGGGTTACGATTATAGTATTTACATTTGGAATGTCCAGTCCGTTTTCTATGATAACAGTAGAAACTAAAACATCAAATCTTCCGGCAACAAACTCCTTCATAATTCTAGCGAGCTGATTCTCATCCATCTGGCCATGAGCACAAATTACCTTTGCCTGTGGAACCAGTGTTTCTATTTTGTTTTTAAAATCTTCTAAAGTTTGGATACGATTATAAACAACATAAACCTGTCCCCCTCTTTCTAGCTCATTCTCTATTGCCATCTTAACAATTTCGTCATGATATTCCATTACATGAGTTTCTATAGGAAGACGATTTTGTGGCGGTGTATTTATTATAGAAAGATCTCTTGCCCCAATAAGAGACATATGTAAAGTTCTTGGAATTGGAGTTGCTGTTAAAGATAAGACATCAACCTTATATTTGAATTTTTTTAAATGTTCTTTATGCCGAACCCCAAATCTTTGTTCTTCGTCTATTATAAGCAATCCTAAATTTTTAAATAAAATATCTTTTGACAAAATACGATGCGTTCCAATTATAATATCCACTTCCCCATTTTTTATTTTTTCTGTAACCAGCTTTTGCTCTTTTTTTGATAAAAATCTAGACAACATTGCAATTTTAACAGGAAAATTTGCCATTCTTTGTGTAAATGTTGCAAAATGTTGAGCCACCAGTATTGTTGTTGGTGCCAATACAGCAACCTGATAGCCATCCATAACTGCTTTAAAAGCAGCACGCATTGCTACTTCGGTTTTTCCAAAGCCAACATCACCGCAAATAAGGCGGTCCATTGGTCTTTTTGATTCCATATCTTTCTTTACTTCTTCTATAGCGCGCATCTGATCTTCGGTTTCTTCGTATATAAAAGTATCTTCAAATTCTTTTTGCCAGATAGTGTCTTTAGAAAATTGTATGCCTTCAAAATATTGCCTTTTGGCATAAAGTTCCAAAAGATCTTTTGCCATTTCTTTTAAGGCTTCTTTTGTTTTTGCCTTTATTTTCTCCCATGTGGCTGTGCCTAATTTAGAAAGAACAGGTGTTATTGATTCTTTACCAATATATTTTTGAACTTTATGAAAATCTTCTATGGGAACACTTAGCTTTGCTTTATCCTGATATAATATTACCATGCAGTCTCTTACTGCTCCCAGAGTAGATACCTGTTCTATTCCAACAAATTTTCCTATCCCATGATCTATATGAACAACATAATCTCCACAAGTAAGAGCATCGTAAGAAGAAATTGGCATTCCATGTGTAATTTTTTTTCTAATAATTTTTTGTGAAGGCTTTGTTCCAAATATTTGTGAATCGGTATAAAAAACCACTTTGTTTATTTTATCAATAAATCCACGATAAATAAGGCCTACAACAAACAATACAAAAGGGCAATCATCAAATAATAGCTCACAAAATCTTTCTGCTACACCTTTAGTTGAACAAACCATATAAATTTGATAACCATTGGCTGCATAATGATTCAAATTCTGCTTAATATCTTCCATTGATTGGGTAAATGGTGGTTGTTCTGCTATTTCAAAATAGAATACCTCATTAAAATTTATATTTTCTTTTGTGTCAATAAAGATTCTTTGAAATTGGTTAATTTTGTTTTCAATCTCTTTTTTTTCAAAAAGCAATTTATCGGGTGTTGATATAAATGGCAAAAAAGCCTGGGGAATTCTTTCTAAATGGCGTTCATAATTATTATAGCATTCTTCAAAGCGTCTTGAAGGAGGTAACATATCATCCCAGATTATAATTGAATCTGAAGAAAAATAATCAAATAAAGAAGCATATTTTACATCAAACCAGTGAATAAACCATTCTATTCCTTCTTGTTCATGCAGAGTTTGCCATTGATGAGAAAGTTTGGCTATATCATCTTTTAGCTGGATTTGTTTTTCTGAAGATTTATAAATTTTTTGTATACCTTCTTCTAAATGTTTTGGCGATAAATAAAATTCCTTCATTGGAAATATTTCTACGTTGCTTTTTATTTTAGAAGTCTTTTGAGAAAAAACATCAAATTCTCTAATAGACTCTATTACATTTCCAAAAAATTCCAGTCTAATAGGAGACTCATATAAAAAAGGATAAATATCAACAATACCACCTCTTACGCAAAACGTTCCAATTTCATTAACAATTGTTTCTCTTCTAAAGCCATTGTCTGTTAGCCAAAAGCTCAATGTCTCTATAGAAATTTCTCTCCCAACTTCCAATCTTATTATTTTATTAAATAAATCCTGCCGTGATGGAACCTTTTGAAGTAAGGCCGCATGAGGAACTATATAAACTGCCTTTTTTCCATTCATTAAACATGATAACGCCTTTAATCTGCTTTCGGTAACAGGGCCAAAAGGAGATTTCAGATTATAAGGAACTGCATCACGAGACGGAATAAGAATTGTGTTTTTTTCTCCAATTATAGAAGAGCATTCAGAAAAAATTCTTTCTGCACTCTTTGAATTTTCTGAACTCACCAAAATTGTTCTTTTTTCTGATAAAAAAAGAGCAGAAATGAAAAACGAATCAAAAGAGCCGGCAAATCCATTAAAAAGAGAAATTGATGGATTTTTTTTTATCCATTGCTGTATTTGAGAAAAAATGTTTGGAGAAAATATGTCTGATAAATTTTTAAAATTCATTTAGTTTAAAAATAATAAATTTAAAGCATTTTCTTCTTACTATATTTTTCCCCTTGCAGTGTGTGCCCAAAGAAGTGCTTGCTTTTCAATTGTCACCGCATAGTAAGGCATACTTGCGGACTGTAGTTGGTTAGAAGTTATATGTAGTATGTTTTATAAGAATATTAAGATCTTTTAAAATAACTTTTTATTAGCTAAAAAATAATAACTTTTATAAAGCCAAATTATTGTAAAAATTTTATAAATGTACTATTAGGTTTTTGGTTTTCATAAGATAATTTGATCCAGTCAGAAGAGACTGCATTTTTCATAATGCGCACTTCATCAAATTTACCATGAAGCTTTTGTGAGTTTTTATCAAAAGAACCAATATAAAGAATATTACCAACAGTATCTATTTTTCCACTAATTACTTTACTGCCAATAAGCTCGCCATTGAGATAAATATTCATATTATTCCCATCATAACTTCCAGCAATAAAATACCATTCATTAAGAGAAACACTTCCAAAAGCAATAGAATCTGGTTTATTATTAACCGTTATATTCATTGCTAATTGTTGTTTTTCATTAATCATCAAAGAATAAACAGGTGGTTTATTTGAAGTACCAACCTTAGAAATGCAAAACTGACGTCCCGATGAACTAAGTTCATAAGAATTAATCCACATAGAAATAGTTAAAGCACTAATATGTGGAATATTAACTACTTCAAGCTTATCATCATTATCATCTATGCTGTCGCATCCTCCAAAAAGACCATAAGTCCATTCATCGCCTTCGTAACCTTGGGTTACAGCATTTAATTTATTTTGTGTAGCATCAATTCTTTCGTTTAATCCTCTCTGATTTAAATGCCACACACCAACAAAACTATTGGAAGTATCAAAAACCTTTGAAGACAATGAATGCATTGCAGCAATACTATTTCCCCAATACATTGTTATTATATTAGAATCATTAGCTTTTACAGTATCTACCAGAACCCATATATCAGCAATTTTTGAATATGGATCAAACCTATCAATTTCAAATGGCAAATGTGTTCCATGAATATTAGAAAAACGAACATCATGTCCATCAGACAAAAATTGGCTAAAATCAAAATCGGGTTCTCTTAATCTAATTAATACAGGAAAATTTATCAAATCGCTGTTAATTTGAATGCCATCGGAGGTAGTATTTAGAAGAATCTTTTTAGAATAGTTCCATAATGCATAATTTTCTTCTTCAAAAGGTGCAATTAAAATAGTATCCAGTGTCTTGCTTTCTCCTTTTTCACATTTAATTTCGGGAAGAATTAAAGGAGAATATTTAGGAGACTCAATTGAAACCTGCAATTTATAAGTTCCCTCTGGTAAGGCTCTTAATTGATATTCCCCATTTATGCTGTCTACCATTGCAATTCTTTCTAATCCATAAACCTGAACAAAAATAGGCTTATTTTCTATAGATTGATTAATAATAGTGCCTTTAATGTTAGAAGTAGGCTTAACAATAGTTTTTGGTAATATTATATGAGTATCTTTTTCTGCTTGTAAATAAGCTTCTATTTTTATAACTGCACCCAATAAAGAATCTTGAGTAGCTGCTTCTATACAATATTCACCTGGCATCAATGAGCCAATCTTAAAATAACCATTTTTATCTGTTATTGTATCTGCAGAAAACATTCTTGAAAGTTTTACTTTTTGTGATAAGCTTTTAACATAATCCTGAGGTCTTAAAGTTATTCTTGCACCTTTTAATGGATTATCCAGAGAATCGGTAATAACACCCGCTATTTCTACATTACCACCCTCGGTAACACTTCCTGCTATATTTAACGTGCAATATATATTTACACAAAATAAGCACGTGATTGTAATTAATAATAATTTAAAATAATTGTAATTCATAGCTCTTACCCGTTTTGAGAAGTTACCTTTGGTTTTTTGGTAACCGGGAAAAATTGAATATTTAGCTGATAAACCCTGTCGGGTTTGTCTTCGTCTACTGCTATTTTTGCTATTCTTTTTCTCATATGCTGAAGTTCTGATTTTATCATTTGAAATGTATCCTGTGATAATGTCATTGTCAAAACAGAAACATCTCTTTCTGCTGCCGGTATTTTCTGAATAGATCTTTTTGCCAATTCCATTGTTGCAATCTGAAAATTAGTAAGATGAAGTGATTTAACCTCATCACCAGATGTGACTGCATTTTCAACCTGACAATAATAACCATCTTTATTCTTTTGAATAAGTCCGAGTTCTTCTAAATATTTGATAGCATTTTCTGCTTCTTTATATCTTATTGTTGGCTCCAGCATATGACCAAGCTCAGCAGAATTGCTCCCATCGTATTTATAAAAATTAAGTAATTCCCTGATAACAACGTAATACCATTTTGAAAAAACCGACATTTTTTTCTTATCCAATACCTTAAGATTTACCTTTTGAAGGGTAACGAGTCTTTGAAAATATTCATTTTTCTCATCTATTAGCTTAGCCTGAGTAAAATAAACCATTGCTTCAAAATATGCAGCTTCTGCTTTATTAAATTTAAGTATTTTTGCCAATTTTATTATCTGAATAGGCGTTAGATTCTTTCTTCCAGCAATTACATTTGATAAAAAACCTGTAGAAGATATTCCCATTTTCGCAAGTATTACTTTATGAGAGAATTCAGAGGTAGGATCTTTTTTATGCTCTGCCAGAAAATCCTGAAGAAACAATCTATAATTTACATAATCGTAAAGATTAACCATAAATATTTCCTGTTAAGGATTTTTTATATTTTAATATTTTTCTTACTAAAAACAATATTTACTCCTCTTTTATTTTAATTTTTATTAAGTTTGATATTTTAATCTTTATATATTAAAATATTACAGTATTTTTGTTTTTTTTCTACTTTTTTTTTCTTACTATGAGTAAGAGAAGAACAGAAGGAATATTAAAAACCAATTTGTTTTATAATTTATAGATTATGATAATTCAAAATTCCTATATTTTTTATATGGGCGAAGATTTGTTTTTTATGTAATATTAAAAAAAATATTCTTTTGTTGAGATAGGGCTTCTTATTCTTTCTTATTTCATATCTCAATTAATATTAATTTTAGAAGTATCCATTTCATTTTTTATTATAAATATTTATTCTTGAGTGGGAAAGTATCTACATTTCAATTTTTTAATATAAAATAAATTTTATTTCTATTGGGGTGAGCTTCATCCATTCACTTTTTAAATAATAAATTTATTCGTTGAGTGAAATCTATCTATCATTTTTCTTTTATAATAAAATTTTTTCTGTTGAAAAAAGTCTGCTCATTATTTTTCTTTACTAATAATAAAATATTTCTATTGGCGGGGGAAGACTTCTATTCATTTCTTTTTAAATAAATTAATTATTCTGTTGGGCGAAGTCACCCCCTCGCTGTGTCGCCGCGAAGCGTCCTGCCCTAGCGGGGTATCCCGCTAGGGCGGGACCTAGGCAGGGATGGAGCTAGGGGGATACTTCCCCCACATAAATAATTATAATTTTAATATAAAACACTCACAGCAAATGAAAGACTTCCCCCACATAAAAAAATTTAATAATTTATTAATTATTTTCAATACATACTACGACTTAAATATTCAAATATTAAAATTTAAAAAACACAACAACTTAATTATCTTTATAATAACCTATACAAATCTATTTCATAATTTAAACTTATTTCTGCTCTAATAATTTCAAATATTCTTCTATTTCTGTTCTTTTTTCTAATAATTTAGAAGTCACGTTATTAACCCCTTCTACTGTTAATAGAAGAAAAACAATTTTATCGGGTGCAATTTGCTTTTTTCTAACCAAATTAAATAAGGTAATAAATATCTTTCTCTTATCTCCTCTTGCTTTTATTAAAAAAATCCAAATTATCTTAAAAGATATTATTATTTTATCAAAAAAACCTGTATCTGGATTTTTAATATTATTATTGTTAAAATATCCTTTTGAAATTAAATTTGTAATTCTTTTGCCAACATCCTCCCATGAATAGATTTTACACATTGTGTCTAAATATTTATTAAAAAGTTCAAGCATAGTCATATTTTTATATTTTATTGTTGGGAACATTCCACCTGTATATTTTGCATCTCTGTTTATCCATCTCCCCTCTTTAACAATGCGATTATAAAATTTAGTGCCAGGAATTACATCTAATATATTAAGATTAACATACCATAAATTTTGTAATGTTAAAAAATTATATATATTATCAAATCCTTGCAGAGTATCATTATCAAAACCAACAATCCACGAAGAGCAAATAGTAATTCCAGCCCTGTGGATTTTTTCTATTGCCTCAGAATATCTCTGTATTTTGTTTTGAATTTTATGTGCCTCGTTTAAACTCTGAGAATTTAATGTTTCAAATCCTATTAAAAGATGCATGCAACCAGAATCTGCCATTAAATCAAGAATTTCTGGATAATCTGCAATTTCTATGCTTGCCTGCGACATCCATGCGATTTTTAATGGTTTTAATCTTTTAAAAAACTCTTTTGAATATTCTTTATTTGCAGTTAAATTATCATCAACAAAAAAAACTGTTTTTTTAGGAAGGCTTTTTATTTCATTTATTACATCATCTATCTCACGATATCTCATTTTAGTTCCAAACATTTCCGAAACAAGACAAAAATCACAATTGTAAGGACATCCTCTTGAAAGCTGAACAGGAATAGCTGCCAATTTGGAAACATCAATTAGATCCCATCTTGGAATCAAAGATTTTTTATAAGGTATTACATTTTCCTGTTTATATATTTTTTTTGCTGTGTTATTTTCAAAATCTTTTATAAATTTTCCCCAGATATCATCTGCTTCTCCTATAATTATATGGTCTGCATAAGCAAGCGCCTCATTAGCATTAAAACTAACATAAGGACCACCCATAACAACTGGAATATTTTTTTGTCGCATTAAATCTGCTATTTGATATGCCCTATTTATAGTATTAGAAAGTCCTGTAATACCAACCAAAGAAGCAGAAATATTTTTTGGCAGTTCTTCTATTTCCTCATCAAATATTTCAACATCCCAATAAGAGGGCATATAAGAGGCAAGTAAGGGTAAAGCCAATGGTGTAGAACTCGCCTTTTTACCTATTAATCTTGCAAATCCATAATTTGAAACATATTGTTTTATTTGAGACTTTGGATTAATTAAAATAAGTTTAAATCTTTTATTATTTTTTCTTTGAGTGTTTTTCAAGTATAGCATAAATTTTAATTTAAATCAGTTATTATCACTTTTTTCGCCAGCTTCGGTACCAAGTTTTATTCTTCTTAACTCTCCCTCATTAATAATAATTTTTTTATTATAAGGCTTAAAATTTGGTCTTTTTAAGGTTATCAGATGTTCTCCTACATCCAGCAATATTGGAGTAGATGTTGGAACTTTTCCCATGTAATGTCCATCAATATATAGTTCTGCTTCAACATCAGATAAAATTTCTAGCTCTCCTTTCTTTTTCTCCTCTGGTAATAGATTGATTTTAATATTCTGAGTATCTCTCACCGAAAGATAAACACTTGTTGTTGAAGGAACAAATCCATCTGCATAAGCAATAATTAGATGAACCCCCTGAGGTAGCAATATTCCCTTTCTTTCAAGTTGGTTTATATTTTTATCATCTATTTTAACATTGGCATCTGCTGGATATACATCTATTTTTATAAGACCCGAATCATTAAATATATCTTCATTCTGACCTGGTAAAAGCAAAGGTGATAAACTTGTTGTATCTGATTTAGCAACCAATGAAGAAGCACTACTATCAATAATACCTCTCTGCTTAACATTGGTAGAAGAATCTTGTGCCAAAGAATCTTGTGCCGACAATAATTTTGTTGTATCGGAAGAAATTGAATTTTCTGTTTGAATATTTTTTTGTTCTAAATTTTCTTTTTTTTCTATCTTATCTTTATAAATGCCAGTTAATAATAAAAATTTTGAGACATTTTTAGAAATAAAATTTACATTAAACAAGTCTGTATTTTTTTTATTTACAAATATTAAAATTGTAAATACAAACGCAAAAAAAATTAATATAAAAACAACATATACTATTTTGTTACATTCTCTTTTCTTTTTGCGAGACAATATAACATTACTTAAAGATTCTACTCCAACTTTTGCTGTTTGCCTTGAAAGAGTTGAATCTATAAAATCTTTGCAAGATTTATATGCGTTTTTTATCTCTTTATTCTTAGTATCTAATTTATATGCCTTTTCTAAGTTTAGCAATGCTGCCTGATGATTTGATTCTTCTAAATATTTTTTCCCTTTTGTATAATAATATTTGGCAATATTTTTATTAAGCTCCGATATAAACATTTTTTTCTCTTGAAAATATCTTTTTATTGCAAAAGACGGATCTTTTATTCCAACTTCAATTAAATAGTCCTGCAATGCCTGAATAAGTAATTCAAGGGAATCCAGTCGACTATTTTTGTCTTTCTCTAAACATTTATGAACAAGATTAACAATGGATTCTGGAAAAGCATTTACCAATTCATTTATAGGTGTTTCCTTTTCTTGAATAACGCTTATAAGTGTAGACGGAATATTTTCTTTGGAAAATGGTAATTTTCCTGTAATTATTTTATATAGGATTACACCGCATGCCCATATATCCATACTTTTATGTTTGCTTTCTTCTCCAGACACTAATTCTGGCGACATATATGCCGGTGTGCCTACTATAGAGCCCGTTGATGTTATACGGGCGGGATTAGTTTGAGCATAGGCAAGTCCAAAATCAACAACTTTTACAGTTCCACTCTTTGAAACAAGGATATTTGCTGGTTTAAAATCACGATGTATCACACCATGTTCATGAGCATAAGACAAGCCTCTGAGCGCCAAAAGAAATATTGCTAATCCTATTTCAACTGGTAATTCTTCTTCGCTGGTAAGTATTTGTTCTAAATCGGGGCCATCTATATATTCCATAGAAATATAAAAAGAATTTTTTTCTTCTCCATAATCATATATTCTTATTATATTGTCATGATTTAAACTCCCAGCGGCTCGCGCTTCATTCTCAAAACGTTTTATTTCATCACTATCCAATAGTAAACCTGCTGCCATTTCTTTTATTACTACTTTACGGTTGAGAGAAATCTGGGTTGCAATATATACTTTGCCCATACCTCCTTTTGCAAGTTCTTTAATGTCTGTATAATCTTTTAAAGAAAAAGGCATTTATAGTCCTTTTAATAGAATTCCTATCTTAAAAAATAAGAAAGAATATTTAGATTATTATATACAACAAAATAAAGATTTTCAATTCTCATATTGCCCCAATATATTTATAATGCGGTTTCTGATATTATTTGATATTTCTGATTTGTCCATTTTTTTAATTTCCTCTGGTAAAAGTGGTTTATCTATAATAACTGTTGCATCTTTAGGGAAAAATATAAAAGAATGTTTAGGCAAAATTTTACGGGTTCCACATATACAAACAGGCACAACTGGAACATCTGCCTCAATTGCGAGGGTAAAGCTCCCTCTTTTAAATTCACCAATCTCGCCATTAACACTTCTTGTACCTTCTGGGAAAAGAACAAGTGAGAAACCACATTTTTTTAGTTTGGATATAGCCCTATTAATAGAATTTCTTGCTGATCTTGCATTTTTGCGATCTATCCAGATATGACCGATAGCCGCAATACCCCATCCAAAAAATGGAATGAAAAAAAGCTCTTTTTTTGCAATAAAACTAAGAGGAAAAGGTAAGGCAGCATATAAAACAGGAATATCAAAATAACTCTGATGATTTGCTATAAAAACAAATCTGTCTGTACTATTAAGATATTCCAAGCCAATAACATTAACCTTTATTTTACATAAAAAAAGAAGATGTTTACACCACAAATAAGCAATTTTACGGGCTATTCTATTGCTAAAAGGAGAAATTAAAAGGGTTATGGTGCCATATAAAAGTGTACTTAAAAATATCCATAATGCAATTAAAATATTATGAAAAAATAACATAAAATTTTTTAAGCAGCTGTTTTGCT
>Ga0123519_10006176_pt1 | contig 18927 bp, 17 predicted proteins | sample YelNatPaOPRAMG02_FD_87396 | JGI IMG/M metagenome (GOLD analysis project Ga0123519, IMG submission 87396) | Hot spring microbial communities from Yellowstone National Park - Yellowstone National Park OP-RAMG-02 (version 2) | ecosystem: Environmental > Aquatic > Thermal springs > Hot (42-90C) ... | reverse complement strand
TTCTATTTCCTTTTGCAGGTCTTTAATCTGTTTCTTCACGTTCACACAGAGTTTAGCTGTTCCCTTGTGTTTGGGAACAAGACTAAGGAATTCTTCAAGCAATCGAAGTTTTTCACGTGGGTTTTTTGTTGCCTCAACTTCTTCCCACTTGTTCTTTGCCTCAGGAGGCAGGTTTGTCGGCATGGCTTAATCGTGTCCAAAACCTATTTTTCCATGTCACCTTTAATATTTATTTCCACTTTTCGTTCACTCTGCAGAGGTTTGATATTATCATAAACTTAAAATAACTGATCAAACAGTTGTGTAAACGAATTCATAAAAATCTAGAGGAAATTTAAGAAAAGGAGGAAAAAAGATGAGCAAAGCAGGGAAGCCACACTTAAACCTCGTCATCATGGGACATGTGGACCACGGAAAATCAACTACGACAGGACATTTGCTCTACCTTGCCGGAGCAGTTGATGAACGAACGATTAAGCAGTTTGAAGAGGAAGCTAAGAAAGCAGGAAAAGAAAGCTTCAAGTTTGCATGGGTTCTCGACAACCTCAAGGAAGAAAGAGAAAGAGGAGTCACCATTGACCTTCGATTCCTAAAATTCGAAACCAAGAAATACTACTTCACCGTCATCGATGCACCAGGACATAGAGACTTCGTCAAAAACATGATCACAGGCGCAAGCCAAGCTGACGGCGCTGTCCTCTTCTGTTCATCCAGAAGAGGAGAATTCGAAGCAGGGATCGGACCAGGCGGCCAAACTAGAGAACATGCGTTTCTGGCTTTTACCCTTGGCGTTCGCCAATTAGTCGTCGCTGTCAACAAGATGGACGACATTTCCGTTAACTGGAGCCAAGACAGGTACAATGAAATCAAGAACGAAGTAGGTCGAATGCTCAAGATGGTAGGGTTCAAGGTTGAGAAGATCCCATTTGTGCCCTGTTCCGGCTGGACAGGCGACAACCTTGTGAAAAAAAGCGACAAGATGCCTTGGTACACTGGACCGACACTCATCGAAGCGCTGGACACTTTTGAGATTCCAGCCAAACCTGTGAACAAACCTCTTCGCGTTCCAATACAAGACGTCTACAGCATCACCGGTGTAGGCACGGTTCCTGTTGGGAGAGTCGAAACTGGAGTAATCAAGGAGAACGATGTGGTTGTTTTCATGCCTTCTAACAAACAGGGTGAGGTCAAATCGCTCGAGATGCATCACGAAAGAATTCCTAAGGCCGAACCTGGTGACAACATTGGCTTTAACATTAGAGGCGTCGCCAAGACAGACATCCACCGCGGAGACGTGTGTGGACATGTTTCTAATCCGCCGACGGTGGCCAAGGAGTTCATAGGTCAAATAATCATCATCTACCATCCGACAGCAATAGCTGCAGGATACACGCCTGTGCTGCATTATCACACTGGACAAATTGCTTGTAGGTTCGCTGAACTCGTGAGGAAGCTCGACCCACGCTCAGGACAAGTTGTTGAGGAAAAGCCGACTTTTCTGAAGACTGGAGATGCAGCAGTAGTCAGACTGGAGCCTTTGCATCCAATAGCCGTTGAGACGTTCTCAGAATTTGAAGAGCTCGGACGCTTCGCGGTGAGAGACATGGGCACAACCGTGGCAGCAGGCATCATAAAAGAGATCACCAAGAAAGGACCGTAGACTCCTCATCATCCCATTTTTGTGGTCTAGTTCCATTCTATGCATTTTCTTTACAGGTCCAATTTTCAAATTCTAGAGTAGGGTTAAAGGATTTGAAAGCCTTATATTGTTGAAGTGCCAGTTCTTCGTTTGGCGGTATGATGGCGATCGACCCTGTCTGCAAGATGAAAGTTGATGAGAAGACGGCGAAATTCAAGAGCGGATATCACGGGAAGACCTACTACTTCTGCGCGCCAGGCTGCAAGAAAGAGTTTGACAAGAATCCAGAGAAGTACCTTTAAATACTCACTTCATCGGCGCGGTCATGCGTTTTTCCCTCTTTTTCCCTTCTTTGAAAATGCGTCGCTATTCTATGCAGTTTTCAGCCGAGTTTACCTCTTGGAACAGGCTCAGAGTTGTTGTCCTGAGGCTGACAGTTGTGCGCGTAGTGTTATGTGCAAAAGGCTTATTAGTGCATGGGTTTTGGTGGTATCCATGCAATCTGCGAACATTGTGATCATCGGTGCTGGCGTGGTCGGCTTGGCTGTGGCCGCCAGAATCTCTGAGAGCAATGACGGTGTGTTTGTTTTTGAGAAGAATGGTCGCTACGGCCAAGAAACCAGCAGTCATAACAGCGGCGTTATTCATTCAGGAATTCATTATCCCAAAGATTCTCTGAAGGCTAAACTATGCGTGAAAGGAAACGCAATGCTGTACGACCTGTGTGAGAAGTACCAGATTGCATTCAAAAGGTTGGGCAAGCTGACAGTTGCGATCGACGAGGAAGAGGTTGACGAGTTGGACAGGCTGATGCGTGCAGGAACTGAGAATGATGTAGAAGGCTTGAGGTTTCTGGACGGGGAAGCTGTGAGAAATTTGGAGCCTAACGTTGCAGTTGAGAAAGCTCTTCTTTCATCGTCGACAGGCATTCTGGAACCTGACGAGTTAATGAACCACTTTTATGCACAGGCTCATAAGAATAACGTCATTTTTGCGATGGAGACTGAGGTAATGAGCATTAGCAGAGGCGAGGACGGCTACGAACTTGCTGGTGTGAGCGTTGGCGACAAATTCTCCGTGACGGCTGAGACCGTGATAAACTGTGCTGGCCTCTGTTCAGACAGGATTGCGGCTATGGCAGGCTTCGACGTTGACAGGCTTGGATACAAGCTTCACCCTTGCAAGGGAGACTATTTCAGAGTGGCTGGGAAACCGCTTGTCAAAATGCTGGTTTATCCAGTGCCAAAAGGTCCAGGCTTGGGAATTCATCTAACCCCTGACCTAGCCGGCTCGATCAGACTTGGACCGAATGCTTATTACGTTGACAAGATCGATTATTCGGTTCAGTCGGGGGAGAAGGAGTTTCGAGAGGATGTGACAAGGTTTGTGCCGAAGATTCGCGACTGTGAAATAAGGGAAGATTCTTCAGGGATCAGACCTAAGCTCCAAGGACCAAAAGACGGGTTCAAGGATTTTGTGATAAGACATGAAGCTGACAGAGGATTTTTCGGGTTTATCAATCTGGTCGGAATAGAGTCGCCAGGCTTGACAGCAGCTCCAGCCATAGGTGAGTACGTGGCCGAAATCCTTGAAAACGAGGTCAAACGGTGAAATACATGACCAAAGGTGAACTACGGGTCGATCCGAACATCTTGAAGTCTTTCTGTTCGGAAGCACTGGAAAAACTGGATGTTCCCAGTGAAGATGCACAACTGACGGCAAAGGTTCTGGTGGAGGCTGACTTGCGCGGCATTGGCTCTCACGGTGTGGCACGGATGAACAGGTACGTTTCAGGCATTCAGCAAGGGATGATGCGGCCTGGGGCGAAGCCCCGAGTGGTTCATGAGACCGGCTGCACCGCAACGATTGACGCGGATGCTGGGTTGGGGCAACCTGTCTCGTTTAGGGCCATGCAGCTTGCTATGGGCAAAGCTCGGGAACATTCGTTGGGGTTTGTTGCTGTGCGCAACTCGAACCACTTCGGTATAGCCGGATTCTACGCCATGATGGCGTTGGCTGAGGATATGATCGGTATATGCACGACAAACACCGAGGTTCTTGTCGTGCCGACGTTTGCACGGAACGCTATGCTTGGCACAAACCCCATCGCGATCGCGGTGCCTGCTGGAAAGGAGCGCCCTTATGTTTTGGACATGTCCACGAGCACGGTGACACGGGGCAAGCTCGAGGTTTACTCTCGATTGGAGAAGCCTATCCCTTTCAACTGGGCAACTGACGAGAAGGGTGTTGCAACTGACGACCCGTCACGTGTTCTTCAGAATATCATTAAACGAAGCGGAGGAGGCCTCCTGCCTTTGGGGGGCGCTTTGGAAGAATATGGTGGACACAAAGGCTACGGACTGGCATTGGCTGTAGAGATATTCAGTGCCGTGCTACCCGGAGCATTGTACGCTAACAGGGTCTATCCAAAGGACAAAGAAGGTAAGCCTCTACCAGCCGGGATCGGCCATTTCTTCGGTGCTTTGCGTGTGGACGCATTCAGGTCTAAGGAAGAATTCAAGCGTGACATGGACGACCTTATCCAGCGTTTGAGAAATGCTCCGAAAACATCGGGCGCTAACCGTATTTATATCCATGGTGAGAAGGAGTTCGAGCAGGCTGAGCAATTCACAAAGGAGGGCGTGCCGCTGGACAGCAAGGTCGCAAAAGACCTTAGGACAATTGCAGAACAACTTGGAATGCAGAAGCCGTTCTAGCATTGGCTTTTCACGTTCAGCATGGACTGTAACCATGTCAAGGGTAAGTCAAAAATACCTGAGTAAGTCTCAAATATCCTAGGGAAAGGCTTGCCACGATGAGGTTATTCCAGAGGAGATAATCTGCGTTTTTCAGTGTTCACCGTGTTTGTTCCCTCAACAACGTTGGTTTGGGCAGAAGCGAATAAGCTGCAAAATTGGCATCATTGCATCCTACACCGCTCTAGGTTCTGCCACTAGTTCCGTCATTTTCATTTGTCTGCTGTTCACTTCGACAAATCTAGTCCGCTGTCTCTGTTTCTATCTTCAGCAGATCATTCAACACAGCATACGCGGTCTGCTTGGGTCCCAAGAATCGTGCCGAAACGAATATGTCATCGGAGGTTTTGAAGTGGAACATTATTCCCATGTCTCCTCGGTTGACTGTAGCCAGCGGGTCGCTGAGGGAAACCTGATGCGGATGGGCACTCATCTCGAGCCTTCTGTTCACCTTAGCGATTCGACAGATCAGCTTAACTTTCTTGTTGTTTTTACCTGCTTCCTTGATCAGTGGCTCAACGTGTCTGATTCCTTCAATTTGAACGTCTTCCAACCTTGCATCAACGTTGAAAAGCGCGTTTGCAAGTATGACGGTCTTTCTTGCTGCATCTATTCCATCAATGTCATCTGAACAGTCTGTCTCGGCCCACCCTGCCTCGATTGCTTTATTCAGAGCATGCTGAAAATTCCTTCCTTTTTCCATTTCTCCGAGCACGTAGTTTGTAGTGGCGTTCAATATTCCAGTGACGCTTTGAAGCTCATCTGCTTTGAAGCATGATTCTACTAAACAGAAAACCGGCAGATGAGCTGCGACTGTTGCCTCGTAACGCAGTTCTACACCATGCTCTCTTGCCACGGTGACTAGTTCCTTGTAAGCCTTGACAAGTGCTCCCTTGTTTGCAGTGACGACATGCTTTTTGGCTGTGAGCGCAGTCTTGATGTTAGACAGTCCTGGCTCACCGCTGAACGTTGAAGGTGTTAACTCTACGACTGCGTCGCTTTCAACGTCAGCTACTGCATCAACTGCAGTGTAGCCTCTCTTGTATTTAGCAAAACCTTTCCATTCAAGCTCTTTATATCTGAGGGTCTCTTCAAGATTCAGTCCATTCTTGTCAATAGCGGTTCCTTTCGAGTCAGAAACGGAAACTACGTCGATCGCGTGACCACACGCCACAAGTTGTCTTCTTTTCTCAGCAATAAGATTAATCAATTTCTTTCCTACATTGCCTAGGCCTATGAGCTGAATTTTCATGTCACCACTAGTATCGTCAACGATATTTATGCTTAACACCGAAGAAAGAGCTATAGCAAACTCGATGGTATACTGAAACATGTTGAGTCAACAATGAAGATGGGCAGAGTATTCAATATCGAGAAATACGCAATTCATGATGGACCTGGGATTCGGACCACAGTCTTCTTTAAAGGATGTCCTTTACATTGCTGGTGGTGCCACAACCCAGAGGGTCAGAATCCTGAAAACGAACTCATCTATAGAGAAAGCAGGTGTATTGGGTGTGGTGCATGTGTTGAGAAATGTCCTAACAAGGCCCTTTCATTGAGTTCCGGTCATGTGGCTGTGAACAGAAAGAGCTGCATTATGTGTGGCGCATGTGCCTCAGTGTGTCCCACTGAGGCTCTGTCGATCGCTGGAAAAGAAATGAGTACTGCCGGCGTTATCAGTGAAATTGAGAGAGATATGCCTTTCTATGAAGAGTCTGAGGGGGGAGTAACGTTTTCAGGTGGAGAACCCCTGCTGCAGCCTGACTTTTTGGAAGCACTGCTGAACGAATGCAAGGACAGAGATGTTCACACTACTTTGGATACGAGCGGCTATGCTTCGCGCAGCGTTTTCGACAGAGTCAAGAGCAAAGTCGACCTGTTTCTTTATGACATAAAAAGCATGAACAAGGCAAAGCATAGGAGATTTACGGGTGTATCGAACCACTTGATTCTCACAAATCTTCAAAGGCTTGCGAAGGACAGATGTGATGTCGCAATTTCCATACCGATCATTCCCCGCATAAACGATGATCAAGAAAACATTCGCAGAGCGGGAGAATTCATTTCTTCTATGCAAAATGTGGAATACGTAAGTCTTCTGCCGTATCATGATGCAGGCATTGAAAAGTACAAGAACTTAGGCAGACTTTATAGACTTAGGCAGTTGAAGCCTCCTTCAAATCTGGAAATAAACATGATAAGAGAGAAGCTGGAGGCTTTTGGGCTGAACGTGAGAATTGGCGGAAGGTAGTATGCGGAAGAGAATTAAAAGGCTGAGAACTCAAAGCCTTAAGCTTAAGCCTTGGATAAGTGCCGAACGGGCAATTCTTTTGACTGATTTTTACGCAAGCGATGCTGCTGAGGGAGTCTCTGTGCCTGTTTCAAGGGCACTCGCGTTCAAATATCTGCTCGAGAACAAGGAAATCTGTATCAACGATGGTGAACTGATCGTTGGTGAGCGGGGGCCAGCTCCAAAAGCGGTGCCAACATATCCAGAAATATGCTGTCACAGTCTAGAAGACCTCGAGACGCTTGACACTCGAAAAAAGATTCCATACGCAGTAGATGAAGCAACAAGGAAAATCTACAAGGAAAAGATAATTCCATACTGGCGCGGCAAGTCAATAAGGGACACGATATTCTGCAGAATGTCCGATGAGTGGAAGGCCGCATTTGAAGCCGGAGTATTCACTGAATTCTTGGAACAGAGAGGCCCAGGACACACAGTTTCAGGCGACAAAATCTACCGCAAGGGTCTACTAGACATCAAAGAAGAAATCAGAAGAAGCATGGAAACCATTGATTTTCTGCACGATTCCGAAGCGCAAAAGAAGCTGGAAGAGTTGAGGGCAATGGAGATCAGTGCGGATGCTCTAGTACGCTTCGCGCAAAGACATTCCGAAGCAGCGGCTGCACTTGCGAAGAAAGAAAAGGATCCCAAGCGACGGAAAGAACTTGAAAGAATAGCCTGTATCTGTGCATGTGTTCCAGCTTACGCTCCGCAAGATTTCTGGGAAGCCCTGCAGTATTACTGGTTTGTTCATCTTGGAGTCATAACGGAGCTTAACCCATGGGACGCTTTTAACCCGGGTAGACTAGACCAGCACCTTTACCCATTCTATCTGAAGGGACTACGCGAAAGGATTTTGACTAAGGAGAAGGCAAGAGAGCTCTTGCAGGCTTTCTGGATAAAATTCAACAATCAACCGGCACCGCCCAAAGTAGGTGTTACAGCAGAGGAGAGTAGCACGTACACTGATTTTGCGTTGATAAACACTGGTGGAGTAAAGGCGGACGGTTCAGACGGCGTGAACGAGCTTTCATATCTTATCCTTGACGTCGTGGAGGAGATGAGGCTCACTCAACCGAGTTCCATGGTTCAGATAAGCCGGAAAACTCCTGACAGGTTTTTGAAGAGAGCATTGGGGATCATCAGAACAGGTTTCGGTCAGCCATCCGTTTTCAACACTGATGTCATAATTCAAGAACTGCTACGGCAAGGAAAATCAATTGAAGACGCGAGAAACGGTGGAGCAAGCGGCTGTGTAGAAACTGGGGCTTTCGGGAAGGAATCTTATATTCTCACAGGATACTTCAACTTGGTCAAAGTTCTTGAGATCACTTTGAATGACGGCATGGACCCGCGGACGGGCAAGAAGATCGGATTGGAGACAGGGAACGCGGCCAAGTTCTGTTCATTCGAAGAGCTTCTTGATGCATTCAAGAAACAACTGAACCATTTTATAGACATGAAAATCAGAGGCAACAATGTAATAGAGCGGTTATATGCTGAACTTCTCCCAGTGCCGTTCTTATCGTTGTTCATAGACGATTGTGTAACGAAAGGTAAAGACTATAATGATGGTGGTGCAAGATACAACACAAACTATATTCAGGGCGTCGGTCTGGGAACTGTTACAGATTCGCTTGTGGCAATCAAGTACAACATATTCGACAAAAAGAACGTAACGATGAAACAGTTACTCGGAGCGTTGAAAACAGATTTTCGTGGTAATGAAACTCTGCGTCAGAGGCTTGTCAACAGGACGCCGAAATATGGAAATGATGATGATTATGCAGATGACGTCATGAAACAAGTTTTCGAAGCCTACTATTGCGCAGTGGAAGGCAAGCTTAACACGAAGGGTGGCTGTTACAGGATAAATCTTTTACCGACGACGGTTCATGTCTATTTTGGCAAGCTTGTAGGAGCAACTCCTGACGGAAGAAGGGCTGGGGAACCTCTTTCTGAAGGCGTGTCCCCCGTTCAAGGAGCTGACAGGAAGGGACCAACTGCAGTACTCAGGTCTGCGGCGAAGATAGATCATGCCCGAACCGGCGGAACTCTTCTCAACCAGAAGTTCACTCCTCAGCTCTTAGCCGACGAACAAGGGCTGAACAAGCTGGCTGGCCTTATCCGCACTTACTTCAGGCTTGATGGCCATCACATCCAGTTCAACGTGGTAAGCTCTGAAATGCTGCGTGACGCACAGAGACATCCTGAAAAGTACAGAGACCTGATAGTAAGAGTTGCAGGATACAGTGACTACTTCGTCGACTTGAACGTTGATCTGCAGAATGAAATAATCAGAAGAACAGAGCATACGTCTTTCTGACTATATGCGATAAGGCTGCTCCTGCTTCTGGACTTAGGTTTGCTTGGCCAGCTGGTTAATGAGCGCCTTCATCCTCGGGTTTATCCTGATGGCTTTATTGAAGGCTACTTCTGCTTCTTGTTTCCTTCCCATTTTGTTGTAGATCATGCCTAGGTCGACGTACGCGTCGTCACTGTTCGGGTTGAGTTGAATGGCCTTCTTTACAGTGACAATAGCTTTCTGCAGGTCGCCAGAGGTGAGGATTTCTTCCGCTTCGTCTATGAGGTCGTACACGCGGTGAAGATTCAGAAGACGTTTCAATTCTCCAACAGGGTCTGCGTGGTCCTCCACCCTCAAATCCACAAGACGGTCGCCGTAACCTGATTTTCTCCTTCTTTTTCCCACTATCAGCAAGGCGGCAGACTGCCTTCCTCTTGCGTCGCCTCCTGCTTCTTCTCCCCCTTCCAATGCTGCAACAAGTTTTTCAGCGAGGTCTCCTCTTGTTGTTTCAAATCTCTTGCCCATATTTGCGACGACTCTTTCGCTGGCCAGAATGTTACCTTGAGCAGCGTAGTTCTTTCCAATTCTGCTACCCGCCCATTCTAGGCATTTTTTACCAGTGTATGTTGCTGCGTTGCCTCCAGCATCGATGACGCCAAGTTGTCTGTAGTCGCGGCCTTTGTCTTCACTGGTCAGCTTCTCCACCACTGCGTCGACTGTAAGACCCCTTCTTAGGAGGCGTAGGCCTCGAGGGCCGTAAGAGACGTTCACGAAGGACTGCGTGGCGACTGCGCCGACTCCAGCTTTTGCCCATGGTACTGCCGTGCCTACTGAAAAGTACCTTGACTGGACGGCTACGCCAAGATTCCTGGTTTTTGGATCAAAAGCCACAATGGAAAAAGTTGAGGCCAACAAGTCTGTTCTGACGGAGAATTCTCTTCGTGTCACCATACAATCTCATTCTGTGGTTTTCTCCTTTATGTCTTTCCTCGGCAGAGTTCAGCAAGTTTATATCCTGTTGAAGGCTAGCTCATTGGATTATAGAGTAAATGCTTTCCTTGATTTGAAGGTGAACGGAGGATGTCTTCCAAGTATTCGGGCCAAAGTGACCGAGAATGCTTCAATGAGACGATCAGTCTGCTCTTGGGAGGGTCAAGTTGCCGAGATTTTCTGGATAAACAAATTCCATCTGACATGTTGCAGCTTGTTCTCAACGCTGGTCTTCATGCCCCCACAGCAGGGAACCTGCAGCCATACTCTATAATAAAAATAGAAAACACGGATACGAAGCGAAAATTGGCGGAGATGTGTAAACAGAATTTCATCGCCAACGCAGCAGTTCTGCTGCTCTTCTGCATCGACTTGCACCGCAATGAGAGATGGGCAAATCTTGAAGCTGCTCCTTACACTGCGACAAGTTCCTTCAGGCATTTCTGGGTATCTTTTCAAGACACAATGATATGCGCTCAGAGTATATGCACGGCTGCGGACTCGATGGGACTGGGGTCGGTGTACATAGGCGCGGTGATTGACATGCCTGTCGACATCCAAACTATGTTCGGTTTACCCAAGGGCGTGTTTCCAGTTGTTCTGCTCTGTTTAGGATACCCCAGGATCCGACATGCATCCAGAAAGAAGTTGGGGGCCAACACAATCGTTCATTCTGAACGATACCGTGAAATGGAAGACAAAGAGCTTCTCGACGCGTTCAACAAGAAGTACGAGAGCGAGAAACTTCCAGTTTCCAAGGAAAGGCTGGAAACGATACTGAAAGTCTGCCGGGCAGCTCATGGAGAGGAGTTCGCCGATAAATGTGCATCTCGAATCAGAGCAGATGGTTACATAAACAGGGCACAGCATTATTTCGGACTACATTATAGGGCTGACCTTATGCCTGACGGAAATGACAAGTACCTTAAGATCATGGAAGACTTCGGATTCAACTGGTTCAAGAAATATCATGCGTTTTCTGGAGTTCCAAAAAAGCGAGGAAAGTGATAATTATTGCTGGATCAGATATTACAAACGGTAATTTTAGGGTTTATTCAAGGCTTAGCAGAATGGCTGCCAATCTCAAGCACTGCTCATCTAAAGGTTGTTGAGCATTTCTGGGGCTTGACAGCTACTCCGTTATTCAACGTTACCTTGCACTTTGGAACACTGATGGTCGTCGTGTTCTACTTCAGAGGAGAAGTTAAGAGCATTCTCTCAGCCTTGGTTCATCTTGACTTCAAATCAGAATATGGCAGAATCATATTGCCCATAATCGTCGCAATGGTTCCGACAGCAATAGTTGGTTTGCTCTACGTGTGGTTCTTCGAAGACACTCTGCAGACAATCTTGGCGATTGGAGTGACTTTTCTAGTGGGTGCCATTATGGTCTATGTTTCAAAAACTGGAAAGGAGAGCAGAGACACAGTGACATACGCGATGGCTCTTATCATGGGTGCAGCTCAAGGCTTCGCAATCTTTCCAGGGCTTTCAAGAAGCGGCGTAACCATTTCAACTGCGTTGCTGCTCGGGTTGAAAAGAGAAAAAGCGTTTAAATTCTCTTTTCTACTCTCGATCCCCGCAATACTGGGCGACTTGGTCGTAGAGGCGTACAAACAGCGCGGCCAGATGGCCCTCCAAGGCTTTGGCCCGACAGAACTTGCAATTGGAGTTGCCGTGGCAGCGGTCATAGGTTACGCGGCCATCAGTCTTGTATCAAAGGTCGTGGCAAGCAAGAGATTCCATTATTTCGCCTTCTACACATGGCTTCTGGGCTTAACCTTAATTGCGCTGGTCATCGCTGGTTACTAGCCACTTTGGCCTGCCGTCCAGAAACTCAGTGAGAAACAATGCAAACTCCCTGTTTTTCCCGTAGATTTCAAGTGCTTCTTCATTTATGAGAATTCTGTATCCCTTGCAGAGAGCATAGGAAATCTGTTCAGCGACACCAGCATTCCTGCCTCCGTCCTTCAATGTGCTGTCAAGCAGTTCCGCTACGTCGGAGCATTTCCTCTTGAGAATTACGGCCCACCTCTCATCTTCGACGTACGGTCCGCAGACGGTGTGGGCGTTTCTAACGTGCTTTCTGAGAAATTTCCGACATTCGCTTTCTTTGTCCAGAGGAGGTCCCACATGCTTCTTGACAGAGGAAATGCGGCGTTGTCCGACTTCAAAAATGAACATGTTCACGTTTTTTTCGTCGCTCCACGCTGTGTCGCGGAGCAGTTCGAAACAGTTTAGCTGGACCAGCCTGCGGAGAGAGCGCTGAGATTTGTATAGTTGACCCCACAGAATGTCAGGAACAGTCTTCAGACCGTCGAAGACCACGAAGACAATGGTTGAACCGCGTTCCCTGAGCTTCCGTCTTGCTTCATTCTGCGTGAGCGGAATGGTTGCCGGAGGGAAAAAGAATGTTTGGCTGGGCTTTTCAAGGAACGCTTGTGCTGCGGCAAAGAAGGTGTGAAGCTTCTCTGCCCGCACTGCGGACGCTACATTTCTGCCCTTGTCCACAGGGTCGATTACGACGAGGGGATCCTTGAACAGCAGAGTTATTTCGTTCTCTCGGTTCCCGTAATGTCCTTCGATGTCGACGATTATGCGTTGCCTGTGCCATGCAAAAGCTTCAAGCGTTTTAATGAAAGACCCGTAATGCAGAATGAGAAGCTCACACAGGTAACCGCTGAACCCGCCTGTTTTTATCTCGGCGCCGTAGGCTTCTATGCCCTTCATAAATCTCTTCAGCAATCGTACTTCGCTTCGCATCTTGGGGTTCAGATTTTTTTTCATGTAATCAGTGTGAAAAGAGGTTCTGTCAGTAGCGCTGTGCCATTCACCCTGTTTTGTATCGTAGCAGGGAACGATGTTGATCCTAACGTTTTCCACAAAAGCTTCAAGATATGGATGTTCAGCGAATCTTTCCACCTGTTTTGACCCTTCAGTGGCCTTCTTTGCAACGCGAAGGCAGATATCTCCGAGGGATTTTCGAGGCACGGAAGTGGGTACACGCATGAAAATGTCAATATCTGGCTCTTCACTCAGCCATGTATCCTTGGCTACAGACCCTTCCACCCTGATTTTGGCTTTGATTTTTGCTTCTTTTGCTGCCGAAGCCACTTTTCTTTTCAGTCTTCTTGTCAGGGTCTCAATTCTGCTTCTTTCCTCTTTTTTAGGCGTAACTTTCCTGTGAACGTTCTTGCAGATCTTGCCGATTTTTTCTCGCATTAGATATTCCTGCTGGCTATGGGCAGAATTCCTTCAACGTCGAATAAATTGGTCCTCTTGATGTGAGTTCACTTTTCTTTAGCTTCAAACAGGCAGCTTTGATAATTCCGAACTCGAATTCTGGGTTTTCGGATATAAACTTGACGAGAGGCGGCTTGTTCCGGGCTGACCTGACTCGTGCAATCGTCAAGTGAGGACTGAATCCTTTCGGCTCAGGTGAGAAGCCGAGCTCTTGCAGGCGAGGTTCCAGCTGGTCAAAGATGTTTTGTAGCTGTTTTGATCCTTCAGTAATTCCCGCCCACACTACTTTGGGGTAGTTGATGGTTGGGAAGACGCCGACACCGTGAATTTTGACGTTGAATGGGGCAAACTTGGTTCTTTTCATCTGCTCGAAGATCTTGTCTACTGTAGCTGGGAGAATGTTTCCCAGGAAGCGCAGCGTGATGTGAATATTCTGAGGTTCAACAGTCTTCACGTCTGCGCCCGTCTTTACCAGCGCGGACTGCACTTCAATGATTTTTCTGAGGACAGCTTGACTATCCATGTCGAAAGCCAAGAAACTTCTGATACGCTCGGACATTTTCTGTTCCTTCCTTCAGATTTGACTCCTTTTATTCATAAATGCTTTTAACGTGTAAAAAACTATCTGTGGGCGATTGAACGATCGGAGAGGGCGCTGTGCAGATTACAGCTGAGAAACTTGTGGTCGCACTCGCTGGAATGCCTGGTTCAGGCAAATCTCTTGTTGTGGATACGGCCAGGAGAATCGGCTACGACGTTGTCTTGATGGGTGATGTAGTGAGAGAAGAAGCAAGGAAGAGAGGCGTGGAACCTGATGCCAAGAACATCGGCAACATAATGCTTGAACTGAGGCAGACGGAAGGCAAAACCGTCATAGCCAGAAGATGCGTTCCAAGAATAGTTAGTGCACTTGGGCAACGGCTCATCGTGGATGGTGTTAGGAGTCTTGATGAGGTTGACGAGTTTAGGAAGCGCTTTCCGAAGCTTGTGCTCATGGCTGTTCATGCTTCTCCTGAGACAAGGTTCAGGCGGCTTTACAGCAGACGCCGAAGTGATGATGCGGATGACTGGCAAGTTTTCCATGAACGTGACATGCGAGAACTCAGCGTTGGCTTAGGAAGCGCGATTGCGATGGCCGAGTACGTTATTGTGAACGAAGATCATGTGGAGGCTGTGAGGAGAAAAGTAAGAGAAACACTTGGGAAAGTTGAGAGGAAATGGACAAGGTAAGTGTTCACGCGGAGGCGGAAATCAACTTGACTGAATCTGAAGAAAAAGTGCGAAGAGCATTCGAGAACATTTTTGGAGAAGTGCCTATGTACACGAAAGCACTGCGTAAAGGGAGCCTTTTGGTGGCAGAGGCCACGGGGCTGGATGCACTGAGCAAGTTCCAGAACCTGCTGCGGAGGGAACGCATCCGAAGTGCAGCTCGTGCAGTGTTCTACGAGGGTTTGGAGAAGAACGCTGTGAGCTTTTGTCTGAACAAGCAGGTTGCCTTCGCTGGACATGTTTCCTTCTCGAAAGAGGTGGCAGAATCCCCGTTGGGGCCGATAAGGATCAAGATAGAATGTGATAACCCCAGACAACTCATCGATTGGCTTGCACCAAGAAACATTTAGTGGGGAATGATTTGTCGTTCAAGGCTGGAGTGACGGAAAGAGGAGCAGTTCTTCTGGGCAGATACGTTGCATGTGACGCTTTTGACGAGAACAAACCTTTGAGAGTTGTTACCCATGCTCACGCTGACCACACGGCGGGACTGTCACACAGCCTCAGGATATGCGAGAAGGTTCTGATGACGCCAGCCACTCGAGACTTGATCGAAGTGATGCATGGTCCACTGTTCTTTAGACGGGGCAACGTGGAAACGCTCGAGTACGGCAAGACGATCCATTATGATGGTGAACAGATCACGCTCTTCAAAGCTGACCATATCTTGGGCGCGGCTCAAGTGCTTGTCGAGGATGCCGAAGGCAAAAGGCTAGTCTTTACTGGAGACTTCAGGATTGAGGAGACGCCTATCTTGTATTCGGACTGTTTGGTTATAGAAGCAACGTATGGAAGCCCTTCCTGCCGACGATCCTTCGGAATAAACGTTAAAACCTCGCTTGTTCAGCTTGTCGAGAAAGGGTTGAGAACAGGTTCCGTATACATTTTCAGTTATCATGGCAAGCTTCAAGAAACAATGCAGATCCTACATGACGCATGCGTCGAAGTGCCCTTTGTCGCTCCTGAGAACGTTTATCGTTTCTCAAGAGTCTGTGAGAAGCATGGCATGAGGCTTGGGGAGCTTGTACTGTCAAGCGAAAATGAAGCCCAAGAAATGCTCGCCAAAGACTTGCCATGCGTTGCTTTCTACCATTTGAATCAGAAGAACAAAGTTGGTCTGGACAATTTTCGAGTATGTGTAAGTGGCTGGGAATTCACCTCAGCCATCCACAGAACTGGCCTAAAAGAATACACGGTTGCGCTGAGCGACCATTCAGACTTCAACGGCCTGCTCGAATACGTCAAATGCTCAGAACCCGCCCTTGTGATAACAGACAACTCTCGAGTCAGCCACGGCGAAACCTTAGCTAAAGAGATACGCAAACGCATAGGAATCGACGCGATATCCCTCCCTAAAGGCCACCCTTCGTAAATTGTTCTCACATTACAACTGAACTTGCGTTGTGTGATCCGCAGTGCGTTGCGGGTTTTCTTGAGCTCAGGTCGTAGCCTCTCTCCACTCGTGAATTGGACTGTGTCGGGCCGCTTCACTTGATGGACGGTTTTTGCCAAAACTTTAAAGTCTGGAGAAAGCCATCTCTAGATGAACAGCAGAAGAGGAGGAACAGGTAATGGTTAAATCATCCGAGCTTTCGGGCTTCTATAAGTTGAGTCCTAAGGAACGTTTGCAGTTTGTCAAGGATTTTGCTGGGCTCACAGATGATGAGGTGGCTTTGCTCGGCACTACGGGTTCTCTGCCGATGGAGATGGCTGACAGGATGATAGAGAACGTTGTGGGTGTCATGCCTACTCCGTTGGGTATAGGCGTAAACTTTCGAATTAACGACCGTGACTATTTGATTCCGATGGCTATTGAGGAGCCTTCGGTTGTTGCAGCTGCAAGCTACGCTGCGAAAATGGTCAGGGACGGCGGAGGTTTTCACGCCATTAGCACGCCGCCGGTGATGATCGGTCAGGTTCAAATCGTGGGGGTCAAAGACCCGTACGCTGCCAAGATGCGTATAATTCAGCACAGGGAGGAGCTTCTGAAGAAGGCGAATGAGCAGGATCCTGTGCTCGTTTCTGCTGGCGGCGGCGCGAAAGACATTGAAGCAAAGATAATCATGACAACACTGGGACCCATGGTCATCGCTGAACTGCTCGTAGACTGCCGAGATGCGATGGGCGCTAACGCGGTTAACACGATGGCTGAAGCAGTCGCGCCGATGCTTGAACGCATAACTGGCGGTCATGTCTACCTGAGGATCATTTCTAACTTGGCTACAAAAAGGCTGGTCAGAGCATGGTGCACCGTTCCGAAGAAAGCAGTGGGCGGCGAGGAAGTGGTTGATGGTATAGTCAACGCGTATGCTTTCGCAGCGGCTGACCCTTACCGTGCGGCTACCCATAACAAAGGAATTCTGAACGGAATAATAGCTGTCATTCTTGCCACATGCAATGACCACCGAGCGATCGAAGCTGGGGCGCATGCGTACGCGGTCAAGGACGGCCGCTACACTTCGCTTTCAACATGGGAGAAGAATGAAAACGGCGACTTGGCAGGCTCGATAGAATTGCCCATGGCTGTAGGCTTGATCGGCGGAGCTGTGCGCTCACATCCAGTAGCGAAGATTGCCGTGAAAATCCTCGGCGTCAAGTCTGCCAACGAATTCGGTGAGGTTCTTGCGGCTGTTGGTTTAGCCCAGAACCTTGGCGCACTACGGGCTTTGGCACATGAAGGGATTCAGCGCGGTCATATGTCTCTTCACGCCCGAAACATTGCCGTGATGGCAGGCGCCTCTGGAAACCTGATCGACTTCGTGGCTGCGAGGATGGTTGAGGAACGCAAGATCCGCATCGACAGGGCCAAAGAGCTTATCGAGCAGCATAAGAAAACTGGAAAAGCCTAAGAACAAGCTTGTTGCACGTTGGACACGGCGAAAAAGAAATGAAGGTAATCCTCGGCCCAGCTTCCACGCAACTAGGAGAGAAGGTGGCAGAGACGCTGAAAACTGAAGCCGTGCATGTGGCTTTCAGGCTTTTTCCAGATGGAGAAAACTATGTGCGCCTTGAAGGCATGGTGCAGGATGAAGACGTGGCCATCGTGCAGACTACAGGCCCGCCGCAGGACACTCACCTTGTTCAGTTGGCACTTATGGCGGATGCTGCGAAAAGGAATGGCGCCAGAAAAGTCGTTGCTGTCGTGCCCTACTTGGCTTACGCGCGCCAAGACAGGATGTTTCTGCGGGGCGAAGCCATAAGCGTTCAAGCCGTTGCCCGCATGCTTGACGCGGCGGGCGTGGAACAGCTGTTGACGGTAAACGTGCACGATGAAAAAGTGTTGGACGACTTTCCTTTTCCAGCGAGAAGCGTATCCGCCGTGCCGCTGTTAGCTGAGTACTTTTTCAAGACGGGTTTCAAGGAAGCCTTCGTCTTGTCTCCAGATAAGGGTGCCATACACATCGCGGAAGAAGCGGCGAGCGTGTTGGGCGGAGAATATGGTTACCTCGAGAAGAAGAGGGACAGGTTCACTGGTCAAGTCAGCATCGAAAAGAAGACCTTCGACATAAGAGGAAAGCACATCATAATCTTCGACGACATCATCAGCAGTGGAGGAACACTCGTGTCCGCGGCAAACATTCTCAAAGAACTGACACCGCGAAGCGTCCACGTTGCATGCGTCCACCCGCTGTTGATGGGTGACGCAGAAAGGAACATCCTCAATGCAGGCGTAGAAGAAGTTATAGGCACCGACAGCGTTCCGAGCAGGGTCAGCAAGGTTTCTCTAGCGCCACTCATAAGCAGAGAACTCGCAAGTTAAAGAGCGTTGCGGACGTGCAGAACCTTTTTCTGCTGGTGTCAGGTGAGCACGAGGTTCTCCCAGTTTCCGAAGTGAAAGCTATACTTGAAGCTGAAGGATACACGTACGAAATAGTCGAAAACCTTGTGCAAGTTCTCCGGCTTAGAGCGGACCCTGACTGCGTGAACGTTTTGAAGCGGCGGGCAGCTTTCACTAGAATGTGTGCGGTTGAACTTTTTTCATGTGAAGCGAAACTCGCTAGCATCGTTAAAGCAGTACAATCAGCAAATCTGCAGACTTTTCTGTTGGAGAACGAGAGCTTTGCTGTCAGAGTGAAGCATGTGAAAGAATATTCTCAGGGAATAAACGGCATGGCTCTCGAAGGAAAAATCGGCTCTCTCATCATTGACATGCGCCCTGAAGCGAAAGTGCGGCTGAGAGGCCCTGACAAGACCTTCGTAGGCGTGTTGACAGGTGACAGATTTGTTTTCGGAACGAAGCTTGCAGAAATACCTGCGAAGCCTTTTGTAGAGAGGCGTCCCAGAAAGAAACCTTTCTTTCATCCTTCAGCCATGACGGCGAAGCTTGCACGTTGCATGGTGAACTTGGCGAGGCCGAAGAATGGTGAAGTGGTTCTTGACCCTTTCTGTGGAACGGGTACGATGCTGATCGAAGCTAAGCTTATCGGCTGCA
>Ga0123519_10006172_pt1 | contig 18928 bp, 14 predicted proteins | sample YelNatPaOPRAMG02_FD_87396 | JGI IMG/M metagenome (GOLD analysis project Ga0123519, IMG submission 87396) | Hot spring microbial communities from Yellowstone National Park - Yellowstone National Park OP-RAMG-02 (version 2) | ecosystem: Environmental > Aquatic > Thermal springs > Hot (42-90C) ... | reverse complement strand
GCGCTGCTGCGGCGCCGATGCCGTGGATTGCTGGTAGGGCGTGAACACGGCGATCTTTATCCCTTTGGTGCTCACCCCGGTAGAGGTTGCCCTCCACCCTTTTCCCAGAGGTGTCTCGGCCAATAGCCTGCTGACCACCTGGTAACGACCTCTCGGCGCAAGCGCAGGCGGGCGTTGACGCAACCTCAGCTTCGGGCTATCATTTATTTATTCCCCTTCACAAGGAGGGCGAGATGCGCCTGCAACGGGCACTGATGATCTATACTTGCCTGGCGTTTGTTCTAGTCCTCTGTGTGCTCATCTACCGCGAGCGGAAGGCCCTCTTCCCTCCACGTGTTCGCCCCAAGCCCACCTTACCCTCCATCATGGGCCCTTTTGCCCCGGTCAGCGAGATCTTTGTCGCCAACTGCGCCATCTCCCTCTGCCATGACCCAGAAAGCCGGGCAGGTCAACTCGTGTTGAGCAGCGGCCAGAGCCATGGCAACCTGGTGAACGTCAAATCTTTGCAAAAGCCGGGCGAGAAACTGGTCTCTCCCGGCGAACCCCATCACAGCTATCTCCTGGCCAAGATTCGCGGCGAAAGGGGCATCAAAGGCTCGCGGATGCCTATCGGAAAGCCCACCCTCTCGCCGGAGCAGGAAAAGGCCATTGAAGAGTGGATTGCCGCCGGAGCCAGGAAATTCCCTTGACATGTCACAAAAACGGCGCGAGCGGTGTTACACAGATAGCAAACGCTCAGCTAATGAAACAACTTCAGACGCATCCGCTCGAGGCGGCAAGATGCATGCTGAGGCGATCCCGCTAGATCAAGTGCGCAGCGGAGGGGAAGCGGCTTTTGAAGCCCTTTTCCATCAATATTACCCGCGCATCTATGGGCTGCTTTATAGGCTGGTGGGCGATGAGGCCGATGACCTCGCTCAGGAGGTCTTTCTCAGGCTCTACTATCGCCCTCCCCATAGAGCGGGGAGCCAATTGGCCGCCTGGCTTTACCGGGTAGCGATCAACCTGGGTTACAACGCCCTTCGCGCCCACAAGCGCTGGGAAAGCAGGCGCGACGCCCTGGGAGCTGAGGCACAAGGGGCCGATTGGCAGGCGGAGGCAAGCCCTGAGGCCTTCACGGAGCGCCGAGAGGAGCAACGCCTCGTTCAAAGCGCATTGGCCCGGCTCAAAAAACGCGAAGCGCTTCTTTTGGTCCTGCGTTACAGCGATCTGAGTTACCGTCAGATCGCCGACGTCTTGGGTGTTGCTCCAAGTTCGGTGGGCACCTTGCTGGCCCGAGCAGAGCGTGCCTTTGAGAGAGCTTACGGTCATATCGTCGTGCGCGACGGGCGTTCAGGAGGTGAACGATGACCTGTGTACACGAGGGAAAGCTGCGCGCCTACCTAGATGAGGAGCTGTCGCCTGCAAGCTATCGGGAGGTCGCTCAGCACATATCGGAATGCCCCGCTTGCCGTGCGCATCTTGAGGAGATCCGACGCAGGGCCGCTCAAACCCGTCGGCGGCTTACGGCTGCTGCCCCGGCCGTTGAGCTCAACACACAACGAGCACTGGCACGCATCCAAGCACGTGTGCCCCCAAAGAATGCCGTCAGGAGGTTAACCATGGGCAATCACCAGAAAGTATGGCAGCCTGTCTTGGCCGGTATTCTCGTACTGGCCCTGTTGGTGGGCACATTTAGCTTTGCCCCCACCCGAGCCTTTGCCAGGCAACTGCTCTCCGTCTTTCGCGTGCGTCGCTTTGCAGTCATTGAAGTGAACCCCAGCGAAGCCAGTCTTGAGGAAGCGGGGCGCACACTACAAGAGAAGCTCTTCAAGTACGAGCCCCAAGTGATCGTTGACGAGCCGGTGCGAGAGGTCGCCTCGCTTGAAGAGGCGCGTGCCGTAGCCGGCTTCCAGGTGCGTTTCCCCAGCTATCTGCCCTCTGCCGATCCTATCCGATTCGCTGTGAAAGGGCGCACCGAGTACGCCTTCCGTTTTGACCGCGAGGGCCTGACCACCCTGCTCCAGCTCGCAGGGATGGATCCCGACCAAGTGCCGGCCGACTTCAGCGAGGGCACGGTGAACGCACGTGCCTCAGCCATAGTCCATATCGGCCAGGAATCGCTGGAGATCATCCAAGTGCTGGATCCTGTGGTAGATTACCCGGAGGGCATTGCCCCTCGTATCATCGGTGAGGCGGGGTTGCGCATCTTGGGCGTCTCTGCTTCAGACGCGAGACGCATCAGCGAAAGCATCGACTGGACGAGCACCATGCTCCTTCCGGTGCCCAAGAGCGTGATGCAGTTCCGTGAGATGATGGTGGCCGGCGCGCCAGCGGTGCTTTTGATCCCTCAGCAAGCTGAGAGAGGCCAAGAACCTGCTGTTCTCCTCTGGCAAAAGGACGACGTGGTCTACGCAGTGATAGCTCCTCGTTCAGCCAACGAATTGCTCCAGATCGCCGAATCCATGTTCTAATCCCTTCGCTACCTAACGGCCCGGACGAAACCAAGTCCGGGCCGTTTCGTGTTGGGAACCTCTTGAGGTACAATCGCGTAATAGCAGTTAAAGGTAGATCCGCGTTGTAGGGAAACACAGAATCTCTGCGCTCTATGCAGTTAATTTCCCCTTTCCTACAAGACCAGATCGAGCCTGAGAGGAACGAACGCCATGGTCCAGGCATCACCAGCGATTGAGGCTTTCGGCCTACGCAAAGTATACGGCTCCAAGGTCGCTGTGGACTCGCTCACCCTGACGGTTGAGCGCGGCGAGGTCTTTGGCTTCTTGGGCCCTAATGGTGCCGGCAAGACGACCTCCGTCAAGATGCTGCTTGGGCTGGCGCAGCCTACCGCGGGCGAGGGAAAGCTCCTTGGCCTGCCCATCACCGATCCCCGCTGTCGCCAGAGGGTGGGGTTCCTGCCGGAGCACTTTCGCTTTCACGAATGGTTACGCGCCGACGAATTCCTAGACCTACATGGCAAGCTGCACGGCCTTCCTAAGGAGGTACGCGCTCGTCGCGTCCCCGAGCTTTTAGAACTGGTGGGCCTGACCGAGGCCGCCGAGCGACGCCTTGGGACCTTTTCCAAAGGCATGCTACAACGCATTGGCCTGGCCCAGGCGTTGATCAACGAGCCCGAACTCGTCTTCTTGGATGAACCCACCTCGGGTTTGGATCCTTTGGGACGGCGCATGGTGCGCGACATTATTCGCCATCTGCGCGAGCGAGGCACTACCGTCTTCCTCAACTCGCATCTGCTCAGCGAAGTGGAGATCACTTGCACTCGCGTTGCCTTCGTTGCCTCCGGGCGGGTGCGGCACATCACCAGTCTAGGCGAGCATCAGGATGGCTTCATTCAGGTGGATCTGCGGGTGGGGAAAATCGATGAAGGCCTCGTCGCCGGCCTCGGGCAATGGAGCGCACAGGTAGATGTCAATACCAGTACCAACACGTTGACCCTGCATCTCTCAGACGAGAGTTCCCTGCCCAAGATCGCCCGTTGGGTCGTAGAGCGCGGCACGGATCTCTATAGTCTATCGCCACGGGCCATGTCTCTAGAAGACCTCTTCTTCAGCGTCGTGGGGAGCGATATATCATGCGAGACATCCTGATCTTTGCCGAGCTCACCTTTCGCGAAGCGCGGCGCAGCAAGATCCTGTGGACGGCCCTCGGGCTAGGTCTGGCGTTCATCATTCTCTATGGCGTCGGCTTCTACTTTATCTACCGGGACATGGTTGCCTACAGTCACGGTCGCGACATCACCCTGGATGCCGGATTCAACTTCATGGTGATGGCAGGGCTCTATGTGATCAGTTTCCTGGGAGTCATGTTAGCCGTGCTTACCTCAGTGGGCACCATCTCCGGCGAGATCACCTCTCACACGATCCAGGCTCTGGCCACCAAACCGGTCAGGCGGACGGCCATCCTCCTGGGCAAGTGGCTGGGCCTGGCGCTGATGTTGACCAGTTACATTGTCCTCCTCGCCGGAGGCATCATCCTTGCTACTTGGGCTATCTCCGGCTATCTCCTGCCCAACGCCTTGCCGGGGATGCTGCTCATTGCCTTCCAAGCGCTCATCATGCTCTCGCTGAGCATCCTCGGCGGCACGCGCCTTTCCACGGTCGCTAACGGCGTTTTGGCCTTCATGTGTTACGGCTTGGCCTTCGTCGGTGGATGGATCGAGCAAGTAGGCGCCTTTACCCACAACGAGACCGCCGTTGACATCGGTATCCTCAGCAGCCTGCTCGTCCCCAGCGAGGCCATCTGGAAGATGGCCGCCAACATCATGCAGCCTCCGGCGGTAAATGTGTTGGGCGTATCGCCCTTCTCCATGGCCGTAGCGCCCAGCACGGCCATGTTAATCTACGCCCTCGTGTATATGATCGCCTTGATCGCCCTGGCCAGCTACTCTTTTAACCACCGCGATTTGTAGCCAACTACTCCGCCATCCGGCCCGGGCGCAGGCTCTATTCTAAACCGGTCGCAAGTAGGTGCTTGCCGCCCATAGCCATACGCCATTAATGGAGACTTGCTTCCAAAGGATCCCTCCACCCCATTGACTTGCTCCTGTGGGCTGCAAAACCGCTCCGTAAGGGACGATGCGCCTCGTAGGATACCAAAGTCCAGGCCCTGAGCGGAGGCGCAAACCTGCTGGGGCAGTTACCATTAACCCGTGCTCGCCCGTGGGCACGTAGCCTCCATAAGTGCCTAAGTAAGCTGATGCGCAATAACCATCATAGTAGTAGCCCCAACGATAGACGCGCACAAAGGTCCAGGAGATGCCCTGGTTCCAGACCGGCCCGGCCAAGGGATAGACGAGCTCCCCATTGTACAAGGTCAAAATGACCGGCGCAGCTAGACTGGGATCCTCTCGCAAGCGCAGCCCATAGGGGGCCAGGACCACCCTTGTCGGCGCCCCCGGAATGGGCGGCGCTGCCTGGACAGACATGGGCACCATGAACATGGCCAGCACAGCCACAGCGAGTGCCAAACGATACACCAGCTTGCCCTTCCTTGTCATAGCTAGACTCCTTTTCCCACTCGTACCGATAGCCAACATCCCACCTAAATAAGTTTATACCATGTATCCGCGCTATCCTAAAGACGTCAGGTGCAGCCAAAAGGTTCGCAACGGGAATACGAGCCCGGAGAAGTCGGAGCCTATGAAGCGGCTTGAATCGTGAAAGCCCTCCTCGGATTGAGCACGAACAGTTTGTGCACTAGCTCATCACCGATTCCGATCTCCTTGAGGCGTGGTATGAACTCATCAAAGAGCGTAGTAAATGGGCGTATCTTGCCTCCACCTGGCTCGCCGACCGAGTACCACCCTGCATCTTGCGAGAGCAGAATCTGATCCTCGTAACCACGCCCCAGCATGTGTGAGACAAGGCGCACATGCTCATCTATGGGCCTTGTCCCAATGGAATCGTACTCCAGCCATGCCCCCCGTGCAGCCAGTTGACAATGGACATCCAACTCGGCGATCTGGTCGGCGTGCACGATCACGAACCGGCTGGGATTCATGCCCTCGGCTTCGACGAGATCCAGGCTCATGGCAGCCGCCACGCCGTGCCCCGTATGGCAGGCCACTGTCAGCCCCGTAGCTAGATGCGTCCGGGCCGCAGCACGCACGATGATCTGTTGGATCGGTACCAGCGGCCCCGGATTGACCGCGATCTTCACGAATCCCGGGCGAATCCCGGTATCTTCAATCCCCTCCTGGAACTCGCGGACCCATCGCGTTGCCAACTCCTGGGGCCCTAACCCAAATACTTCGCTCGGCAGATAGGGCTCCTTGTAAAGGCCGGTATTGGTCAGAATGTGCAGCCCACTGCGTGCCGATAGATCGGCCAATACGCGAGGATCACGCCCTAGGTACATCGGCGTACAATCCACAAAGCCGGTAACGCCTCGCTGGCGCAAAGCCTGCAGATAGGGCAGCATCGTCTGCACGATCTCAGCGCGATCCCAGCGATGCGGCCCCGTCTGCGCGGCGCCGATAAAGTCACACATGATGTGCTCGTGCACGAGCGCTAGCCCGAACTCCTCCGGAGCAATTGGCCCCAGAACGGTTTGGATCGTGACCATCTGTCCTCCATAAGCTCATAGAAAGACTGCTTGCTTTGGGAATATTCTAGCGATTTTGCATCCAAGGTTCCATCTCTTCCACTGCCGTGCTAAAGCAGGTAAGTTGCTTGACATCTCCCCCCGTGACGGTTATCATCCACGCAGCGTTGATCAAGCAAGGAGGACCGCATCATGGTTGATGTAGCTCCCGCTATCCGTGAGGCCTGGCAAAACAAGCCTGAAGAGCCGGTTGAACTCATCATTCACGTCTCAGGAGATATGGCTCAGCTCGCTGCGGCCCTGGAACAGCGCGGCGTGACGATCAAACGCCGCTTTCGGCTGACCAATTCCCTGGCCATTCGCTGTAACGGTAAGGTTGCCCTGCAGCTCCTTAAAGAGCCAAGGATCCTGCGTATCGAGACAGACCGCCTGATTAAGGCCCTTAGGAGGTGAACATCGTGGAAGAGCATCGCCCGAAACTCACTCGCGGCTTGCTGCAAACCCTGCGCCAGGTAGAGGATAGCCAACAACAAGTGCCCATCATCGTGCGCTATACACCCACCCGCCGCATCTATCGGCACCGAGAGGCCTTGCCGGGGACGAGGGAAAGCTACATCTACCATTTAAGGCCTTTCGTGCACTTGCATGCCACCCCTGAGGCGATCCAGAGACTGGAAGCGGACCCAGAAGTAGTTACCATCTACGAAGATTTGCCCGTACATGCCTACCTGGACGCCGCCATGCCCCTGATTCAGGTTCCACGGCTCTGGCAAGAGGGCCTTACCGGTGAGGGCGTGCGCATCGCCATCGTGGATACGGGCCTAGATACCCAACACCCGGATTTCCGAGGGCGTATCGGGGGCACAGCGGATTTTACCGGTGAAGGGATAACAGATCGACACGGACACGGTACCCACTGCGCAAGTATCGCGGCTGGGTCGGGCGAGGCCAGTGGGGGCAGATACCGAGGCGCCGCCCCTAAAGCGACTCTCTATGCGGCCAAGGTGCTGCGTTCCGATGGCCAGGGAATGATGAGTGACGTGATGGCCGGCATTGAGTGGGCAGTTGATCAGGGAGTCCAAGTCATCAGCCTCTCTCTAGGAGGGACCGGCCCCTGCGATGGAACGGATGCGCTTTGCGAAACGTGTGATGCGGCGGTAGAAAAGGGGGTCATCGTCTGCGCTGCAGCCGGCAACGAGGGGCCTAATCCATATACCGTAGGTTCGCCAGGCTGTGCACGCAACGTGATCACCATTGGCGCCTGTAACGATCAACAGCACATCGCTAGCTTTTCCTCGCGCGGCCCCACCAGCGACGGGCGCGTCAAGCCCGACATCGTCTTTCCCGGCGTAGACATCATCGCCGCCCGGGCCTGGGGCACAAAGATGGGCAAGATCGTAGACGAATACTATACGTCGGCCTCAGGCACCAGTATGGCCACGCCAGCTGCAGCAGGTGTCTGCGCTCTCATCCTACAAGCCAAACCCAACCTAACTCCACAAGAGGTCAAAAACCGCCTGATAGGGACGGCTATCGACTTGGGCGTAGATGTCTACGCTCAAGGGTATGGGCGCGCTGACGCCTGGCGTGCAATCCATGAAGAACCTGCGCCCCCTAAGCCTCCTTCTCCCGGGCCTACGCCCGGTCAAGGATGCCTGCCCGCATTAGTCAAGATCCTCTTCTGGGGCCGGAACCATCAGCCCTAAAACAGCGGGCAAAGACTACATCATTTCGGGCGCGGTCATGCCCAAGAGGTGCAAGACGCGTGCGAGCACGATTTTGCAGGCGGAAACCAGCTTGAGCCGTGCTTTGGTAATAGCCTCATCCGCCGGATCTGAGCTAACCACTCGGCAATCCCGATAAAAGGCGTGAAAAGCCGTCGCCAGATCCTGAGCATAGTATGTCAGGTGATGCGGCGAGAGTGTCACGGCCGCGGTTTTCACGATCTCGGGGAAGCGGGTCATTTGACGAATAAGGGCTAGTTCCGGCTCAGAGGTCAATAGGGATAGATCGCCATCCGAATAGTCTAGAGCGCCCGCAAACCGCAAGATAGAGGCGATGCGCGCGTGAGCATATTGCACGTAATAAACGGGGTTCTCGTCCGACTGCTCCTTAGCTAGATCTATATCAAAGTCCATCTGGCTATCGGCTGAGCGCGAGAGCAGGAAAAAGCGCATCGCGTCTCGGCCCACCTCTTCTAAAACCTCGCGCAGGGTGATGATATCCCCTGTCCGTTTGGAAAGACGCACGATCTCGCCGCTGCGTCTTAGGGTCACCAACTGATAGAGGATCAGGGTCAACCTATTAGGATCTAGTCCTAAAGCCTTCATCATGGCCTTCATTCGCGGCACATGGCCTTGATGATCAGCGCCCCAAATATCGATAACCCAGTCAAAGCCGCGCTCTATAAACTTGTTATAATGGTAAGCGATATCCGAAGCGAAATACCCCGGTGAGCCGTCAGAACGCACGAGGACCTCGTCTTTGTCGCCTCCTAGTTCTCGTGCCTTGAACCAAACAGCTCCATCGTGGTAGTCAAGATAGCCTCGCTCGCGTAAGATGGCCATGACACGTTCATATTGTCCGTTCGTGTAAAGCGTGCGCTCTGAGAACCAATTATCAAAATGTACGCCCATGAGAGCCAAGTCTTCTTTCGCGCTCCTGACGACTTCTCTCAGGCCCCATTCTCCAAGCTCTCGCACAGCCTCCTCACGAGGCATCTGCAGATACTTGTCACCGCATTCAGCGGCAAGCGCGGCTCCCATCTGTATCAAGTAGGAGCCTTGATAGCCATCCTCCGGAACCGCTTCATCGCGTCCTAGGGCCTGGGCATAGCGAGCATAGAGCGTCTCTCCAAAGACACGCACCTGATTGCCAGCATCATTCACATAGTATTCGCGCTGTACCTCATAGCCTACAGCTTCCAGGATGGAAGCCAAAGCATCCCCCAAAGCCGCATTGCGTGCAGATCCTATATGTAAAGGGCCTGTGGGATTGGCGCTGACAAACTCAACCTGCACCTTTCGTCCCTGCCCCAAACTCACGTTGCCATAGGTCCCGGGAGCTGAACGGATGACCTCTACCTGTGAGACCAGCCAAGTGTGACTGAGGCGAAAGTTGATGAACCCAGGATGGGCTACCTCCACTTGGCCGACGAACTCTAGCTTGGGCAAATGCCTTGCCACGGCCTCCGCAACTTTGATCGGGGGCAGATGTATGATTCGAGCCAGTTGCATGCAGACAGGGGTAGCGAAATCACCCATCGCGCTTTGCCTTGGCCGCTCCACAGGGATATCCTGAGGGACCTCAAACTGTGGCAAGTCACCACATTCTTGCGCTTCGCGCAATGCCTGACCAAGTGCCTTTTGTAGTTCGGTGTCAATCATGTCCGTTCTATTTCATCTCCATCCAAGTCTTGCCAACAGACGCTTGAACCTTAAGTGGGACACTGAGTTTGTAAGCATTCTCCATCACGTCAACCACGAGTGCCTTGACCTCCGCGAGCTCGTCTTCCGGCACCTCCAGGACGAGCTCATCATGTACCTGCAGAACCATACGCGCCCGAAACTGCCGCTCGCGAAGTTGCCGATCAAGGCGAATCATAGCTAGCTTCATGATATCCGCCGCACTGCCTTGAACGGGCATATTGACCGCCGCGCGCTCCGCCGCGCGACGTAACGCGACATTCGCCGCACTGGATAGCAACTCGGGAAAATAACGCCGGCGTCCCAGGATCGTCTCCACATAGCCTTTCTCCCTTGCCTGACGCACTGTGTTCTCCAAGTACTCCTTAACCCGACTGAAGCGCTTAAAGTAAGCCTCAATAAACATGCGAGCTTCCGAAACCGTGAGATCCGTGCGCGAGGATAAACCGTAATCCCCCATGCCATACATCAACCCAAAATTGATCGTCTTGGCAAGAGCACGTTGTTGTGGCGTCACTTCGGCCAAAGGGATCCCATAGATCGCCGCAGCCGTGCTGGCATGAACATCTTCATCCCGATAAAAGGCCCCTAGGAGCTCCGGGTCCTGTGAAAGGTGAGCCAACAACCGCAACTCAACTTGTGAATAATCACAGCCCAGAAGCCAGAATCCTTCCGGAGCAACAAAGGCCCCCCGAATACGCCGTCCCAGCTCTGTACGTACGGGGATATTTTGGAGATTAGGATCGCTAGAGGACAGTCGTCCCGTGGTCGTACTAGTCTGGTTGAACGAGGTGTGTACCCGCCCGCTGGAGGGATCAACTAGCGAAGGCAAAGCATCAACATAGGTGCTCTTAAGCTTCTCCAGCTGACGATACTCTAGGATCACCTCTATGATGGGATGTTTGTCCTTAAGCTCCTCAAGCACGCTGACATCGGTGGAGTAGCCAGTGGCCGTGCGCCGCACCTTTGGCAAACCGAGCTCATCAAACAATACCGTAGCGAGCTGTCTGGTAGAACTGATGTTAAAGGGATGCCCTGCAAGCTCATAGATCCGCGCCTCCAGTTCGGCCAGGCGCTGCGACATCTCCTGTGACATACTCGCAAGGTAGGCTGTATCTACCACCATACCGTGGAGCTGCATGTCCACAAGCACGGGCACCAACGGCATCTCGATCTCAGTGAATAGATTCCATTGGTTTCGCTCCTTTAGCTCGCGTTCAAGCACATCGGCCAGCCGCAAAGTCATGTCCGCATCAGCACAAGCGTAAGGGGCGACCTTGTCAATACTAACCTGATCCATGCGCCCCTGTTTGCTTCCCTTGCCGATGATATCTTCAATAGAGGTCATCTCGATCCCCAGACGTTGCCAAACCTGGCTTTTCAGCCCAATGCCTCGCCCTGTGGGCTCAAGGATCCAACTGGCGATCATCGTATCAAACTGCAGTCCCTTGAGGGCCATACCATGCCGGATCAGCGCGATCATGTCATATTGGGCGTTATGGCAAACCTTGGCGATGGCCTCATCTGCCAGAATCGGCCCCAACTTGCCTCGGACGACATCCAGCGGCAACTGTCTCCCGAGTGGCAAACGCTGATCATGGCCCACCGGCAGGTAATAACCCCGCCCAGGGGCCTCCGAGAGAGAGATCCCCACGAGACTGGCGCGCATCGGGTTGATCCCCGTGGTTTCCGTATCCACAGCTAGCCGTGATACGTGACGCAAGCGCGCAATGAGCTCCTCTAGCGCTGCCACCGTATCCACAACACGATACTCACCTAGGGCCTTTTCTGCGACCTGCTCCGTAGGCTGAGCCGAGCTGCCCAAGAGGGCCAACTGGGTCGCCTCTGTAGGCCGCTCCTGCGGAATACGCCCCGCCAAAGAGCGAAAGCCCAGCTCGCGCAGCAAGCTCATCACCCGCGTGCGGTCAAAATGACCCCATTTGCAGGCTTCCAGATCAAGTTTCACATCTATGTCGCGCTTAATCGTGACCAAATGTCGGCTTCGCATGGCCGACTCGCGCCCCTGCTCCAGGGCCTTGCGAAAGCGCTCCTGTTTGATCTCATGGAGATGCTCATAGATCCCCTCAAGAGAACCATACTGTTGCAGCAAAGCCGCGGCAGTCTTTTCCCCTATACCGGGCACCCCAGGGATGTTATCTGAGGGGTCACCCACCAGAGCCTTGAAATCAACCAATTGCCTCGGCTCAAGGCCATATCGCTGGCGGATGGCTTCCACATCGTAGAGCGCAACCTCACCGAACCCGCGCTGTGGGGTCAAGACCGAAACGTCGGGGGCGATCAATTGAAACGTGTCCGTATCACCGGAGACGATGATCGTCTCAAGCCCCAACTGCGAGGCCTGGAGTGACAAAGCGCCCAGCACGTCATCCGCCTCATATCCCTCTTTAACGCAGATCGGAATGCCCAGCGCCTCCACCAACTCCTTGACGCGAGCAAACTGGGGACGCAGGTCATCGGGCGTCTCGGCGCGCTTGGCTTTGTAGTCCGCATACTCCTCATGCCGAAAGGTGCGCCCAACATCAAAAGTAGCGATGATATAGTCAGGGGTATAGTCTTGAACCGCCTTAAGAAGCATGTTGGCAAAACCGAAAACGGCGTTCGTCGGTTCGCCCGTCGGACTGGTGAGAGGCGGTATGGCATGATAGGCACGATAGGCTAAGGCATGGCCGTCAATCAACATCAGACGCTTTTTCTCCCCCATGATTGATTCCGCCTCCTTCCTTCGGCGCTGATTATACCACAAGCGTCAGACAGTACAATCCCGGCCCCTTGTCACCAAGTTTGTGGTATCATTAAATTATCAGGAGAAAGGGGGCAGCGATGGTACCCAAAAAGCAAAAGGAACCCGAGTGGGAGCGAAGTGGCCAGCTAGATTTAGAGGAACTGAGGCAAGATCTGATGGGTATGTTAAGCTTGCCTCTGATCGCTTTGAGCGGCCTGGGCTGGTGGATCGCTCTCTTCCCGATTAATGTCTTCCAACCCGATGTGCGCTGGCTGCGTTTCGCAGTGTTCTTTATATTATGTTGCGCCTACACTACAAGTTATCTCTGCCGAGTAAAGCTTCCTCACATCTCTCGTGTATCCTTCCTCTTGGGACCTTGGCTGAGCTTCACCCTTGCCCTCTTAGCCTTTGATAGAGAAATCGTCCCCTTCTTTGCCGTCCTTATCGTGATCGCAAACTACGCCATCACTCCCCGTCTGGGCCTCCTTGCTTCCCTTCTGTGTTCCATCTCCCTGATCCGTTTCGTCCCTTTGGGAGCGCTCTTGATCTCCGCTCTGGCATCGCTTTGGCTAGCTGCCTTTGTGGAAAAGATCTTCTCTCAAGGACTCTATACGGTGCTAGGCTGGGCTTGGAACAGCCAAAGGCGAGCAAACGATCTATTAGAGAAGTTAAGAGACCGCCAAGGAGAACTGAATCGCACCTTAGCTGCGCTCACCGAAGCAGCGCGTTGTCTAGAGCGAATCAGCCAAGAGTTGGCCATCGCTCGGATGCGTGCTGAGGAAGCCCGTCAGTTGAAGGAGCAATTCGCCGCGAACATCAGCCATGAGCTGCGCACCCCGTTAAACTTGATCATCGGCTTCAGCGAGATGATGTACTTTTCCCCAGAAGTGTACGGCAACATGGAATGGCCTCCCACATTGAGGCGCGACTTGCGACAGATCTATCAGGGCAGCAAACAACTGCTAGATCTGGTCAACGACGTCCTGGATCTTTCACGTATTGATGCTGCTCAGATGCCCGTGCGCAAGGAACTCTCCGACCTACGCTCTGTGATCCTAGAGGCCACCGATACGGCCGGCGATCTCTTGCGGGGTAAGCCCCTTGAGCTCCGAACTAATTTGCCTTCCGAGCTCCCCTTGCTACATTTCGATCGCACGCGGATACGTCAGGTGCTCCTGAATCTGCTCAGTAATGCTGCACGCTTCGCGGAGAGAGGTACGATCACCGTGACCGCCGAGGTCCAAGGGCGAGAGGTGATCGTCAGCGTGGCCGATACCGGTGTGGGCATTCCCCCTCAAGAGCTTAACCGGATCTTTGATGAATTCCATCAGGTGGATATGTCCTTGCGACGCCGGCAAGAGGGCGCCGGTTTAGGCCTGGCGATCAGCAAGCGTTTCGTGGAACTACATAACGGGCGAATCTGGGCCGAAAGCGAAGTGGGTAAGGGCAGTGTATTCCGTTTCTCGCTTCCCCTACCCGGCGAGGAAGTGCTAGTCGGCCAACTGCGTCCCGTCAAGACGCCATCGCGCCTCCCCAGCGCGCATGACCCCTGTATCGTGGTCGTAGACAGTGATCCCGCAGTGGGCACGGTGCTCACCCGCTACCTGAAGCGCATCCGGGTCTTGTGGGCCGGTAACCTAGAAGACGCCCAACATCTGGTCACAGAATGGCGACCACAGGCCGTTGTGCTTAATGTCGCTCCGAACGCCCCCTTAGACCAGATCATCCAACAGGAGGACCTCAACTTTGTGCCGCCTCATGTGCCCGTCGTCATATGCTCCCTACCCAGCCAATCATGGATGAGCTCACAAACTGGGGCACGGGGTTGTCTCACCAAACCCATCACAAGAGAGCGTCTCATGCAAGCGCTTGGGGAGATCGGCAACGTCCAGGATGTGCTCGTCGTAGATGACGACCGGGGCTTTGTACAATTGATGGTCCGCTTCCTGAGCAGCTCTAGTGCTCGTTACACGGTCCGCTGGGCTTATGACGGTAAGGAGGCTCTCGCCAAGATCAGGGAAAAACGTCCCGACGTCATCTTGCTCGATAGTGTTGCCCGAGATGGATGGCTTGCAATTGATAAATATTTTGCGCGCCGATAAAAGCCTGGGTACGATCCCTATTCTGATCGTCACCGCGCGTGACTATGGCGAAGAGCTCCTCGCGCAGAGCCAGGCAACGCTTGTCCTCACGCGCCGACGCGGTCTCCGGCCAGCCGAGGTGATCCACTACCTCCAGACCCTTTTGGATGCAACCCGGCCAGCACGTTCTACTGACAGCGCTTTAGTGCAGTCAGCAATCGGTCTCGGGTCACCGGTTTAGCCAGGAACTCACAAGCCCCCAGAGAGAAGGCCAGCTCTGGATCGTTGAGCACGGAACAAACGATCACCGGGATGTCCTTCGTTTTCTCCTGTGTCTTGAGTCTCTGGAGGACCTCCCAGCCGTCTTGTTGAGGCATCATAATATCCAGCACGATGACATCGGGCCGGCGCTCGCTGGCCAGAAACAGGCCCTCCCGGCCGTCGCTTGCCCCCATAACCTCGTAGGGCTCGCCCGTCAGATAGCGCTGCAAGAGTTCAATCAAGCCAGCGTTATCATCAATCACTAATACACAGCAGTGCGAGCTTTGCCTGAACGTGAGGTTGAGGGTTAATTCACCGAACGGCTTCGTCTCTAGCACACACTCTCCACCAGCCCTTCTAGCCAGTTGTTGGGCAGCAACAAGCGACTCAGAAGCGCCTTTCCTCTCTTTCTGTGCAGTGAAAGCAATCTGTACGCGGATCGCGTTTGCTACAGGGAAAGCATCGAGACGCACCACAGTCTGTGGTGAAGCATTTTGCACAGCGTAACTCAGTGCGCTCACCAGGGCTTGGCGCACGAGAAGACGATCCACGCGTATCACTATCGCGTCGGCTGCTATGCGCATCTCATACTGCACCCCCCGCTGCACAGCAAGAGCTTTGACCGCCTCCAAAGCGCCCTCTAGCAAAGTGCAAACGTTGATCTCGCTTACTTCGGGAGATAAACGTGCGGCCTCCCGATGCACCAAATTGCCGCGAGCTATGACGCCCAGCCCTTCAGCGCTTCCCGTTTCGGACACCACCCGGGCCGCCCAAAGCACCGCGGCAAGGCTTTCCTCAGCTTTACGCAGGTCGCGATAACATTGGCGTTCGGAGATCGCCAGTTCCCGGGCCACTTCTTGGATCGTCAATCCCTCTACATAGTGCAGGTTGAGCACATTATAGGCGCGAGCGTGAACAGAGCGGAAGGGAACGGAGCCAGGGTGCATCTCCTCAATCGTCTTGAGGATCGTAGTACGTAGAATACGAGCACGCTCTTGAGGCGTAAGGAGTTTACCCGGTCCAAAGCGATCTGCTAGAGGGTGGGTCTGCAAGTAGGGATAATCGTAGAGGTGACTCAGGATATCTCGGATCATCTCCACGAACCCCTCATCGGGAGCCGTCTCAACACTTTGGCTTTCTGTCAGGTTCATGTCAGGTCCTTGGCAAAAAGCAATTGAACAACGGCAGATTGTCGGCTATGATTATAGTAGATGCTATCCTGATCGCCAAGGCAGGCTTAGCGAAGGTTGGCGTTTGTTACCCTCAAAGCACCCCATAGAAGGCCAAAAGCCAATGCGTTGAGCCTTGCCCCTAGCAAAGAAGAAAGGAGGTGCTCCCTAAGTTACGTTGCGTGCCGGTGACTTCTTGTATTTGCTGAATCAAGTAGTGTACTAGACCAAGGAGGGCGTACATGAGACGCATTTTGACTGTATCTACATTGATTCTCACCTTTGCCATGATCATCACCGCTTGCGCGCCGGCTCCGACGCCGCAGGTCATCGAAAAAGTCGTGGAGAAGGTGGTGACCAAAGAGGTTGAGAAAGTCGTCAAGGAGACGGTCGTCGTCGAGAAGAAGGTGGAGGTGGCCAAGGAGGTCACCAAGGTTGTGGAGAAGGTCGTGGAGAAAAAGCAACTGCCTCTCTTCTGGGACGAAGCGGCCAACAAGTGCGCTAAGAAGGTTGTGCTAACCGTTGCCACGCACGGCGACTTTTTCTCCCGTAACCAAGATGCCCTGTTCGGCGTGGGCGTATTGATGAACGAGTGGCAGGCTATCCAGCCCTGCATTGATATGCAGGTACAGCCCATGCCGCAGGGGCCATCGCCCGAGATCTCGGTGCAGCGTTGGACTGCCGGCACCCATGCCGACGTGGTCTTCACCTGGGTGAATGCCCAGCAAGCGGGGACGGAGAACAAGTGGGTTATCCCTCTGGAAGATTACTTTAAGCAGAAGAACCCCTACTCCGAGAACGCGACCTGGTGGGAGGACTTTCTCTTCCCAGAGATCTTTTACACGCCCCATACCGATGGGCACACTTACTGGGTGCGTCCTGGCATTCGCCCCGGCTCCAACGGCTATCGCGCCTGGTTCTACAACCGCGACCTACTCCTGAAGGCCGGTGTCCCCGAGGACAAGATCCTTCCCAAGACCTGGACCGAGTGGTTCGATATCTTTGAGAAGATCAAGAAGATAGGCAAGATCCCCATCTTTATCCCCTTGGCGGGCAACACCCTGTGGGAGTGGTCCATCTGGATGGTCTGGGACATGGGCGATTTCTTCAGCGGCGACCTGGCTGAGGAGCTCTATAACGTGATGGAAGATGGCACGGAGAACCCTCAGGGCGTCATCTCCCAACAAAAGCTGGTGCGCGCTGTCATTGAAGGCAAGTGGGATTTGAACGATCCGCGTTGCTGGGGCTTCTTCGAGGCCAGCGATAGGCTCTTCAACTACTTGCAGCCTGGTTACGCGGCCCCACCAGAGCTCGTGGCCGAAACGCCTGTAGAGTTCCTCAGAGGCAATGTGGGTTATTGTTGGGCCGGCGTTTGGCGTGTGAGCACGGTCTCCCGTTATCCCGAACTGCCCTTCACCTGGGGCACGGTGTGGTATCCCAAGCCCGATAAGGCTTTCCTCCCCACCGCAACAGAACGCCTCGCCCCGGATATCGGGCAATCGCCGGCGACCTGCGAGATGGTGCACCTGTGTGTCTCTTCCACCGGTGCCAAAGACCCGGATAAGCTCAAGGCAGCCATTGACTTCTTGATGTATCTGACCTCGCCTAAGGCCAACCAGACCTGGTGCCAGTATCAGACGGTCAAGTGCACCGAGCCGGGGACTCCCTTTGAGGAGATCGTGGGCAACGATGAGCAGCTCCGCATGCAGCTCTGGGGTTTCTACAACCCGCCGCGCGATGGCAAGATCGTCCAGCGTGGTACGATGAACCCTGTACAGTGGTTGCCCGGTGGCGCCACCGAGCTCAACCGTCGCTTCACCGAATACCACGAGAGGAAGATAACCAAGCAGCAGTTCATCGACTCCATGATGAAAGACATCATCCAGAACGCCAAAGACCAGTGCAAGCATAACCTGGAGATGAAGGTCAAAGGTTGGGAGTTCTGCCAGGAGCTGAAGGACGCGGGCAAACTGGATTAGCCTTGGTCCTTCGTCGTCTCCTTCCGGGGCGGGCCAGATATGGCCCGCCCCAAAGAACACGAAGCATCTGGCCAGGGAAACCAAGGCGAAATGGCTAACTTGTCCAGATGCTTTGTCTCTATGCGATGGCTAGATAGCCAAGCCCAGAGATACGGAGATGTTGCAAGATCATGCCAAGCACTTTTCCCACTCGCATGTGTGGCCATCGGGCGAGAGCTCTAATTCTTAGCTTTTGTCTGTTCTTGCTTCTTCCCCTCTTTATAGCCGCTACGACGGGGCTCATAACATATGCCCAGGAGCCGGCTTCTGGCACTTGGATCTCCATTGGCCGCTACCACCCGGCCGTTTGGGGCTTTTCTCCCGATTACGTGAGCGATCGTCTAATCCTCATAGCGACCAACGCCGGAGAAAGGCTCTCCGTGCGCGGCGTGTACCGCTCTACCGACGACGGAGATACCTGGGAGGATTCTTCTGAAGGCCTGACTCCCAAAAAGCGCCATTATTACATGACTATCAGCTTCTCTCCCACCTTCGCTCAGGATCAAACGATCTGGCTTACCGGGCAGAAGACGAGCCTAGACCCCGATGAAGCCTACGGAGGTATGTGGGAATCTACAGATGGTGGCAGGTCCTGGACGGAGATCGCCATCAAGGGCTTCCCCTACCGAGAGATGACCCGACGCGTCTCGCAGACCATCATCGGCATGGTGGTCTCTCCCAAGATCGCCGAAGATGGCACCATGATCGCCGCTGCGGCTGGCGAGGGCGTATATATAAGCAAAGACAGGGGACGCAATTGGGAGCTTCTTAGCCCGGTCAAGGACGTTTACAATATCTACGCTGCCCCTACTTTCCCTGATGAGCCGTTCCTCGCCCTGGCCACTACTGGACAACAGGTGATGATCTCCACCGACGGCGGCAAAACGTTCGTCTCCAGCGGCAAGGGTTTGCCCGAAGGTATGCGTGAGGTAAGGGGCGTAGCCTTCTCACAGAATTTTGCCCGGGATCGTCGCATGTTCTGTTTTGGCTTGTCAGGCCTTTTCGCCTCGGAGGACGCCGGCGCTTCTTGGAAGCAGATCGCCGTCCCAGAAGGAAGCGCCTCCATCACGGCGATGGCCGTCACCGGCGATTTTGAAACGTACGGCTGCATCGCCTATGGCACAGATGATGGCCGGGTGTATCTTAGTGAGGACATGGGCAAGACCTTCAACTCGCTGAACGCCGAGTCTCT
>Ga0123519_10006171_pt1 | contig 18929 bp, 19 predicted proteins | sample YelNatPaOPRAMG02_FD_87396 | JGI IMG/M metagenome (GOLD analysis project Ga0123519, IMG submission 87396) | Hot spring microbial communities from Yellowstone National Park - Yellowstone National Park OP-RAMG-02 (version 2) | ecosystem: Environmental > Aquatic > Thermal springs > Hot (42-90C) ... | reverse complement strand
TTTCCTGGATTTTGTATCCCTTCGTGGTAGTTTTGAGCTGGATAACTTTCAATTTTGGCAGGATCTTCGGGGCACGTCCGCTAGGACGTTCACTGGTGAGTGAGGAGGAAATCAGGACAATGATCGAAGCGGGCACCCGCGATGGAACGGTCGAAGAGTCCGAGGCAGAAATGTTGCACAAGGTCTTTGAATTCGGCGATCGTCCGGCAAGGGAGATCATGGTTCCCCGTACCGAGGTGATTTTTATCCAGAAGGGGTCCACGATTGCTGATTTTTTCAAGCTATATATGGAGCATCCCCTGAACCGGTATCCGGTTTTTGAAGATAGAAGGGATAATGTGGTGGGGATAATTTCTTCCAAGGATGTGTTGATGTCGCTGGCTAAGGGCACCTGTGATGTCAACCGCACCATTGATGATATTATCAGGCCGGCCTTTTTTGCTCCGGAAAGCAAGCGCATCAGCGAAATACTGGCAGAAATGAGGGATAAAAACTACCACATGTGCGTGGTTATCGATGAGTACGGAGGCGTGGCTGGCATTATTACCCTGACTCAACTGGTCGAGGAGATTATCGGGGATGTAAAGGATGAGCTGGGCACTGCCGAGAAGGATTTTGAAATTATCAATGAGTACACTTTTCAAATAGACGGCAGTATGCGAATCGAGGATGTCAACGCCGAGATGCAACTGGGCTTGCCGGAAGGAGATTATGACACTGTGGCGGGTTTTGTTCTTAAACTGCTCGGTCACATACCCAGAACAGGTGAACAGGTGAGGTATAAAGACCTGAAGCTGGTGGTAACCCGCATGACCGGGATGAAAATTGAGGAAATACTGATCACAAAGGAAAAACATGCAGCGACTTCGGATGAGATTCAGCCGGGGACCTGAAGTCAAATTCATTTCGCATCTGGATATCATCAGGTTATGGCAGAGGGCTTTCATTCGGGCAGGAATTGAAATTGCGTATTCGACCGGGTTTACTCCCCATCCCAGAATATCGCTGGCAGCTCCTCTCCCTCTTGGCGTAACCAGTGAAGCCGAATTAATGGATGTCTATATCGTCAGGGGCGTGGCTCCCCATTATTTTGTGGATGCCATGAACCAGCAGATGCCACAGGGTATGAAGGTATTGAAGGTGTATCCGATCTCTTCAGCGTTGCCCTCGCTTCAATCTCAGGTAAGTGAAGCAGAGTATAGAGTGGTGGTGGATACCCGGAAAGGCCCACAGGATATCAATCAGGCTATTCAATCCATGCTGGCTCTCGATCACCTGCCCTGGCAACATCAGCGGGATACCGGTCCTCACCAGTATGATCTCAGGGCATTGATAAAAAATATCTGGATCATCGACTGGCAGCCGCCTGAAGGAGTTCTGGGAATGAGGTTGCGCTGTGATAGTGGTGGGTCAGGTCGCCCGGAACAGGTCACTGCTGCACTGGGATTCAGTCAGCGACCCTGTGCGATTCACCGCACCCAGTTAATCTTGAAATGATCTGAAGGAGGTCTGTTGCTAAAGGTCATTCTGGTCAGACATGGCGAAACCGATTGGAACAGGATCCACCGTCTGCAGGGGGGTGATAGTGATACCCCTTTGAATGAAACAGGGATAGCGCAGGCCAGGCGGCTGGCTTTGCGGTTGAAGGATGAGGATGTCCGCGCCGTTTATGCCAGTCCTCTGCAGCGCGCACTGGATACTGCCCGTGAAATCGCCCGCTATCATCAGCTTGAAGTAAAGACTCTGAGTTCCCTTAAAGAAATTTATGTTGGAAAGCTCGAGGGGGCAGATTCTACGAAAATGAAGCTGCGCTGGGATCAGCTTCTCTGCCAGGAGGGCGATAACGAGGCCAGGATTTACGGGGTTGAGCCGATTGCCCAGGTCCAGATGAGAACCTGGAGCGCGATTAAAGAGATAGCCGGAGAGCACAGGGAAGGTGTGGTTGTGGTCGTATCGCATTATGTTGCCATCATGGCTATTGTTTGTGCCGTCCTGGGATTGCCACTGCAGCAAATAGTACGGCTAAAGTTAAATTCGGGAACGATTACCTCTTTCCTGATGTATGACGACGGCAGCGCTCGACTTGAACTGTTCAATGACGGTTGCCATAATCTGAATTCCTGATTTGAAGCGGTGGTTCCTCCAGCATACGGCATCTTCCGGAGACGGAAATCATCATTTGGGATTGGAAATCACCCTGAGTTATAATGGTGACATGGAGGAAAAGCTGCGCAGGCTTCCATCAGTTGACAGGCTTCTTGGGGAATCGGAGATTCAGGAGCTAACCAGTGTACATGGACTCTCCCGCGATCTGGTGGTGGAGCTGGTCAGGGAAAGCCTGGATTTTTACCGGTCTGAGATCAAAAAAGGAAGGGATCTCCCTGCTACCGGAGAGATAGCCGCCCGGATAACAGGCAGGGCGGCAGGTCTTGTCATTCCCTCTCTGAAACGGGTAATCAATGCTACTGGTGTGGTATTGCATACCAACCTGGGAAGAGCTCCTCTGAGTGAAGAAGCTATTTCAGTAATGGTGAATGTTTCCCAGGGTTATAATAATCTTGAATTCGATCTCGAATCGGGGGAGAGGGGCTCGCGCCATACGCACCTTGAACCATTGCTTTGCCGGTTGACCGGGGCGGAGGCGGCGCTGGTGGTGAATAACAATGCGGCGGCCGTCCTGCTTGGACTATCTGCTTTCGCAAAGCGAAAAGAAGTAATCGTTTCCCGGGGGCAGGCAGTTGAAATAGGTGGTGGTTTCAGGATTCCTGAAGTAATGAAACAGAGTGGAGCAAAGCTGGTTGAGGTGGGAACTACCAATTGCACTTACATCCGCGATTATGAAGCGGCAATCACACCGCGTACGGTAGCACTGCTGCGGGTGCATTCAAGCAACTTTAAAGTGGTAGGTTTTACCCACATGGTTACGCTGGAAGAGATGGTGGCACTGGGGAAACAGTATAACCTGCTGGTGCTGGATGATCTGGGCAGCGGGTGTCCGCTGGACACCACCAGATTTGGGCTTGGAGCTGAGCCTTTGATTCAGGATAGCGTGAAGCTAGGCGCTGATTTGGTTTTCTTTTCCGGAGACAAATTGCTCGGTGGACCGCAGGCAGGAATTATTGTTGGTAAAAAAGCCCTGATAGATAAGCTGAAAAAACATCCGCTAGTGCGGGCAATGAGGATAGATAAAACCCGTATTGCGGCTCTTGGAGTCACTTTGCTGCATCATCTGAAGGGAGAAGCGACCGTTAAAATACCGGTCTGGCAGATGATATCAATGCCTCTGGAGGTAATCGAGCGAAGAGCCAGGTACTGGGCTGAATCGCTGGCAGGCATGGCGAGAGTAATTGAAGGTGAAAGCCTGATTGGGGGTGGCAGTTTGCCCGGTTCAAGTTTAGCAACCCGGCTGGTAGCTATTGGAGATCCCCAAAAACCTGCTCAAACCCAGAGACTGGCACGCATCCTGAGGAGTCAGAATCCTCCTGTCATCGGGCGAATCAGTGAGAATATCTTACTGCTGGATCCACGCACGGTCAGCGAGGTCGACGATGAGATCTTAATCCGGGCGGTTCAGCAGGCACTCCGGCAGGCTGTAAAAGAATCGCAGGGATAGTCTTCCTGCCCCATTTTTCAGGGCTTTAAGGAGAATAGAGTGTTCGTTATCGGTACAGCCGGACATGTTGATCATGGTAAATCTACCCTGGTGCTGGCTTTAACCGGCATCGATCCAGATCGTTTGGCGGAAGAAAAAAAAAGGGAAATGACCATTGATCTGGGGTTTGCCTGGCTGAAATTATCCGGCGGCAGAGAAGTAGGGGTGATTGATGTTCCCGGTCACGAGCATTTTATCAAAAATATGCTGGCGGGAGTCAGCGGTATGGATCTGGTATTGCTGGTGGTGGATGCCAATGAAGGCGTTATGCAGCAGACCAGGGAGCATCTCGCAATTCTCGACCTGATGGAAATAAAAAAGGGCATCGCAGTGATTACCAAGGCCGATCAGGTAGATCAGGATCAGATCGCGCTGGTAACAATGGATATCGAAGAGGCCCTCAAAGGCACTACTCTGGAAGGGTCGCCGGTTATTGCTGTCTCCTCGGTAACACGGCAGGGTATCGAGGATTTGAAAAAATTGATTGACCGTGTGCTTGACACCACCGAACCGCGGAGAGATCTGGGGAAACCCAGACTACCACTGGACCGCATTTTCACCATACCGGGTTCAGGAACCGTGGTAACTGGCACGCTGGTTGACGGTACTCTGAGCGTTGGACAGGAAGTGGAGATAGTACCGCCTTCGATTAAGACGAGGATTCGGAACCTGCAGACTCACAAGACACAGGTGATTACGGTCGGTCCGGGCAGCCGCGTAGCCGCTAACCTGGTTGGCGTCAACTCTGCAGATTTAAAGCGGGGCTATGTCCTTACCCGTCCAGGCTGGTTGCAGCCGACTGATCTGGTGGACGCCAGGCTAAGGTTGCTTAAAATGCCTGAACGTTCTTTGAAGCACAATACTGAAGTCAGCCTGCATACCGGTTCGGCAGAGGTTATGGCGCGCGTGCGTCTGCTTGACCGTGAAGAAATAAAACCCGGAGAAACCGGTTTTGTGCAGTTTATTTTAATGGAGCCTCTGGCAGTGGTTAATGGTGATCATTATGTTATCCGTTCTCCCATGGACACTCTGGGTGGCGGCGTGATTCTGGAGGCTCATCCAGGTAAGCGCCACCGCCGTTTCCAGATGTCAACCATCGAAAATCTTCAAGCCCGGAGCGAAGGAAAGGTGGGCGATGCCATACTGGCGAGTTTACGGGCGAAACAGCCGCGGGAGATGAATGAACTGCTCGCCGGTATCAGCCTTGACCGGGGTGCGGCAGAAGAGATGATCGAGTACCTTGTCCGGCATGGGCAGGTGGTCAGAATAGGAGAGGGAAAAGCCAGCCTGCTTTACACCGAATCCGGCTGGAAACAAACCGCGGATAGTTTGGTCGCTCTTGTGACAGAATATCACCGAAAGTATCCTCTGCGTCAGGGGATGGCTAAAGCCGAACTCAGCAGCAAGGCGAAAACGGGTGCTCATTTTCAGGATGTCTTGCAAAGGCTAATCCAGGAAGGGAAACTGGTTGAAGAGGGGACGGTTGTCCGTCTGCCCGGGCATCAGGTCAAATTGACCCCCGCCCAGCAAGACAGGATTGAGACATATCTGAAACAATTGAAAAAGAATCCGTATAACCCTGCTCCTGAAATTGAACTCGAACCGGATTTGCTTAACGTTTTGCTGGCCCGGGGAGAGGTGGTGAAAACCGGTAACATCATCTTTGCCCGTTCGGCATATGAGGAGATGGTCTCCCGGATTCTGGAAAAACTGCGGAAAGACGGGAAAATCACCATCGGTGAAGTGCGCGATATGTTTCAGAGCAGCCGCAAATTTGTAATGCCTCTTCTAGAGCATCTGGATGAGATTAAACTGACCAGAAGAGTCGGTGATGAGCGGGTACCTGGAGAAAAGGCGTAATTTTACGCCTTTTCTCCGATATCATTGTGCATTTTGCAGTTCTCCAGATGGTATTCACAGAGCCGGGAGATGGTCTCCGGTCTGATCTCAATCCTGGAACTGAAAACAAATACCAGCTCGTTATAATGTGCCAGAATAATAGCGCTCCCGAAGAACTGGCAGAGTTTAAATCCCTTTTCCCTGTACTGCGGGAGCAGCATAGAAGAAATCTCTTCAAATCTTCTGATTAATAAATCTTCATTTTCCGCCGCAATCATACTCCTACCCCGGATGTATATTCGGATTTTATGCAGTTTTGAGTCGTGTTTTTACTCATACTGCCTCAATCCGTCGTGTATTGCTTTATTATAACGTTTTTGGGTCCAATGTAAATAATGTAACCTTTGCCCCGGGGAGTTTGCTCGCTTGTCGCTCTCTTTAAGGGTATGCTATGATAATCCTGTAATTTGAACTTAAATCCGAAATCGGGTTTTAAGACGGATTTATGAAGAATAATGCTTGCAGGGTATAAAAGGTGATTTAGAAAATGGGAAAAACTATAGCAGAAAAAATCCTAAGCCAGAAATCGGGAGCGGACGCCCGTGCCGGCGATATTGTAATCGCTCAGGTTGACCTGGTTTTTGTCCAGGATACTACGGGTCCGCTGACGTTACGTCAATTCCAGCAAAGTGGAATAACAAAGGTAGCCAATCCAGAAAAAACGGTTCTCTTTATTGATCATGCTGCTCCCAGCCCTTCCTCAGCCCTTTCAAACGACCACATTTTCCTGCGCCAGTTCGCCGCCCAGACCGGAGTCAGGCTTTCGGAAGCAGGAGATGGGGTCTGCCATCAAATTGTGGCAGAATCACTGGCAAAGCCGGGTGACGTGGTGGTGGGAGCCGATTCCCACACTGTTATGGCTGGCGGATTGGGAGCCTTTGCCACCGGTATGGGATCTTCAGATGTGGCGATTGCCATGGGACTGGGTAAAACCTGGTTCCGTGTGCCGGAAACTATCAAGGTTCTGCTAAAGGGGGCTTTCAGCCGGGGTGTTTATGCCAAGGATCTGATTTTGCATTTGATCGGCATGATCGGAGCCGATGGTGCGACTTATCGCTCTCTTGAATTTGCCGGTGAAGCGGTGGGGCGCATGAGTGTGCCGGAACGGCTGACGATATCCAATATGGCGGTTGAAGCCGGCGCCAAGGTTGGCCTTTTCCCATCTGACGAACTGACCCGTGAATACCTTGAAGCCCATAAGCGCGGCAGGGATTATCAACCGATTTTTCCGGATAAGGATGCGGTATATGAACAGGTAATCGAAATAGATTTATCAAAATTGGAGCCCACCGTTGCCAAACCTCATACCGTGGACAACACCGCTACTGCCCGGGAATTGAAGGGTACGAAGATACAGCAGGTCTTTATCGGCACCTGTACCAATGGCAGATTGGAAGATCTGGCAATCGCCGCCTCCATTTTGGGAGGAAAACAGAGGCATCCCCAGACCCGTTTGATTGTTGCGCCGGCCTCACGGACGGTGTTAATGGAAGGTATCAAAATGGGTTATATTCCAGCCTTAATCGAGGCTGGTGCAATTGTTTTGCCACCGGGTTGTGGAGCCTGTCTTGGTGTACATCAGGGCGTGCTGGGGAACGGAGAAGCCTGCCTGTCCACTGCCAATCGCAATTTTAAGGGACGCATGGGGAATCCCGAGTCTTTCATCTACCTCGCCAGCACGGCTACGGCAGCAGCTACAGCACTGAGAGGCGAAATAACTGACCCACGAGAGGTAATGTAGATGTTAAAAGGTAAGGCTTTTAAGTTTGGTGATAATATTTCCACAGATCTTATCGTACCCGGCAGACTGGCGCACCTGCGTAGCAATCTACCGGAGCTGGCTAAGCATGTGCTGGAAGATGCCGATCCAACCTTTGCGTCAAGAGTGAAACCGGGTGATTTTGTGGTGGGCGGACGCAACTTCGGACTCGGTTCGAGCCGGGAACATGCACCGTTGGTGATCAAAATGGCGGGGGTCAGCGCCGTTTTAGCCCAGTCGGTGGCGCGCATTTTCTTTCGGAATGCGATTAATCAGGGACTGCCGGTATTGATCTGCGATACCACCCGGATCAAGGATGGGGATGAACTGGAAGTAGATCTGGAAGCCGGGGTTGTCAGGGATCTCACCGCCGGCGAAAAATTGACTTTCGGGAAAATTCCGCCGGTCATGTTAAGCATACTCAAGGAAGGCGGATTGCTTGCCTATATCAAAAAATACGGGGATTTCAAGCTATAGCGTGGAAGTCCGGTTTTATCCTGAAATGCGTTGTTAACCGCATGGTCTGAGTTGAAATTTCAGGTATTCTTTAATCAGGAGAACTGAGCAATGGTTTACACTGTTACTCTCATCCCGGGCGATGGCATCGGCCCCGAGGTGGTGGAAGCTACCAGAAGGGTGCTGGAGGCGACCGGGGTTAAATTTAACTGGGAAGTTGCCGAAGTGGGTGCCGAAGTGATGGCGAAGGTCGGTACTCCTCTGCCTGATTCTGCTCTGGAGTCGGTGAAAAAGAACCGGGTAGCTCTGAAAGGACCGGTAACCACGCCGGTGGGTACCGGCTTCCGCAGTGTGAACGTCGCCCTGCGTAAAAGTCTGGACCTCTATGCCTGCCTGCGTCCGTGCAAAACATATCCCGGAGTTCCTTCTCCTTATAAAGGGGTAGATATTATCGTGGTCAGGGAGAATACGGAAGACCTTTATGCCGGCATTGAATACGAAAGGGGTACTCCCGATGCCCTGAAATTGCTTAAACTGGTTGCTGAAACCAGAGGCAGGGTGCGTGAAGATTCGGGCATCAGCCTGAAACTCATTTCTGAATTCGGAACCCGGCGGATTGTGAAGTATGCTTTTGATTATGCCAGGGAAAACGGGCGCAAAAAGGTTACCGCGGTGCATAAAGCCAACATTATGAAGTTTTCAGACGGGCTTTTCCTCTCCGTGGCGCGTGATGTGGCGAAAGGCTATCCTGAAATCGAGTTTAACGATGTAATTGTGGATAATCTGTGCATGCAACTGGTGCGTAATCCCCAGCAGTTTGATGTGCTGGTATTGCCCAATCTTTACGGTGACATAGTATCCGATTTGTGTGCCGGGCTGGTAGGTGGGCTGGGGGTAGCACCGGGGGCGAATATCGGGGAGGGTATTGCCATCTTTGAGCCCACCCATGGCAGCGCACCCAAATATGCCGGGCAGAATAAGGTCAATCCTATGGCAACCATGTTCTCCGGTATGCTGATGCTACGTCATCTGAAAGAGTATGCCGCTGCCAGCCGGCTGGAGAAGGCTCTGGCGGCGGTGATTGCCGAAGGCAAAGATGTTACCTATGACATGAAGCCGGATAAATGCGGAGGAGTGGGAACCTCCAGGGTTGCTGAAGCGGTGATTGAAAAATTGAGGAGTCAGGTCTAAAAGCGGCCCTGTTAATAATGGTAGAATATACTATGTCATATCAAAATCACAGGAGAAAGAAATGCCTGGCGTAGAAGATTGCGTTTTCTGCAAGATCGCTTCCGGTAAACTTCCCGGAGATATCGTCTATCAGGATGAAAATGTGGTTGCCTTTAAAGATATTCATCCCAAAGCTCCTGTGCACATTTTGATCATCCCTCGGAAACACATCACTTCTCTGGTAGAGATCACCGATGAAGATTTGCCACTGGTCGCCCAGATGATCAGGGTGGCAAACACAATTGCCCGCCAGCAGGGCACCGGTAACGCTTATAAACTGGTAATCAACACCGGCGGGGATGCTGGACAGGTGGTGATGCACCTGCATATGCATCTGCTGGCTGGTAAAAAAATCAGCACGCCGGTCTGACCGGTATTTTGCGAATCAAAAATCAGGATTAACCGAGGACGTGTTTTTTCCGGTAGTCAAGGAAATAGAGCAGTCCGGCGATACTTTTCGCGTCCTGGATTTCACCGGATCTGATCATCCGCAGAATCTGACGGGGTTTAATCCTAACAATGCTTATACCTGCGGTATCCTCGGCATAAAGCTGACCGGGTGTAAGATCACTGGCGATAAATAGATAGAGATACTCGTTACTGAAGCCCGGCGTTGAATAAAATCCCCCGATTCTGATAACCCTGCCGGGCAGGTAGCCGATTTCTTCCTGCAGTTCTCTTCTGACGGCGGCTTCCGGATCCTCGTTGCCGTCTATACCACCGGCTGGAATTTCAAGTAATTCCTTCTCAATCGGCTTGCGGTACTGTCTGACCAGTATAATATTGCCCTCATCATCAAGGGGGATCACTGCGATACAGGGATTATGTTCCACGATTTCCCGGGTGCTCTCCCTGCCGTCCGCTTCCCGCACGGTGTCAATTCTCAGGTTGACAACTCTGCCTTTATAAACATAGCGACTTGAGATGGTCGTTTCTTCAGCCAAGCTGTGCCCCCTCTCTTAAAGTATAAATCAGAGCCACTTCATCACAGTCCGGGAATTTGGGACAGTGGAAACATTCAGTCCAGACCTTGCGGGGCAGTTTCATCTTGTCCACCCGGGTAAATCCCAGCTTTTCAAAGAATTCGGGTTTATAGGTCAGGCAGAAGATAATGGGAATGCCCAGCACCCTGGCATCCTCGATGCAGGCTTTCACCAGAGCGGCGCCCAGCCCCTTTTTCTGGTATCTGGCAGAGACCGCCAGCGCTTTAACTTCTGCCAGGTCTGCCCAGCTTATATGCAGAGCCACACAGCCGATGACCCTGTCCTTATTCCGGATGACAAAATAATCGCGCAGATTTTCATAAATCTCGCTTAACGGACGCGCCAGCATTTCACCCTTACTGGCGAAGTTGTTAACCAGCTTGTGTATTTCTGGAACGTCTGTAATTCTGGCTTTTTCGACTGAATTCACCTGTTTTTCCTCTGGAGTTTTTCTTCAAGAAAAGTATAGAAATTTTCCCGCGGATGAAGCCTGAGAAAATGGATCTTGCGGGGACTCAGATTGACTTTAATCCTGGTGCCGCCGTCCACGGGAAGGTTGATATGTCCGTCTATGCTCAGCGTGGATTGAAGATTGGAAACCAGTTGCAGCTCGATCTGGCTGGAAGGAGGTAAAACCAGGCTGTGATCCAGTCCCAGATGCGGCACAATCGGTACCAGCAGCATATCCTCACACTCGGGATACAGTATGGGGCCACCTGCAGCCAGCGAATAGCCTGTGCTGCCGGTAGCCGAGGCAACAATCACGCCATCAGACCGATAGGAGGTGAGGAACTGCCCGTCGATCACAGTTTTAACCTGAACCAGCCGCGCAACTGCACCCCTTGCCAGCACCACGTCATTCAGGGCTGTAAAATGGCGGACAGAAGAAGAGTCAGCGGGTATCAGTTCTGCATCCAGCATGGCACGTTTATCCAGCCAGCCCTTCCCGCTTAGCAAATCCGGCAGAATGGTCATCACTTCATCGGCTTTGATCTCGGTGAGGAAACCGAGTGTGCCCATGTTAATCCCTGTTATGGGGATATCACTGGACAGGACGATTTGAGCTGCCCGCAGGATAGTCCCATCGCCCCCGGCGGTCAGTATTAAATCGGTGCCATTCAGCATTTCTCTGGCGTGTTCGGTTTCCCAGGCAGAGGAGGTCCAGGTCTCAATGCCCTGTGAATTCAAAAACTGGCAGATTTCAGCGGCTTTAGCCTGGGTAGCCGGCACCATAGGATGATAAAGGACACCTGTTTTTTTGATCTGCATATTCTGTAAATTACCGGGTAAAATTTATTCTAAGGCAAGTGTAGCATTGGCAATTTCAGGTGTCAAAGTTACCTTCCGGATGGGGGGCTATTTGGTACACCGAGTTTGCACGACCGAAGCAGAATGATCGGTAAAAGAATATAATCGTACAGTATTAGCTTCAGGATCTTTTAGCAAACCTTAAAATACAGATGCTTGCCTCATTAATCCCTAATTGCTGGAAGGTAAGTCAACAAATGCTTTCGGGAAATAACTCCCTGCATTCACAGCACGTATCCCGACCAGTAAATCAGAACTAGCAGCTCTTTTAGGGATAAACCCATACGCTCCAGCCTTCTTAGCTACCATCATATTTTCTTCCTCGTCGTACTGCGTCAAGATCAGGACCTTAGTAGCCGGGCAACTCTGCTTGATTTGCCTGGTTGCTTCAAGGCCGTTCATGACCGGCATCACAATATCCATCAGAGCAACATTTGGAACAAGGCGCAAGGCTTTTTCTACCGCATCCTGGCCATCAGCGGCTTCAGCGACTACCTCAATGTCTTTTTGCAGTGCCAGCACAGCACAGATACCGTTGCGTACCATGGTGTGATCATCCGCTACCAGCACCCTGATTTTACGAAATCTAAACTCGAGAAGCCTTTGAATTCTGGGTAATATGGAGGCGGGTTCAATCGGTTTGGTCAGGTAATCCTCTATTTCCAGTTGCATCCCTTCCGATTTTTTTAAGCCTTTGATTGATCTTTCATTATCCGGAGCATCAATGATCATTAACGGTATACTGCCGTATTTTTTATGCTGTTTCACCCATTGATGCAGGGCGAAAACCTGTCCGGGAGGGTAGAGTGTCCCGATAACGATAGCATCCGGATCTCCCGTTAGCATTTCTTTGGCAAGGCTAATATTGGAGGTGGTCATTACCTGATAACCTCTTATTTCCAGAGTTCGCTGGAGTGCCTCGACAAAGACTGGATCATCATCAATAATCAGAATCTTTTCCTGGTTTTGCATATTAACACCTCCTGAATATCCGTAGCATCAGATAAATTAGAGGGGAGAAGGTACTTTGATTGCCTCGATAATTTCAGGTACAACGCGCTCATTGCCGATTGCCATAATGTGTACTCCACGGCAGATTTTCTCTTCCCTGATAGCCTTGATTGTTCGAATAGCAATTTCAATCCCCTTTTTTAACCCTTTTCCTTTTTCAACGTTCGCCAATTCATCAATTATGTTCTGTGGAACGATGATTCCGGGAATGTTCTCATTCATAAATTTTGCCATGCGTGCTGAGGATAGAACTATAATTCCAGCCAGGATATGTACTTTAAATCTGGTGGCATATTGCATGAATCGTCTTAAAGCAGCTACATCAAAAATACCCTGTGTCTGAAAAAAACATGCCCCGGCTTCAACCTTTTTATCAAATTTGATTAGCTGGGGTGCGATGACATCGGCTTCTGGATTTACCGTAGCACCTTTACAAAAGCCAGGTATACCCTTCAGGTCGTTACCTCCCATGTCCTTACCAGATTCCAGAGTATGGATCATTTTCAGAAGTTGAACAGAGTCGGCATCAAATACAGGTTTGGCTTCTTTATGATCCCCCACACCGATTGAGTCCCCCGTAAGGCAAAGCACATTCGTTATTCCGCGACTGTATGCAAATAAAAGATCTGCTTGAAGAGCGAGGCGGTTGCGATCACGACAGGTCATTTGCAGGATGGGTTCACCCCCGTGTTCTTTGACCAGCAGACAGCCACCCAGAGATGGATAGCGCATCACCGAACTCTGATTATCAGTCACGTTAATGGCATCAACCTTATCCTTCAACAGATCTATCAGATAAAGCATTTCAGAGATATCGGCTCCTTTCGGTGGCCCGATCTCGGTCGTTATTAAAAATTCAGAGGAATTCAGTTTTTCTTCAAAGAGAGAGTTGACCATCACCATTTCCTCCAGCCACCAACTTGATTAGTCTCCGGGGTCTGGGGATAACCTGGAAGTTTCTCATTGGATAATACCTGCGCATTTTATCCAGCTGTCCTAATTTTTCCAGCCGTTTATAGATTAAAATCCAGGCACAATCCATATCCCTGTTAGATTCGCATTTACCATTCTTGGTCCCGCCACAGGGTCCGTTCAGGATTCCTTTCGCGCACCGCGCAACCGGACATATGCCGGCAGTTTCATCCAATCTGCATTCACCGCATGCGACGCAATGCTCAAGCCAGACACCCTGCATTGTGCTCATACCTATGATTGAGGTATTTACACCGGGTAGAACTGGCAGGGTATCGAAGCGCTCGGCTATTGCCTGTATGCCGATACCGCAGCCGAGAGATAGAACCGCATCTTTATCCTGGATTTTTTCTGCCAGCATTTCGATGAACTCAGGCTCACACTGTCTTTTTATGGTATATTCCGAAAAAATATGGTTGGACTGGTCACTTTTTGACTCTATTAACCTGAGGGCGTGATGCAGAAAAGCTACTTCACGTTCTCCGCCTGTACCGCAGACGGTCATGCAGGTACCACAGCCGACGATTAATACCCTGCGATAAGGTGCAACCATTCCCCAGATTTCATTTAAAGGTTTCTGATTTGCTACGATCAACTTTTTCCTCCACAGTTAGCAGTGACTTGAGATGAAGACTTCCTACGTGCCCGATAAATTCTTCAAGCCATTTCTCAGGAGTTCCTTCAGGATTGTTATCTTTTTGCTCGGGCAAATACGCCTGCAATTGATTAATATCAAATCCGAGTTCTGCCAATACACTCCGTGCCCTTTTAATTTGAGCCTTTGCCTCGGTAATGGTGTTTTCCCGGGAGCATTGTTCTCCACATCCAGCCAGAAAAACCCCTTCTGCGCCCAGTTCAAAGGCCTTTAAAAAGTGGTAAGATTCCACCTTGGCAATGCACATGACGGGTATTATCCAGATGCCTGCACCGGTTGTTTTCCAGAGTCCGGCAAGCAGGCTGGTACCGAATAATCCATACTGGCAGCAGAAGCCGATAATGAGGGGCTTCGATCCCGTAATTTTAATTTTTTGGTGATATCGTTCCATTTCCTCATCAATGTACCGGCGATCCCACGGCTTGCGCAGAGCGATCGCCATGGCCGGGCACCGGGTCACGCAGATCCCACAAGCCTGGCACTGGTCAGCGGGGATTTGGATGTCAAAGTTCTGATCAATGCGTGGCACCGAGTACGGACAGACACGAAGGCAGGTCAGACAGGCAGCACATTTATCCGGGAAGAGAATTTCTGCTCCACTTCCACATCTGAGACATCTTCTGGCTTCCTCTGCGGCTGTTTCCCATCCGTACACCTTCTCAACAGGTTGAAATACTTTTTTCCTTTTTTCAGGTGGCACCAGGGGTGGTTCATAGCGGCTGATTTTCCGGATTGCCTGGATTGTTTGCGATGATAACTCGCCAATGGAGCTTTTACTCTCTTCTTCCATTGACCTGGGATATCTATGGCGGTGATAATCATCGATACGCAAGGCTGCCAGTCTTCCGTTAGCCAGCGCCTGTATCGCCGTTGCTGGCCCACTGGAAGCGTCTCCTCCGGCGAATACTCCTTTCCGATTCGTATTGAGCGTCACAGGATCGACCAGAATAGTGCTGCCTCTGGTTTTCAAGCCATAACTCTCCGGTATCTGCGGAACCTGACCGATAGCGGTGATTACTGTATCCGCGAGTAAAACCTGCGTAATGCTTTCATCATACGCAGGATTAAATTTACCATCAGTATCAAAAGCCGCAACGCACCGCTTCAGTTCAACACCCGTAATGACTTCTTTGCCCAGAATGGCTTTCACTCCCCATGAGTAGTTTATTATGACACCTTCTTCTTCTGCATACTGGATATCGGTTGGAAAGGCTGGCATTTCGGATCGTGATTCAAGGCAAACCAGATTCACTGTTTTCGCCCCCAGCCGCAACGCGGAACGGGATGCGTCTATCGCCACATTACCTCCACCGATTATCACCACATTTTCTCCAATAGCAGGCTTTAATCCCAGATTGGTTTCCCTGAGGAAGGTGATAGCATCTACTATTCCAGGTTTGTTTTCTCCTTCAACTCCGAGTCTCCGGCTCTGCTGCGCACCGATGCTGACGAAAATGGCTTGATAACCCATCTCAAATAAGAGATCCAGTGAGACAACCGGTGTGCTGGTTCTGAATTCAATGCCCATGCCGGTCATCCTGCGTATTTCGCCATCCAGCACTTCTTTGGGAAGACGATATTGCGGAATGCCAAAACGCAACATGCCACCGATTTCAGAATGCGCTTCGAAAACTGTGACAGGGTAGCCCAGTTTTCTCAGGTAAAATGCGCAGGACATTCCTGCAGGGCCAGATCCGATAATTGCGTTTTTTTCGGGGAAAATAGTTTTAGCTTCTGACCTCACCATCCTGTCTCCGCCGAATTCAACGGCGAACCTTTTCAGCGCTCTGATGGCAACAGGTTTATCTACCTGTTTCCGGCGGCAGGCCTCTTCACATGGATGACTGCAGATATACGCACAAACTGAGGGGAATGGGTTGTCTGATCTAATTATCTGCAGAGCTTCCATGACCCTTCCTCTGGCTATCAGATCCACGTACTCCCTGATATTCATATGCAGGGGGCAGGCAGCCTGGCAGGGTGGCACCAGGCTACGATCCTTACATATGGTGTTTCTTTGACTTTCTTCGGAGGTAAAGTTCGATACCATTTCCTCCTCCATAAAGGTCCAGAGCCCGGCAGCACTTCTGTCTGCAATTGACGATCCGTCTCCTTCCTCTACTTTTTAATCTTCCGCCAAACCAAAAAGAGAAACAATGGGAATTACACTGGAAAAATCTGATGAAGGAGCGGTAATTTCACCGGGGAAAATACTGGAATCCTGCCCGGGAAATTTCCAGACAGGGACTTAGAGGGTTACAATTCTTTTCCGAATAGCATATTTAATAAGCCCGGCGGTGCTATGGATATTCAGCTTATTCATCAAGCTGGTTTTGTACCATTCCACCGTCTTCTGGCTGATAATCAATGTTTCAGCTATTTCGCGAGCGGTATAACCTTCCGCGGTGAGCTTTAAAATTTCTTTTTCTCTATCCGAAAGCAGGTGAAAGGAGTCATTTTCACCGTCACTGCTTTTTTTCATCTGGCAGATTTCAACCAGAGCAGTTGCCGCGGCTGTTGAAAGATATGATTCCCCTCGATAAACAGCCTGAATTGCCGTGGCAAGCTCCATGGTAGATGCCATTTTGGTAACAAATCCCCGTGCTCCTGCTTCAATAACCGGAATCACATATTCGGTGTCGTCATATTGTGTGAGAGCGATTATTTTGGTTGCCGGGAATTCGGTACGAATACGCCGGGTAGCTTCCAGCCCACCCATGTTCTGCATGGCAAGGTCCATCAGCACTATATCCGGTTTGAGCTGTCTAGTCTTTTCAATTGCCTCCCTGCCATCGGAAGCCTCGCCCACAATTTCAATGTTTTCTGTTAAACTCAACAACGCGCGGATTCCCTGGCGTATCAAAGTATGGTCATCAACTATCAGAACCCTTATCTTCTGCATCATGCTGCCCTCTGGATACAGGTACTTTCACATGGACTCTGGTGCCCTTACCCGGACTAGAATCTATATAACAGGAGCCGCCCACCAGGCTTACCCTTTCTTTCATGGTAAACACTCCAGCTCCACGCCCACTTGGATCAACCCTGGTAAGTTTACTGACATCGAAGCCTTTACCATCGTCACTGATCTCCATCACGCATTCAGTTGAATTGCATTCCAGTTTGATGGAGGCATTTCTGGCTTCTGAATGTTCCAGGATGTTACCGATTGCCCCCTGGGCAACGCGAAACAGGGTTATTTCGATTTCAGAAGGAAGACGCTGCTCTGTACCGATAAACTCGCAGGAAAGGTTGATGCCCCTGGGCTGCAGAGTATCTTTTGCATACCGCTGAATGGCGGCTGGCATGCCCAGTTCATCCAGCAGTGTGGGGCGCAGTTCCTTCATCAACTTGACAATCTCGTTGCCGGCGTGTACAGCGTAAGAGTGGAGAGTTTTCAATTGATTTAGAAACTCTGCGTCCCCAAATCCTTTAATTTCAGCAAGTCCTGCGAGTGCCTGTAAATTCAGCGTCAGGCTGGTGAGTGCCTGGCTTGTTTCATCGTGAAGTTCACGAGCAATTCTTTTCCTCTCTTGCTCCTGTGCTGTCAAAGCGTGCTGGAGAAGTGCATGATATCTCTCACTGGCTCTGGCGAGCCGGTTGTATAATCTGGCTTGTTCAATTGCTGTTCCAAGGTATTCACCGATTGAGCAAAGTAGAGAAATATCATCGGTTCCGAATCTTTTCGATGTATGACTGGCAAAATTCATCACGCCGATCACCCTGTTCTTGGCTTTGAGCGGAACACTGACAAACCCCTTCAAGCCTTCGGCGCTAACCAAATCTGACCTGGAAGTGCGTGGATCCCGGGATATATCCTCCACGATCTCTGGTATCCCCGTCTGGGCGACGTAGCCGGCTATTCCTTCGCCGATTTTCATGCTCATCTCCTGCACGTATTTGGGTGATAGGCCGTGGTGCACTCTGTAACGCAGTGTTCCTGTATTTTCATCCAAGAGCAGTATTCCACCGATATCACTGTCAATCAGCGCTAAAACATCATCAAGTGCGGTCTGTAAAATGGTATCAATATCCTGAAGACCGACGATTGCGCTGGAGATATGATGCAGAGCCGAAAGCTGGTGACGGCGTATCAATAACTGGCTCTCCAGTTCCCGCTCTGATGTTACGTTCCTACGCATCTCTATCACGGCAATTGGACTACCTTTGCTATCTCTCAGCGGGCAGAAACTTAATTTTAAATAGATCTTCCGTTCAACAATATTCACCGGGTGCACAACCGAATATTTAGTTCCACCGGAAAGGACTTTATTGAGCGGGCAATCCCAGAGGGGATCGCTGCAGGGCTGATCCCTTTTATGAATTACCGTGTAACAGGGATTTTCGAAGATTGCGGCGGGTTTTGCGGAGATTTTTTCCAGTAAAGCCAGGTTGGCGTATTTGATCCGGTAGTCATTATCAATCACAAAAAGCTCATCTTCCAGATTGTTCAGGATATCATTGAGCGGGAAATCCTGAATCATATCGAAGCTGGCTGGTCGCTTTTGATTCTCTTCGTCCACCATTTCCACCCCCCGTCACAAGCAGGGATTTGACAGGATTTCAACCTGAGAATACCCTGTGATCGCCCACAGCCAGATTATTTAGATGAGTTTAATATCACATCAGGATAAACCTAAACGTATATACAAACAAAAGATACTATTCAAATCAAAGATTGTCAAGTATAGTCCTGAATATCCGTGATATGAAAAGGTCCGGTGTTACTGGTATAGAAATAGAAGCGCAATGCCGGCAACTACCACGATAATACCGAGACCCAACAAGAGATAAAGAATGCGCAGACGTTTATTCACAGTGTTTAACCTCTTAGCCATGTGGCTCTTATCCTAAACTATTAATATCCGATTGTCAATTTAATGTAAGCGTCCAATACATATTGGACTTTTTAGGGTCAGTGACGAACTTATCCAAATAATAGCGCAGTGGCGGTAATTTGCCAATCCCGCGGTGGGGTTTTTCCGTGTTATACCATAAGAGATA
>Ga0123519_10006168_pt1 | contig 18934 bp, 16 predicted proteins | sample YelNatPaOPRAMG02_FD_87396 | JGI IMG/M metagenome (GOLD analysis project Ga0123519, IMG submission 87396) | Hot spring microbial communities from Yellowstone National Park - Yellowstone National Park OP-RAMG-02 (version 2) | ecosystem: Environmental > Aquatic > Thermal springs > Hot (42-90C) ... | reverse complement strand
TCCAGATGCTTCTTCTCACGTTTTTCAGTGAGAATAAACAAAAAAACCATAAGTCTTCTCCCAGAAGGGGAGAAGATTTAGAAAAGGGGTATCATTGTGAGGGTTTGGGGAATTTATCCCCCAATTATCTTATAGTTTGCTGTAAACTGTACACTGACTAGTTAAAAGAGTAGTCAGGGGTCAGTAGCGAGGGGTTAGGGAGTAATTATTTTTCCCTATTCCCTATATACTGGCTACTGATTACTTAAAGCAGGGGTCAGGGGTCAGTAGTCAGGAATCAGGGAATAAAAAGTAGCCAAGGGTAAGTAGTATCCCTGACCCCTCACTACTGGCTACTGACTACTTAAATACGAACGGTGTTTAGTAAGTATTTACAATTTATCCCCCAATTATTTTGATTTTTGTTTCAGGTATATTTCAGTTATTTTCATTTGTTTTTTATATATTTTACACATGTCATAGATTGTTAAAAGCCCTACACTTACTCCATATAATGCCTCCATTTCAAATCCAGTTCTATCAATTCCTTCAACCTCACATATTACTTTTATTTTATCTTTTCCTGTTTCAAAGTTTATATTTACTTTTGTAATTTTAACAGGATGGCAATGTGGAATAATAAATGGAGTGTTTTTTATTGCGAAAAGGGATGCACTTTCAGAGAAATTTAAAACATTTCCTTTTGGAACTTTATTTTTCTTTATTTCATTTATTATTTCTTCTCCAAGAGAAATTGTTCCTTCTGCAACTGCTTTTCTTTTTGTAATTTTCTTATTTCCAATATCAATCATATCTTTACCATATCAAGAAGTTCTCCCACATATTTATCCCATCCTAATGGCATTATATGAATACCTTGACACATATCTTTCATCCCATTTATTAGTTCAGAGGCAATTTTTAAACTTACTTTAACTCTATCTTCTTTTTTTGCATCAGCCATCATTTTTATATATTTTTCAGGAACATTAACTCCAGCAACATTTTCATTCATATATTTTGCCATCCCTGCTGTTTTTAATAGAACTATTCCACCAAGAATAGGAACTTTGTATTGCTCAACTTTCTTCATAAAATTTTCAAATGCTTTCAGGTCATAAACTGCTTGTGTTTGAAAGAATTTTGCACCTGCAGAAATTTTTTTCTCCATTTTTATCAATTGTAGTTCAATAGGTTCATAACATGGACTTACTACTGCTCCAAGGAAAAATTCAACTTTTCCATCTAATTGGTTTCCCATCATATCTTTTCCATTCATTAAGTCAGAAGCAGCTTTTAATAATGATACAGAATCTAAATCAAAAACAGGTTTTGCAGAAGGATGGTCACCTAAAATAGTATGGTCTCCTGTTAATACCAAAACGTTTCTAATTCCTAAAACATATGCAGATAATAGGTCTGATTGTAAAGCAAGTCGGTTTCTATCTCTGCAAGTAATTTGGAATACTGGTTCTAATCCATTCTGTATCAAAAGAAAACATGTAGCAAGAGAACCTAATCTCATAACAGAACTTTGAAGGTCCGTAACATTATAAGCATCTACTTTTTCTTTAATATGCTGGGCTTCTTTAATGTGTGGCTGGATATTTGTTCCTTTTGGAGGGCCTATTTCTGAAGTTATTACAAATTTTCCTTCTTTCAATTTTTTCTGTAAATTTGATATTTCCATTTATAACTCCTCGTTTTTATCAATATCATAATAAACTTTTTTTCTTAATTGTGAAGATGGTTCTAAAAGTTTATAGTTTCTTGGATTTTGATATTCTTTAAGGATTTCAAGTTTCCCTATTTTTTTTAATTTTTCATATATTAATACCCAACCACAATCCTTTTCTTTATCTATTTCACATTTTCCATTTTTTGCTCCACCACATGGTCCATTAACAAGTTCTTTTGTACAAAAAGTTATAGGGCATATTCCACCAGTAATACCAAGATAACAAGTCCCACATTCAGCACATCTTTCTTTTCCTAACCATAATCCCTGAAATCCTCCAAGATATATTGTATTTGTTGCAGGATAGGAAGGTTTATCAATAATATCTGAAACACACTGTACTCCAATACCACAGGAAAAAACAAGTAATGCAGAAGAGTTATTTAAAATTTCTATATTTCTTGAAACTTTCCTTACAATCAAATTTTTACTACATAAAAAATCAATTTTAAGTTTACCAATTATATTTTTCCCATTTTCTTTTAATTTCAATTCTATTTCTTTAATACTTTTTTCATCACTAACTTTACATGCTTCAGCACATCCATTACATATAATTAAGGAAATCTCATTTTCTTTTAAAATTTTCAAAATTTCATCAATGTTCTTTAATTCTGAGTAAATCATATTCTATCTCCTTTTTTAATATCAATTTATAGAATTTAAAAAGTTTTTGAAAAATTTCATCAAATTTTTCTTTTAACATATCAGAAATAGTATATCCCCAGTCAATTTTATATGGCTCAACACCAAAAATATAAATATTTTTAAAAAAATCCCCTTTTTTCACCATCAATTCTGTTAAATAATTTTTTTCATGAAGAGAATAAAAACAATAATCAGAAAATTCTGGGTTTCGTGAAATATACACAAATCCAGGTGTAAAACCGAAATTTATAGCATCTATTATTAAAACATTTTTACATTTTTCTTCTTCTATAATTGGTAAAATCTTCCATACTTCCGTTTCTATTTCATAAATTTTTGCTTCCTCTTTATCAATAAAACTTTTCAATTTTTTAGTGAGGTAAATTCCAATTCCATCATCCATCTTTAATATGTTACCAATTCCAAAAACAATAAGGTTTACACCCATAAAAAGAAATTACTCTTATTAAATTTTTTACTATCTATAACCTGAACAGCACAAGCAAGACATGGGTCAAATGACCTTACTATTCTTAAAATTTCAACTGGGTTTTTCTCATCATTTATTTTAGTTCCAATCAATGCTTTTTCAATAGGCCCATAGTTTCCATTTGAATCTTTAGGAGAGCCGTTCCATGTAGTTGGAGAAATTACTTGATAATGTGAAATTTTTTTATTTTTTATACTTATCCAGTGGCCAACTGCTCCTCTTGCTCCTTCACTTAAACCAATTCCTTGTCCTTCTTCAGGGATTTCATATTTAAGATAAAAATCCTGGTCTGGCTTTATTTTTAAAATCCAGTTTAAACATTCATTTATTAGAACTTTTGCTTCAATAAATCTTGCTATATGTCTTCCCATAACAGAGTTTAATTTTGAAATATCTATTTTAAATTCATTTAAAACTTTATCTATTTCTTTTTTCCATGGTTGTACATTCTTTTTATATGCGATGACCAATCTTGCACCAGGACCGACTTCAACAACCTTTCCTTTATATCTTGGACTTTTTATCCATGAGTATCCATTTTTCTTGATATTAATATCAGGAGAATCTTTTTCTGGATTTTCTATTTCCCCTTCATACCAAGAATTTACAATATCTTCTCTTATTTCTTTTTCATCTATTTCTTCAAGTTTTTCTATTTCAAAAACAACACCACCTGGTTGAAATTTTTCTATACTTCCATTGTTTCTAATTGGAAATACTCCATAAGTTAAATAGTTTCCATAGGAAGAACCAATTTTAAAATATTCAGGATATTTTTCACCAATATCTTTTAAGTCACTAAAATAATAAAATTCAACAAATTCCTTTATATCTTTTAATTTTCCGATAGCATTTTCAATTTTTCCAATATCTACTTTCTGGGTTACCCCTCCCGGGACAATACCACATTGATGAGGCATTTTACCACCAAATATACTTAAAAGTTGATGCGCATATCTTCTTATTTCAAGACCTTTTATATAGTTTTGAACTACTCTTAAATTTGCCTCTTGGCTTAATCTAAAATCATTATCTCTTGGAACAAAAGGGGAGTAATTATCTCTTTCAAGAAATTTACATAAAAGGTCTATTTCACTACTTATTCCCTTTTTAACTCTGCTCACATCAATAAAATCAAGAATTGAAAGATGATAAAAATGAAGAATTGAATTATGGATATGGTTTGAAGCATGGATTAAATTTCTAACAAGAAAAGCATTTTCAGGGATTTTTTCTTTAATACCAAAGGCATTATCAAGGGCAATTGAAGAAGCAGAAGCATGAGCAACTGGACAGACCCCACATATTCTTTGAGTAATTTGACATGCATCAATAGGGTCTCTTCCAATAAGTATTTTTTCTATTCCTCTATAAAGCATTCCACTGCATTTAGCATCAACTACTTCTTTGTTTTCAATTTCAACTTCAACTTTCAAATGTCCTTCAATTCTTGTAATAGGGTCAATAATAATTTTTTCTCTCATTTTAATTCTCCTATTTTTTCAATTTCTTTTCTTTTAAAGAATGGACTGTTTTCATCTATAAATTCTGGTTCTGTACAACCAAAACATGGAGAATTATTTTTTATACACCAATTTATTCCACCATTCCATTCTCTTATAGGACAATCAGCATAAGTAAATGGCCCTTTACAACCAAGTAAATAAAGACATCCTTCTTCAGAAAAATCCTTTGCAAATTTCCCTTTATCAAAATATGGTCTTCTTGGACAGTTTTCATGAATTAGTTTTCCAAAGAAATCAGTTGGTCTATTTAATTCATCAAGTCCTAATGGTATTCCTGCGATAATTTTTGCTACTGTACCAACAAACCAATCAGGATGAGGAGGACATCCTGGTATATTTATTACTTCTTTTTTAATATTTTTTTCTTTCAATATTTCTTTAACCGGTTTAATCCCAGTTGGGTTAGGTCCTCCTTTTGGTATACCTCCAAAAGATGAACAAGTGCCTATACATATAATTCCACTTGCTTTTTCTCCGAGTTCAATCAAAATTTCTAAAAATGTTTTCTCTCCAATCTTTCCATATATCCCATTATCTTTCGTTGATATTCCTCCTTCAACAACAAGGGTAAAATCTCCTTTTAAACTTTCTTCTTTTATAACTTCAATAACTTTTTCTCCACTTCCTGCCATAATTGTTGGTTGAAAAATTAAAGAAATTATTTTCCCGGGGACAATTTCATCAAGAAGTAGGTTTTTTATTTTTAATGAAGAAGAATTTAAAAGAGAAATTGTACACCCTGTACATCCTCCTGCTTGAAGCCACATAATTTTTATACTTTCCATTTTTATACTCCCTTTTCCGTTAAATTTACTATATTTCTTAATAAAATTGCTGTTGTTACTGGTCCAACTCCTCCTGGAACAGGTGTAATAAAACTTGCTTTTTGTTTTGCAATATCAAAATCAACATCACCAACTGTTTTCATTTTTGTTTTCCCTTTTTCATCCAATACTGGTTTACCATCTTTATCAAGTTCAGGTATTCTATTTATCGCAATATCTATAACAATTGCACCATCTTTTATCATATCTCCATTTACAAGATATGATAAATCAAGAGAAGATGATTTCCCAGATTTATACCTCAACCACATTGCTTGAGATTTACCTGCTGCTGTGATAAGTATATCTGCTCTTTTTGTATGAAAAGAAAGGTCTTTTGTTGCAATATGGCAAACAGTAACAGTTGGTGATTCCATTATTGATTGTAAAAGAAGCATTGCAAGTGGTTTCCCTACAATTTCACTATGTCCAATAATAACTACTTCAAGCCCTTTTAAGTTTATATTCATTGATTTTAAGATTTCTACAGTAGCCATAGCAGTGCATGGACCAATTATATTTGTTGCAGAAATTAGTTTACCCATATTGATAGGATGAATCCCTTCAACATCTTTCTCAGGAGAAATTGCTGTCTGGATTTTTCTTGCATCAATTCCGGGAGGTAATGGCATTTGAAGAATTATTCCAGTTATTGTTTCATCATTATTTAATTTATTTATTTCAGAAAGAATATCCTTTTCTGTTGATGTTTCTTCCATCTGATATAATTTGTATAAAATACCAATTTCTTCACATGACTTTTTTTGTTGATTAATATATATTTTGGAAGCAGGATTCTCTCCTACCTGAACTGCTGCAAGTTTAGGTTGAATTCCTTTTCTTTTTAATTCTTCTAATTTGTTTTTTACTTCTTCCTTTATTTTTTCAGCAATTTTGTTTCCATCTATAATTTCTGCAGGCATTTTCCTCCTTTTTTAGTAAATCCTTACTCAACACCGTTCGTATTCAATGTGTAATGTTTCATGTGTTATGTTTTATGTTTTAAATACTGAGCGTAGTCCGCCGCTCACCCACATTTTCCTTTATCTTTTGCCCTTAGCCATTTGCCTTTCGCCCTTTGCCATTTGTTTTCTCATTTTGGATTTTGCATTGTCATTTTGATTTTTGATATTTGATTTTGTTTCGTGCTTCGTATTTCGGATTTAGAATTTTTCATTTTGATATTTGATTTTTTCATTTTGATTTTTGATATTTGAATTTTGATCTACTCCTCTATTGCTTTAAACTATGTACTATGTACTCTTTTAACATAACTGGCTTTACTGAAAACTTAATCTTTTTTCTTCTATAACTGCTAATGCGGCAGAATGTCTTGCTATAGGTACTCTATAAGGAGAACAGGAAACATAATTCATTCCAACTTGATGGCAAAATTTTATAGATTCAGGGTCTCCACCATGTTCTCCACATATTCCTACTTCTAAATTTTTTCTTGTTTTTCTTCCTCTTTCAATACCTATTTTGATAAGTTGACCTATTCCTTCTTTATCTATAGTTTGGAAAGGGTCTTTTGAAAGAATTTTCTTTTCTATATAATCAGGAAGAAATGCTCCTATATCATCTCTAGAAAAACCAAATCCCATTTGGGTTAAGTCATTTGTACCAAATGAAAAGAATTCTGCTATTTTTGCTATTTTATCTGCTACAAAAGATGCTCTTGGTATTTCCATCATAGTACCATACATATATTTAATTTTCTTTATTCCATATTTATTTAAAACTTCTTTATAAACTTTTTGTGTTATAACATATTGTTCTTCAATTTCTTTTACGTCACATACAACAGGGACCATTATTTCAGGATATGGTTTTTTGCCTTCTTTTATCAACTCAGCAGATGCTTCAAAAATTGCTCTTATTTGCATCTCTGTTATTTCAGGATATGTTATTCCTAATCTTACTCCTCTATGTCCCATCATAGGATTTGTTTCATGTAAAGATTCTGCTCGTTTTTTCAATTCTTCTGAATCTATATTTAATTCTTTTGCTAATTGCTGGAGTTTTTCTTCTTCTTTTGGGACAAATTCATGAAGAGGAGGGTCAAGCAATCTTATTACAACAGGAAGACCATCCATTGCTTCTAATGTTGCTTTTATATCTTTTTTAACAAACGGGAATAGTTCTTCAATGGCTTTTTCTCTTTCTTCTTTAGTTTTTGACATAATCATTTTTCTTAATCTAAAAAGTGGCTCTTCAGAACCTTTACCATAAAACATATGTTCTGTTCTGAATAATCCTATACCTTCTGCTCCAAATTGCCTTGCTTTTTTTGCATCTACAGGTGTATCAGCATTTGTTCTTATACCTAATTTTCTTATAGAATCGCAAATTTTTAAAAATTTATTAAGAAGGATGTTCTCTTCACTTGTATCCATCATTGGAAGTTTTCCTTCATAAACATTCCCTTTTGTTCCATTTAAACTGACCCAATCTCCTTCTTTAAAAATTTTTCCATTTACTTTAAGTTCTTTTTTAAAATAATCAATTTCTAAAGCACCACAACCAACTATACAACATTTTCCCCATCCTCTTGCTACTAAAGCAGCATGAGATGTCATACCTCCTCTTGCAGTAAGGATTGCTTCAGATACCCTCATTCCTTCAACATCTTCAGGATTTGTTTCTTCTCTAACAAGAATAACTTTTTTACCTTGTTTTGCCCATTCAACAGCATCTCTTGCTGTAAATACTATTTGTCCTACTGCTCCCCCAGGACCTGCAGGTAGTCCTTTAGCAATTGGTTTTTTATTCATTTCTTCTTTTGGGTCAATTATAGGATGTAAAAGTTCATCTAACTGGGAAGGAGAGACCCTTGTAATTGCTTCTTCTTTTGTAATAAGTCCTTCTTGTAGCATATCCATTGCCATTTTTAATGCTGCTGGACCATTTCTTTTACCAACTCTACATTGAAGCATAAATAGTTTCCCTTTTTCTATAGTAAATTCTATATCCTGCATATCTTTGTAATGTTTTTCAAGTTTTTTTCTAATTTCACAAAGTTGTTTATAAATAGAAGGCATTGCCTGTTCTAATGTAATTAAATTTTTATTATGTTCTGATTTTGAGTATTCATTTATAGGAGCAGGTGTTCTTATTCCTGCAACTACATCCTCTCCTTGTGCATTTATTAGGTATTCTCCATAAAATTTATTTTCTCCATTTCCTGGGTTTCTTGTAAAAGCAACTCCTGTAGCAGAATCATTACCCATATTTCCAAAAACCATAGTTTGTACAGTTACAGCAGTTCCCCAGTCATCAGGGATACCTTCAATTCTTCTATAACTTACTGCTCTTTTCCCATTCCATGAGGCAAATACTGCTCCTATTCCTCCCCATAACTGTTTATTAGGGTCATCAGGGAATTCTTTATTTAAAACTTCTTTTATTTTCAATTTAAAAAGAGCACATAATTTTTTTAAGTCCTCTACAGTTAAGTCAGTATCACTTTCATAACCTTTTTCTTTTTTCATTTCTGACATAATTTGCTCTAATTGTCTTCTTATTCCTTTTTCTTCATTTTCAGGTTCTATCCCCTCTGCTTTTTCCATTACAACATCAGAATACATCATAATAAGTCGTCTATATGCATCATAAACAAATCTTTCATTCCCACCACTTTGTTTTATTAATCCATGTATAGTTTTTTCTGTTAATCCAATATTTAATACAGTTTCCATCATACCTGGCATTGATTTTCTTGCTCCAGAACGGACAGAAACAAGTAATGGATTTTCAGTATCTCCAAATCTTCTTCCCATCAGTTTTTCTATTTTCTTCATTGCAGAATTTACTTGTTCTTTTAACCCTTTTGGATATGTTTTTTTATTTTTATAATAGTATGTACAAACTTCTGTAGTAATTGTGAAACCAGGAGGGACAGGTAATTTAAGGTCTTTATGACCAGCCATTTCAGCAAGATTTGCTCCTTTTCCACCTAACAAATTTTTCATACTTTCATTTCCATCTGCTTTTCCACCACCAAAAAAATAAACATATTTTTTCGCCATCTTTTCTCCTTTCCATCTTTTAATTTATAATTTTTATTTTCTTTTGTCAATTTCAATCTTTAAAATAATTAATGCATAAATCCATTTTTTCTTTGTTTAATGTTTTATGTTTTTTTAACACAGGACACATTACACAAAATTCCCTTGTTTTAAATCAATAAAGGTAGTTTTAAAAGAGCATTAGATACTTTAGAAATATCTTTTTTTATTTGATTTTCAAGTTTTTCAAAAGAAGAGAAAATTTTTTCATCTCTTATTTTTTTTACAAAAAATATTTTCAAGTTTTCTCCATATATTTCTTTATCAAAATCAAGAATATGAACTTCTATTTTTCTTTCATTTTTTCCAAAAGTTAAAGGAGTACCTATATTTAATGCACCTTTATAAAATTTATCTTTAAACAAAACCCACACTGCATATACTCCATCTTTTATATTTATTTTATGGGAAAGAGAAATGTTTGCAGTAGGGAAATTTAAAGTTCTACCTATTGAATTCCCTGTAATAACTTTCCCTTCTAAAAAAAATTCCCTCCCTAAAAATTTATTTACTTTTTCTATTTTTCCTTCTTTTAAAAAATTTTTTATCTTTGTAGTATTTATAATTTCTTTTTTATATTTTACTGGCGGTACAATTTTTAAGATAAAATTTTTTTCTTTTGCTTGTTTTTTTAAAAAATCTATATTCCCTTTTTTGTGAGTGCCAAAGAAAAAGTTAAAACCAACTACAATTTCTTTTACATTAAAATTGAGAACAAAGTCAAGAAATTTTTCAGGTTCCCAAAATGAAATTTCTTCAAAATCACTCCATATACATATTTGAATTCCAGATTTTTCTAAAAAATTTATTCTATCTTTCCATGAATAAAGATAAAATTCAGTTGGGAAATGTCTTATTACAAAAACAGATGGGATTTTTTGAGATTTAATAATTGTATTTATAATTTTTTGATGGCCTAAATGGAATCCTTCAAATTTACCTATACCTAATGTTAATTCACCATAAATTTTTCCTATTTCATTATAGTGAAATATTTCCATCCATTAATAAGGGAATTTTTTGTCTAATTTTGTTTTTGAAAGTTTTATAAGGAATGAAGAGATTCTATCTGTTGATACTTCAACTATCTTTTCACCTTTTTTTTCTGTGGCTTTTTTAGGGTTTCCATATCCTGAATTTGTTGTAAGTAAATGCCATGGTCTTGTCATCCATATTTTTTTCTCTTCTAATTCTTTAAATCTTGATTTTTTTACTTTACCATCATCAGCCCATTCTAAATGAACAAGGTTAGGATAAAGATACATCATCCAACTTGTTTCAGATTCATTTCCATGTTCTCCTGATGTATCTTCACAAACATCTTTACAAATATCTTCTCCTATTTTCCACCAATCTAATAGAAATATATGAACTTTTGTAAATCCATAAACTTCTCTTAATATTGCTTTAAATTCATTCCCTCCATGACCATTAATAATTAAAAGTTTATATATTTTATGAATTTCAATTGCTCTTAAAATATCTTTAATAATTGCAAGTTGGGTAGAAGGAGAAAAATGTAATGTCATAGGGAATCCAAAAAGATTAGAATTTACTCCAATTGGGATTGTTGGAAGAACTATTATTTTTGCTCCTTTTTTATTTGCTTTTTCTGCACTAATTATAGATATTTTTTCAACAGTTAAACTATCACAACCATAAGGTAGATGTAAATTATGAGGTTCACAAGAACCCCATGGTAAAATTGCAACTTCAAACTTTTCTTTACTTTTTACTTCTTTTAATGTCATTTCTACTAATTTTACTTTGTTTGTCTGCATTTTTTTAATATTTTTTGCTAAATAAAAGTTTTGTCTCTTTCTCTCCCCCATTAATTAAATAAATAAGAGGTAAAGGTCTATCTACTCCTTCTAGATAAGAAGGTCTTTCTTGCCATGGAGTTACTGATAGAACATTTGTCATATCCATCCAGTACTCTAATCTTGCTGGTTCCAATCCCCATATCATATGAAAATGATTTGCTGGAGCATATTGTTTGTATTCAATCATTGTTGCATATTTTGGCACAACAAAAGTATGTGGCCATGTATAAGTAGAAGTTTTACAAACTTCTTCTGCTAATTTTTTCGGCAGATCAACTGTTTCTGCTTCATCCCATATTAAAGAAAAAATGTTACTACTACTGCTATATGCAATCCTTCCTGCTATTCCTTTTATTCCACCAGGAGAAACAAAAGAAACAGAATTTCCCATGCCCGGAAAATAAAATTCATCTGCAAGTGGGAATTTAATCCTTTTCATTATTTCTTCAGGTTTTTCTCCAGGAAGTCCTGCCCAATCAAAAGAAGCACTTCCTGAATTATCTCCATCAACAAATCCTTTTCTTTCCCATAATGTATCTCCTGTAAGTTTTACATTTATTTTTTCGGCGAGAGATTTAATTTCCCATGGTTCCCAAACTTTTCTAAAATCCATAAATAAAGGTGGATTTCCTCCTGTTAAATATGTAAAAAAAAGCATTGTTAAAAGTCCTTGAACATCTGCTTCTGTAGCATAAGGAATAGGTGGTTTTTTACCTGTATGATCAAAAGTTGAATTGAATAAAGATTCCATTATATCTGCCACAGGAAGTGGAATCCCTCTTAAATCAGAACCCCATTCTAATTGACTCATAAATCCACCACCAACTGCATTCAATTCTTTCATAATATCTCTAATTATAAGATACATTGCTAATGCTTTGTTAAATCTTTCTTCATCTTCTTTATTTCTAATCTCAATGTTATCTCTATAATTATCAAACCAGTTTTTCAGTTCTTTTAATTCTTTTTCATTATATGCTTTTTTGTTTAACATATCAGAAAGAAGTTTCATATCCAATCTGGTAATTTCTATTCCAAATATATTCCTTGTAGGAATTATATGGGCAAGGGCTGTTTCCATACCCATTGAATCGTGTCCGAAAATAACAACTCTTCTACCTTTTAATGCCTGATAAGTAACTGCGGAATAACACCAATCCACAAGAGATTTTGCTGTATTTTCTGTCATGATAGGATTTAAACCTTTATCATCCCATGTACCAATATTTATATGTATAAGTTTTCCATATTGCGATAAAGCTCCACTACATGCATGAGTATAAACAACACCTGGTTTAGGACCACTATTTCCACAAGTAAGATTTAATGGTGTATCTTTTGGAAATTGTTGGATGAAAGAAATAAGTGTCAATTGAGGGAAAGCCCATGTATCTGGCACTCCAACAAGAATATTTACTCCTGCTTTTTCAAACTGTCTTGCTACAATATCCGCCTGTTTTTCTCCATCAATAAGTACTGAACTATATACTACTTTGACTTCTGTCCCATCAACAAGTTTTACATTTTCTGCGATAATATCTGCTGCCATTTGAATAATATTTATTACTCTTTTTCTAGAAGATTCATCTATTCTTGGATCGCACGGAGCAAAAACTCCAATAATAGGATTTTTTACTTCAGAGACATTAGTATCTAATCTAATAGCTTTTCCCATTTGTCCTCCTTTTTGTTATTTTTTTAAATTTATGGATAGAAGATAATTCTTCTTGAGAAAGTGCCTGTTTTCTGCTTAAATTTATTCTTCCCTGTTCATCTATTCCAATAACTTTTACTTTTACAGGAGAACCTACTTTTACTATATCTTCAACTTTATCCACTCTATAAGGAGCAAGTTCAGAAATGTGAACCATACCTTCTGAAGACAAAATTCTTACCATTGCTCCAAATGGAAAAATTTTTGTCACAGTTCCTTCATAAATTTTTCCTATTTCAGGTTCTTCTGTAAGTGATCTTATTTTTTCTTCTGCTTTTTTTGAAGCAATTTTATCAGGTGAAGAAATCCTTATTTCTCCTTCATCAAGAATATCAATTTCTACTCCTGTTTCTTCTATAATTTTTCTTATTGTTTTTCCACCAGGACCTATAATTAGTCCAATTTTATCAGGATTCACTTTCAGAATAGAAATTTTAGGAGCATAAGGAGATAGATGAGATTTGGGTGATGATATTACTTGATTCATTTTTTCTAAAATTTCTATTCTTGCTTCTTTACTTTGATTAACTATTTTTTTTAAAATTTCATAATTAACTTGACAACTTTTTACATCCATTTGAAATCCTGTTATTCCATCATTTGTTCCTGCTATTTTAAAATCAAGGTCTCCATAATGGTCTTCTTCTCCTGCTATATCTGTTAAAATCATATAATCTTCATCTTCTTTAATCATACCTGTTGAAACACCTGCTACATGTTTTTTAATTGGTACTCCTGCATCCATAAGGGCTAAACTTCCTGCACAAACAGTTGCCATTGAAGATGAACCATTTGATTCCAAAACATTAGCAATAATTCTGATAGTATAAGGAAATATATTCTCTTCAGGGATAATATAAGAAAGAGAATTTTCTGCAAGAATACCATGACCTATTTCTCTTCTAGAAGGAGATTTTAATGGAGAAATTTCTCCAACTGAAAAAGGTGGGAAATTGTAATGTAACATAAACCTTTTTGAAGTTTTTTCCAAAATACCATCAATGGTTTGTTCATCACTTTTTGTTCCCAATGTTACAGAAGCAAGACATTGGGTTTGTCCCCTTGTAAAGAGAGAAGAACCATGTGTTCTAGGTAAAAGAGAGATTTTGCATTCAATAGGTCTTATTTCATTATAATTCCTTCCATCAATTCTTTTTTTTGTAGTAAGTATAAGTTTTCGTATTTTATCTTTAAATACATTTTCAAATACTTGTTTTGCTTCTTTTTTCTTTTCTTCAGAATCAAACTCTGTTAAAAATTCATTTTCAAGTATTTCATAAAACTGTTTTCTTGCTTTTTTTTCAGGGTAGTTATATGCTTCTGGTAATCTTATATTTAAAAAATTTTCTGTTTTTTCTTTTAATTCTTTGTTTTCTTCTATTTTATCTACAACATCTTTTGGAGAGATTAATACTTTCTGCATTTCTATCAAATTTTTTATATTTTCAAATCCTAAAAATATTGCTTCAAGAAATTTTTCTTCTGAAATTTCCTTTGCCCATCCTTCTACCATAATAATTGAATTTTCTGTACCTGATAAAGTAAGAGATAATTTACTTTTTTCAAATTGAGAAATTGTTGGATTAATAACAAATTTATCATCAATCAATCCTATTTTAACTACTCCTATAGGTCCTTGCCATAATATTTTTGAAGAACATAAAGCCGAAGAAGCGCCAATTATAGAAAGGAAATCAGGGTCATTTTCCTGGTCCACAGAAAGAACAAAAGACACAATTTGTATTTCTTTAAAATAATTATCAGGGAATAAAGGTCTAATAGACCTATCAATTAATCTACTTACAAGAATTTCCCTATCCGATGGTTTACCTTCTCTTTTAAAAAAACCACCAGGAATTTTTCCTGCAGCAGAAGTTTGTTCCCTATAATCACATATTAATGGGAAAAAATCTGTATTTTCTTTTTCTTCTCCACTTACTACTGTGACCAGAACAATAGTTTCTCCATATTTTACCAAAACAGCACTATCACTTTGTTTTGCTAATTCACCGTGTTCTATTGTTAATATACGATTTCCTATATTCGTTTCTATCTTTTTCATAAAATTTTTATTTTCTGAGGTTTAACTTCTTAAGGACTTCTTGATATTTGGAAGGATTTGTTTTAAAAAGGTACTTTAAAAGTTTTCTCCTTTTTCCAATTAATTTAAGAAATCCTCTTCTAGAATTAAAATCATTTTTATACTTTTTAAAATGTTGATTTAATAATTCAATTCTTTTTGTAAGTAAAGCAATTTGCACTTCAGGAGAACCAGTATCATTTGGATGTCTCCCAAACTCTTTTTTTATTTCATTTTTTATAATTGGTTCTAACATTTTTCTCCTTCCTTAAATTAATTTTTTCAAAGATATATTTAAAACTTAATTTTTTAACCTGTCAAAAAATTTTTCAGGGAGTTTTTAATCCTTTAGATAATTTTTCATATTCTTCCCAAATTTCAGAAGGTAATCTTTCACCAAACTGCATTAAAAACTTTTTTATTTCATACATTTCTTCTTTCCATTCAGAAGGATTAATTTCAAATAATTTTTCAAGTTTTTCTGTTGAAATATTTAAATTACTAAGTTCTAAATCATTTAAATAAGGTATTAATCCTATTGGAGTTTCTTTTGCAGAAATACGATTGTTAACTCTATCTATTATCCATTTCAGTACTCTAACATTTTCTCCAAACCCTGGCCATAGAAATTTTCCATTTTCATCTACTTTAAACCAGTTGACAGAAAATATCTTCGGCGGATATTTAAGTTTTTTACCTATATTTAACCAGTGTGAAAAGTAATCAGCCATATTATAACCACAGAAAGGAATCATAGCCATAGGGTCTCTTCTTAATATTCCAACTTTTTGTATAGCAGCAGCAGTAGTTTCAGAACCTGTTCTTGCTCCAAGGAATACACCATTTTGCCAATTAAAAGATTCAACTACTAATGGAATAAGTTTTGTTCTTCTACCGCCTAAAATTATAGCAGAAATTGGCACTCCTTTTGGATTGTCAAATTCTTTAGAAAGAGTAGGTGTATTATAAATTGAAACAGTAAATCTTGAATTAGGATGTGCTACAGGTGTCCCTTTTGAAATGTTCCATTTATTTCCTTGCCAATCAACTAAATTCTGCGGGATATTATCATCTATACCTTCCCACCATGGCTCATTTTTATCAACATCTAATCCAGTATTTGTAAAAAGGGTTGGATAAAAATTTCCTGCTTTTAATGTTCTCATCATATTAGGATTTGTCTTATATGATGTACCAACTGCTACACCAAAAAACCCTATTTCTGGATTTATTGCATAAAGTTTTCCATCATCTCCTATATTTAACCATGCAATGTCATCTCCTAATGTCCAAATTTTATAACCTGGAAGAGCAGAGTTCATCATTGCCAAATTGGTTTTTCCACATGCAGAAGGCATCGCAGCAGTTATATAGGTAACATTTCCTTTCGGGTCCTCAATCCCAATAATCACCATATGTTCAGCAAGCCATCCTTCTTTTAATCCAAGATAAGAAGCGATTCTTAAAGAAAAACATTTTTTCCCTAATAAAGCATTCCCACCATATCCTGAACCTATACTCCATACTAAATGTTCATCAGGGAAATGCATAATAAATCTTTTATTTGGATTAAAATCTCCAACAGAATGAAAACCTTTTACGAAATTATTTTTATTTCCTATTTTTTCTATTACATTTTTTCCCATTCTTGTCATAATTCTCATACTTATTGCAACATAAGAAACATCTGTAATTTGTATGCATGCTTTTGCATAAGGAGATTCTGGATGTCCCATCATATAAGGTAAAACATACATAGTTTTGCCTTTCATACAACCATCAGACAATTTTGTAAGTAATTTTTTTGCTTCATTTGGCTCCATCCAGTTATTGTTTGGTCCTGCTGTATCTTTTTCAGGATGACATACGTAAGTTAAATGTTCTGTCCTTGCAACATCAGTTGGATGACTTCTATGAAGATATGATGTTGGCCAAGATTTTTGATTTAATTTTAGAAAAATTGGTTGATTATTAATCTTTTCTTCTTTCATTCCAATTTCCACAATTTTTTCTGCTTCTTCTTCTGAGCCATCACACCAAAATATTTTTTTAGGTTTAGCAATCCTTGCCTGTTGTTCTACCCATTCTTCTAAATAAGTACCCATTTTTATTCCCTTTTTCTTAAAAGTTATTTAATTTATAATTTTTTTTTTCAAAAGTCAAATTTCAAAAAATACTTTTTGAATTTTGTGAGAAATATGGTATATTTTAACATATAAGTTTTTAGTGTAAATCCTTACTGAATCCCGTTATGTGAAGACAGTATGGATAGTACACAGTTGATAGTACATAGTCGGTAGTACATAGTTTAAAGCAGAAGGGGAATAAAGCAAAATGCAAAAATCAAATATCAAAAATCAAAATGACAATGCAAAATCCAAAATGGGAAATCCGAAATACGAAACAAATTCATTCGGAGAAGCTGGGTATGGTAGTACATAGGGGTTAGTACATAGTACATAGTTGGTAACAACAGGGGAGTAAATCAAAAATCAAAATGCAAAATGAAAAATTATAAATACGAAGCACGAAATTCGAAATCCGAAACAAATTCATTCAAGGAAGCTGGGTATGAAAGTTGTGTAATGTTAAATGTTTGATGTTGAATGTTTTTAACATTACACATAAAACATTACACGAGAAATACGAACAGTTGAGTAAGTAGTTACCAATAACTTATAAAAAAGAAAATGATAAAAGTTGTAGTAGGAACTCAATGGGGAGATGAAGGGAAAGGAAAAATAATAGATTATTTTTCAAAAGATGTTGATATTATTGCAAGGTATCAAGGAGGAGCAAATGCAGGGCATACAGTTGTAGTAGAAGGGAAAAAGTACATTTTCCATCTTATTCCATCAGGCATACTTCATAAAGGGAAGATATGTTTGATAGGAAATGGTGTAGTTGTTGACCCTGTTTCTTTTTTTAATGAAATTTCTTATCTTAAAAAAAATAAAATAAATATTGAAGGAAGATTATTTATTGCAGAAAATGCTCATTTAACATTTCCATACCATAAAATTTTAGACCAGATTGAAGAAGTTCAAAAAAAAGGGAAAAAAATAGGAACAACTGGAAGAGGAATTGGTGTTACTTATGTAGATAAATTTAGTAGAATTGGTATAAGGTTGATTGATTTTCTTGAAGAAGATGTATTTAAAGAGAAACTTAAAATGGCATTAGAAATTAAGAATTATCTTTTGAAGAAGTACTATAAAGAGAAAACAATAGATATTGATGAGATTTATAACACTTATTCTGTTTACAGGAGAAAACTTAAAAATTTTTCAAAAAATATCTCTTTATATATTTATGAAGAAATAAAAAAGGGAAAAACAATTCTTGCAGAAGGAGCACAAGGTACTTTTCTTGATATAGATTTTGGAACTTATCCTTATGTTACTGCTTCAAACACTATTTCCGGTGGAGTATGTACTGGATTAGGAGTATCTCCTAAGTATATTGAAAAAGTAATTGGCGTGTCAAAAGCATATACAACAAGAGTGGGGATGGGACCATTTCCTACAGAAATAAAAGGAGAAATTGGAGAAAAAATAAGAAAAGCAGGAAATGAATTTGGTGCAACTACTGGAAGACCAAGAAGATGTGGATGGTTTGATTCTATTTTAGTTAAATTTGCTTGTAAAATAAATGGTATTGATGAAATAGTTATGACAAAACTTGATGTATTAACTGGTTTGAGAAAAATTAAAATAGGGATTGGTTATAAGTATAAAGGAAATATTTATAAAGAATATCCATTAAATCAAAAAATATTTTCAAACTGTAAAGTAATATATGAAACAATAGATGGGTGGAATGAAGATATAAGCAAGGTGAAAAGTTATAAGGAACTCCCAGCATCTACTAAAAAATATATCAAGAGAATTGAAGAAGTAATAGAGACAAAAATTTTTTGTGTATCAATTGGTAATTCCAGGGAACAAACAATTTTACTTTGACTTATATAAAATTATATGATACAATATAAACGTAATCTATTAGCGTCAGAAAGTTAAACCAAAATTACACATCAATAACCTTT
>Ga0123519_10006162_pt1 | contig 18944 bp, 11 predicted proteins | sample YelNatPaOPRAMG02_FD_87396 | JGI IMG/M metagenome (GOLD analysis project Ga0123519, IMG submission 87396) | Hot spring microbial communities from Yellowstone National Park - Yellowstone National Park OP-RAMG-02 (version 2) | ecosystem: Environmental > Aquatic > Thermal springs > Hot (42-90C) ... | reverse complement strand
TGCGAATGCGGCATGGGAAGCGCTGCAACGAAGAAACATGGGGCACAGGTTGCGGTTTACACGGACCCGTGCGTACACGTATGACGCGCGTGGCTAGGCGTTCTGCTGGCTACGACACGTCTCCGCGGGACTCATCGGTATCCCATGTTTCATCGTCTGGTACACTGTCGGTAGAGGCGTCGGCCGCTGACCCCTGATCAGACTCGGGATGAGTGCAGGGCGCTTCGTCCAGCGCCACATCATCCGTCGTGGTGTCTCTCCACTGCGCCAGCGCAGCATTCGTTATCGCGCGGAGCTCGGGCCATGCGATCGGCACGATCGGTGCAGCCAGGCCCGCCAGCGCTTCGCGAGCGGCAACGGACCGTAGTGCGTGATACCGGGCTCGCAGCAGAAGGTATAGGCGAAGCTGCAGGACAAACCCACAGCAAATAGCGGTTTCCATTGGCTGCGGGCTCGCGTCACCCGGAGACGTGTCACTTGGTGTTGCGGAACCGAGAACAGCCTCTACAGCGACTTCGAGCTCATCAAGACTGTGTTCCAGGGCTTCTAGAAGCAGGTGCAGTTCGTGGTGCAGGTTTCTTTGTGACTGCAGTGTATGGTCAATAGCGGAGATAGTTGCGAGAAACAAGGCAGCCGCACAGCGCACGCTTAGCGGATATCTTTCGTCGGTCGCTGGTGCAGTGATCGCCTGCACGAGGCTCTGAAGGACTCGCCGACGAAAGCAGGTACCCTTCAGCGCTGAGAACAGGAAGCCGCAAACATGCTCGTTGCCCTCGTATCCCAGGTTCAAGCGGAGAAACGCGTCCGTCAGGGACACCTGCGTCTTCGCAGTCGCTACGTGAACGTGACTTCCGGAGGCTGCGTGCACGGTGCCAACTGCTGCGCTCGCACCAACGCTCTCCCTAGTCCAGTGCTCGTCATAGCACGATCGCCAGGCCGTTAGTAGGCCATCGCCGAGGCCCGCTGCTACCTGCTGTGGCGCATCCCTGAGGAGATGCAGCAAAGCCCCCTTCGCAACGGCGCTGGGATGATCTGCGCCCATCAAACAGCGCTTAGGAGTGGTCGCTATGGCTTCATTCCGAACCCACAATGTCCAAAAGATGTAGCACAACGGACTGAGTAGACGCTCTGGAGTTAGAATGCCTTCGATGAGTGCAACTTGGCACAGGCGAGCAGCAGAAACCAGTGCCGAATTCGATTTGCCAAGCAACGACGTTTGCAGCACCTCCGCGAGACTCGGCAAGATGGACTGAATCGTCCCAAACATGACGTTGCATTCCTTTTCTGATTCGTCTATGGCGGCGATGGAACAGTTCTCCCACGATGATGTGGTCGCATTTTGCGAGTTGTCGCGGTCGGGTTCAGCTTGAACGCGTATCCGGCCGCCTACGATGGGTCGCATGACGTTGCTGGCGCTGCTCGGGAGCGTCGCTGTTGCTGTGGACGCAGCGCCAACGGCGCGTTCGCTTTCGACAAACTCGACCAGATGTCTCAGAAGCCGTTCCTGTATGCCGAGGAGCAGTGACAAGCATTGTGAACCTGATGTGGTCTCGCTTGTGATACAGCCAGACTGCAACAGCTTTTGCCATAGAGGTAATTGTTTCAGGGCGAAATGCCCATCGCAGCGCGAAAGCTGCAGCAGACATTCAAATGCACCGCTGAGTACCGTTAGCCTAGGCGTCGTCATCTCGGCCGCTGGGCACATCAGTGCAGCCGGGAGCGTTGCGCAGCATGTCAGCAACCGATCGTGCAGATTGTTCAAGGGAATGGCCACATCAGGAGGTGCCTTCGGCGCGTAACGAATGAGTCTGCCAAGTCGCCGCAAAGCAAGACCTACCACTGCCGCTGAAGGTGCGCTTGAGGTTTCGACACCAGACTCTCCATCCGCAACGTTCTGATGGAGCTCGACGAACGTCCACAACCACCGGACACGCTGCCAGTACGCGGCACTGCGTTGTGCTCCTGTGGCAAGATGTTCGTTGTGATCGTGCAACAAGCGTAGAAGACGGTTGGCCTCATCAGCGAGTCCATCGTTCGCTGACTGCAGTTGAAGAATAAGGCGCACGACAGCGCTCTCCAGAGTCGACCAGAGCTGCACCTGCGCCCGCGCCTGGCCTAGCACGCGAGTACAGTTCATCAGCGCACGCAGGATCCATAGGAAAACTTGTTCTGTAGCTGAGGGCAGAGCGATTGGACATTCTGCGGCGAGAAGGCGAATCTCGTCGATGAGCAGCGGCAGATGAGGACGCAGCAGGTTGGCATCAAGCTGTGCCAAGATGGCAAGCAAGCCGTAAGCCTGGTCGCGCATCGCGAGGCCTACCAAGGCCGTCGCCTCCGCACGAAAGAGGCACACGATTTTGTCACCAACTAGCAGGAGACGCTCCATGAGTACCGGTATCGGTAACGAACTGGATACCGACAGCGCTTGCGGCAGAGCGTTCAGCATTTGTTTCAGCCGCTGGAAGGACAAGTCCATAGAAGCCGACGTCGCAGACGCATGCGACACAGAGCTCACCAGCCAGGAGTGTTGCTCATCCAGGTAACGCACGCGGAGACGGCGCCGACGCAGGGCCTGTCCAACAACCGTCCGCTCTCGGTCAGATGCTGCGTCAGAATCTGAGAGGTTCAGGTCGAAGCAGTCATCGGATGTGTCGGGGCAAGTCGGTGCGCGCTCGCGATACACAAGCTGGCGTTGAAAAATATGTCTGAGCAGAACGCGCTGAGCGAGACGCTGGACGCTCGGTGACGGATCATCCAGCCGTGCGAGTATATGCGCTGCCGTCAGCGACCACGCGTGGTTGTCGAGCTGCTCATGATCCTGAAAAATTGCATCCAGCAAAACCAGAGCTTTCTGGCGAACAGCGACCGAGATATCGCGCAAGCGTCCGAGAAGCGTTTCGGATACAGCGCTGGGTCTGCGCGCACGACGCATCCACGATACATAGCATGTGAGAGCGGCTTCACGGACTTTGGGTGAAACATCCAGACAACAGGTAGACGCAAACTTGATCATGTCGTCAACGGAACTAGAGGCGGTTTCCAACGCAGTTTCATTGGATGCTGTAAAGGGTGTGCACGCACTGGTGGTGGTTCGAAATGCATGTGCAGTTAAAATGCACAACGGATTTGACGCTGTAACCATCGTTGTGCTCTGAAGTTCAGGAGTATTTTCCTGTCTACCTCGCACCGAGTCCAGCGTCTGTACGTGACTTGGAGCACACTCGTTTGCAGCCGGCTGCAATATACCTCTCACCTCGCTAAAGAGTCGCATAGCGCGAGCGCGAAGCGTTGCGCGGCCTGAGCGCATCACTTGAGATAGGCGCAAACACGCGACGCTTTCGAGCAAATCGTGAATCCGCTTCAATGCAGGCTTGACGAGGCAGAGAAGGGAAGCACTCGAGAGCATTGACTCAGAGTACTGAATCCGGAACATTCCATTGTGGTATGATGGCGATTCTAGGACAGTTGTAGTATGAACTAGTGTTTCATGGTCCGTTTGCATTGGCAGCAGGCATCCCCACAGCGCCAGCCACAATGGATGCTGAGTCGCGAGCGCTTGCACTAGATGCGAGAAACTTTCTCGGGGAGCTGCATCTGAGTCATGCGGCAATTCCGTATCACAAAAGTCGTCGAGAAAATTTGCAAGGAGAAGGCAACGCTCTGCGAGAAGCAGATGGTCTTCAGCTTGCAGCGCTTGCTGGGTGCTCGCTATCATTTGTGTATGACGTATAAGGAACTGCAGAAAGATCAGCGGTGCGGGTGTTGTTGCTTCCAGCTTTCTCATGCTATTGCGCAGATAGCTGAGAATGGTCGGAAAGCAGTCGTTGACTCCAACAAAAACTGTAGCTTTGCCGCCTGATAGAAGCGCGTCGATGAGCGTCCTTACGGTGTCGAAAAACCGTGCCGAGGTGTCGAGGAGGTCTCTCGGTCTGGGTTTGGTGGTGGTGGTGGTGGTGGTGGCGGCGGCGCGCTTCTTGAGCGCGGTCGGGCTACAGCGAGCGCTCACTCGATCGACGGACGCATCCGAACATGTCGAGTCTCCGACCAGCAACGGGGCGAACTCGATGCGGCCTACAACATCGATAAATTCCAGGACGAGTTCCAGCGGGGGCCAACGCTCCGCACTTGTCTCGACTGTTACTGGCGAAACAACGCTGTTGCGAGTTTTCTCTTCACTGAGGTATCCGCAGCGGCTTCGCCGCAACAGCGTTTGCACTTCCTCGAGGACCAGATGACGGCATTGAGCATACGCCGCATATGTCTGGCACAATAGGCGAGTCGTCGAGGACCACAGGCTCCCGGATCGTTGGATGAGCTCGCGCGTATCTGCCGGGCTGAGGGATTCTGAGCTCCGGAGCACCTCGTCCAGAAGAGTGTCGGCGACATGAAGTGCAAACAGCGAGAGAGATATCGACTGGAAACGTTGACTTTCCGCGATCTCGGGGCAAGACTGCACAAAATTTGTCAGTCGAACAACAAGCTGCACGCACTTGTTCCACTGACGCAATCCCGCCTGTCGGTGCGTTTGGTCGATCCCGTCTCGCTGTGTTCCTTGGTGTTCATCACTTTCGGAATCGACCAGCTGACCGAAAGTTTTTGCTACGGCATGTAGGCCTTCGCGGAGTGTCTGCATCGCCAGAACAAGGTGCTCTTCGTGAAGCGCCTCCCGCAGCGAGCTCGACGAATTAACCACGACCAAAAAGACCCATTCGCTAACAGCTGCGCGTGCGCTCCAGCTGCTTGGCGAATTGTCGGCCAACAAGTGCGCACACCAATCGAGGCCTCGTTGCAAAAGCGACCGGAGAGCCGGTGCTTCATCAACTGCATTAGCTGGAAGGGCGCTAGCGATCCCAAGTGCAGCACAGACGCGGTGGACGGCTGCATTCGCCGCCCTCGGTGGTAACTCGCCATAGTGATCCAACGCCTCTAGGGCAGAGGTCAGTAGCGTGCTGGTTTCATGCAAAACGCGTTGTTGGTCTGGATCGAACAGTGGTGGTCCTGCTGGGAGCTCCGGTTTGTTGTACGTGGATGATGGTGCTGGCGCCGACTCGAGAGCATTCAATCCGCTCCCGGTTGTAGCTGTCGCCGTCTCGCATGTCGATGACCAAACCGACTGTGCTTTCGGCAAATCTAGATTTCTGTTTGCTTTGGTGTGTTCTAAACGCTGACGCTTTCGAGAGCTGCCCATATGCGTACCCGCTGGCGGAGCGCGTAGCACCTGCTGCGAGCCTGCAGAAGGTACCCTTGGGGCACTGAAGAGCGCCGGGTTTTGAGCCTTCAATCGTTCCAGCACGGAACGCAGCAATTGTTCGTAGCCGTTGCCGACGCTTTGGCAAGCTTCGGTCCGCGGCGTATGTGCCTCGCTTGGCGGCAACGGCACCGTAGAGAAAGCGTGTGGCGTCCAACTTGTCGCAAACTTCTCGGAAACGCGCTCAGCCACTGCAGCCATGACTCGAACGAGGTGGTCGTCAACAAGGATATCGTTTAGGGTTCGCAAAGCGTTCTCCCGATCGATTCGTAAAGCCTCATGGTCCAAAAACCCGGTTCCAATGCCCCTAGCGATGAAAGAAAGCGTAGCTGCACCCTGCACGGAGCGCTCCTGTGGAACAACGTCCCAGGTTGCTACCAGTCGAGCAAGTTCCAGCACGGGACCCGCTGTGGAACACCTCGATTCACAGCAAATCAGAAGCGCCTTCCAGTCCATAGCGTAGATTGGACGATTCAGAAGAACGTTCCCGAAAACAGCGTCCCTGGCACCGCAGAGAGCGCGCGTACCCAGGGTTCATCGCACCTTGCAGGCAGCGTGTTGCCGGTGAAGCGTTTGGCGCGAAAATCGCCGCGTCGATTGCGCATTGCGGCACGACGCCGTGCGGCGCTCGCGCTGCGGATCGTCGGGCGAGGGCGGACTGCGCGCGCGTGCATCGCAGGCGTCCCCAGGTAAGGTACTCCTTCTGGGGTGACACCTGCAGCCAGTTGCGAGAGACAGCGACGCGGCAGCGCTCATTGCCGAGTGCTTATCGGGATGGTTCTGTGTCGGAGACGATAGCAAGCAAAGAGCGGGTGCTATGGATGCTGTGAAAGGCGGTATGCTGTCCGTGTTGGCTTCGAGCGGACGTCCACAAGGGTATGAAAAAGCCGTTCTGCTTCCATGCTGCGTTCAGAGCAGTCCTATAGGTTTCGTGGCGGGTGCTCGCTGCCGGCTCGGCACACGGAGAATCGCATCCATGATCCTTGATTCCTAGAAGGAATTCTGAGTTGTTGTGATGTTTGGTGGAACTTGAATCTCCAATGCGGCAGGATGATTATCTACCTGGAAGCGGGTTATAATCTTGCAGGCGGGGATTCCACGGCTCGTGTACATCATCCTGTGCGACAAATATACGTTGCGATACCGAGCGTCGCTCGCAGCAAAGCAGTATCGGCCGTGGCGTACTTCGGCGCAACCGGCAGTCGCCCGCGGTTCTGGCGCCAGCAGGCGATCATCAGCGCAACACCAGTTGGGATCGCGCAATGTCCAGTTTGTGCAGCGATATACATAAAAAGGGAAGCAATGGCGGGTGGCGCACCATGTCCAGTTTATATCATAATGTTCCTGGAAGCCGTTGGCCCCCGAGCAGGGCCGCCACCTACGCGATGCGGATGGGAGGCCAATGGCAACCCACAGCACGCTGCTTTAGTTTACGTTCGTGCAACGAGACTTGAGCAAGATCGAGCTTTTTTGAGGCGGGTTCTCCGTACTTTCCCATTCGAGTGCGGGGAACGCAACACATCTGCACTGGCCTAAGTTTTCGGACAAGTTGCACTGAGAAGAGCGCATCACGTGGGTACCCTAGACTATGGATCAAACCGCAACCCCGTTGCCTGCAGATACAGCTGCTTCGAAGCAGGGCCAAAACAGAGCGCTTTGGGGCGGCCGTTTTGCAACCGAAACAAATGAGCTTGTCGCCAGGCTCTCAGAGTCGGTCTCTTATGATCACCGTCTTTACAAGCATGACATAGCGCAGTCGAAGGCCCACGTGCGCATGCTCGCCAAGCAGGGTCTCGTTACAGCCGAGGATGCCGCGCAGTGCACGTCTGGACTTGACCAACTTTGTTCGCAAATTGAAAATGGAACTTTCGGCGCGTTCGATATCAAACTCGAAGACATCCACATGAACATAGAGAGTAGACTCACCAGGCTGGTCGGGGAGCCCGGTTCGAAGCTGCACACAGCGCGCTCTCGCAACGATCAGGTGGCTACCGATCTGCGGCTTTATCTACGTGATGAGATCCAACTGCTAGTCTCTCTCGTCCGGTCACTCCAGCGGGTTCTTGTGACGCTTGCGGAAGAATATGCGCAAGTCATTATGCCGGGTTTTACGCATCTGCAGCACGCACAGCCGGTCGTACTGGGCCACTACTTCCTCGCCTACTGCGAAATGTTCGATCGTGATGCAGGTCGTCTGGAGGATACGCTCAATCGCCTCGATTTTTGTCCGCTGGGGAGCGGTGCGATCGCAACGACGACACTCCCCATCGATCGCTTCTTCGTGGCAGAGCAACTGGGATTTCGCCACGGCCCGTGCCGTAACAGCATGGACGCGGTGTCGGACCGGGACTTTGCACTCGAGCTACTCGCTGCTATCAGTATCTCGATGATGCATTTGTCGAGAATGAGTGAGGACCTGATTTTCTGGATGAGCCAGGAGGCTGGTTGGATCGAGCTTGGTGATGCTTTCTGCACGGGCAGCTCGCTGATGCCGCAGAAGAAGAACCCCGATGTTTGCGAACTGACCCGTGGAAAGACCGGACGCGTCTACGGCAATCTGCTTGCCTTGCTTGCCATGATGAAGGGTTTGCCACTCTGTTACAACCGCGACATGCAAGAAGATAAGGAGCGAATTTTTGATTCTCTCGATACGTACAAGGCTTTGCTCCAGATTTTCCGTGAGATGATCCTCACTTTGAAGCCGAACCAGGAGCGAATGTTTGCAGCGGCCAGCGATCCGTCGCTGATGGCCACCGACCTGGCTGAGTGGCTTGTTCGGAACGGCGTGCCATTCCGCGAAGCGCATCATCGTGTGGGTGCGCTCGTTGGCGAATGCACTCGCTCAGGCCGTCGTCTGAATGAGCTTACGCTGGCGGAGATGCAGCGTGTCGTACCGGAAGCGACCGCAGACTGCCTGGAACTCTTCGATCCGTTGCGCAGTGTGCAAGCGCGAAATATTTTTGGCGGTACTGCGCCTGAGCAGGTCCGCTCACAGGTCGCTTTCTGGAAGAGACAGCCGTGGTTTTAAGCGGAAAGTACTGGCTATGCGTATGGACATTCTTGTCGACCAGGTGGGGCTCGAGTGGGCACTAGCTGCGGGGCAGTCTTGCACTGCAGTTTAGTGCGCATGTCGGTTCAGAAGGGAACGTCTTTCGAGGAAGCCAGCGATCGTTTCGTGTGAAACTCTCGATGATAAGCACTACGATTCTCATGTGACGAGGCTGCTTGCGAATGCAGCCGCGTGTGCCTTCCCGAGACCAGTAGCACACAACGCTGACAGTGACATCAGAGGCAGGCGCACGTTTGCAGGTACTGCCCAAGATGCGACTACTCAGCTTTCCAAGGTCGAGGATAGCGGGTGTGATTCCGTGACGTCCAAAATAATTGCCTGCTTGGGAGAGTTTTGTTTGAGGCTGAAACGGTCATCATCGCAGCTGTGAGCACGCCACTGTCCGAGCGCCTCGAGCAGCAGTGACATTCGCAGCAGCCAACATTGCTTCCTACGGAGCGTTATATGCAGATGCCCGGGGGATGGAACTGCAGTCCACTTGTGAAGCGCAAGGCATGGCCAATCTGCATGGACTTTGTGACTATCCGCCTGCGTTTACATGGATACGTTTAGATGTACCTGCCACGAGACGCACGTCTTCGCGTGCCAGCATCGTTGCGCTTGCTTCTGTTCTATGATCAGGGTGGATTTTGTGTCGAGAAAAAGTGCCAGGCGCTGCGAATCGAGCGTATCTATTCAGATACTGAGGAAGCACTCGGGGTCTTTCGTTTGTTTGGAGTCTGGACATTGCCGAACGGAATGCCGTGAGCCTCGGATTTGACCGGGCGCGTAGCAACGTACAGGTCGTCAGGGCACTGCTCATTGCATGAAGCATTAGAGCCCTTAAGTAAAGTACCAAGAACATACGTACGACCTGGCAACGGATTCATGACTACGACGCGAATGGTGCAAAAGCTGTTGTCGGCGCACGGGGCCAACTGAAGGGCAGGGAACCAGCCGAAATATTTCAAAAAGCAGACGGATTCGGCATCTACCCATAGCCAAATGCTGGAGGAAACGTGCTCTTTAGCTGAGTTGAAGCACCCTGCGATAGAGCGCAAGGCGTGCCTGGCTTCTTTGGCCAGACCCGGATCGTATTCACGAGGCGACTATGTCGTGGTCAGGGCGCCCCGGATCGACACGCTATGAACCCGTTGCATTGGGGAAACTTGTGCCGCCGTATCGAAACATGTTTCCGAGACTGATAGAGCATAGCCACTCGGGACCTGAGGAACGCGGCATGGTACCCACAGCGCCGAATTCATAGTTTGCCAGTGTGATCTCCGCCGAAATGTTCCCGTTGAGCAGGGCGTTTCCGCAAGCTATGCCAGCCTCCTCTGCGGTGACATTCTCAGGAAGGCGCTGAGCGAGCACCACCTCTGCAAGGAACAGTGCACCGGGCGGAAAAGGCTTTGCTGGTTTGCCCAAGTTTTGCGTAATGAAGAGATGGGTTGTATCCAGATAAGAGAGCCAGAAAGAAACACTCTCGTAGACCGCTTGACTCCAAATAATGGGCTCTCTGCGCTGAGCAGCGCGCACTTGGTTTATCCGGTCGAGACCGCTGCGCCCAGCGAGATGCAGCGCACTGGCATTCGCCTTGGTAATCGCTCCGGGCGGCTTATCCTCAACACCGGTACTCGATGCATTCGCTGCGGTGATGACTTGGTTGAGCAGCGACTCGGGGACGAGTTTGGGAATGGATTGGTCGCTGCAAAGGTGTCCAATGCTGCCACGGACAAAGAACGCCCCCGAGCAACAACAGGTCGTTCCGGTGCCGTAGATGAACTTGATTGCGCAGGTCGTGACTGCATTCGGGCAGAGCTCCGCGCAAAGTGCTGCTTGTTGGGCGGTGCTTAGCACGCTCGGCGAGAGCGCGGAATAAGGAATACCCGTCGTTGGAGCCGGCGTTCCAGCTTCAAGCCGCATTGCTTGCAGCGGCGCTGCCGCAGTCGCCGCTAGCGCTCTCGAGTCTTGCACCAGCTCTGGTTGATTCACTGCTCTCTGTGGTATAAATTCTTCTTCTGCGTGTCCCAGAACAAGCATGCTTTGGGCCGCGAACCACAGCACGAACACACTGAAAAATAGGAGCACCCAGCGGTGAAGGCGGTTTCTTGCAGGAACTCGGCAGCGCGCCATCGAATAACATGGCGCACGTGAGCCTCGTTCGCGCTGCAGCATGTAAGAACTCATGAACCTCACTTTGCCTTGATAAGCTACTTCTGTGATTAGTGCTATTTAGACTACAATCTTGGCGAAACCTGTTCGCTTTCCAAAGCTCCACTCGCAAAAAACCACCATGCACACCATATATCACGGCTCACCGGAAACAAACCGTTACCGCTCTCGGACAACGCGATGCCAAGCGCGCACAGCGCAGCGATGAAACGGTTTCCAAGAAAAGAGCCCTGCGTTCAGTTGAGCTCGGTTCGGTTCGGTTCGGTTCGGTGCAGCTCACCCGCGCCGCATCCTCTCCGCAACGCAACGTACTGGCGATGCGCACCACCAGACCCGAGTAACGTTTCTCCTTCGGGGCCGATCCCACCAGTTTCCGTTTCATCCAGTGGCCGCGCAGATGCTTCCAGCGCGCTTCTCGATGCCGGATCGCGCACCCAGCTACAAGCCGTATACCAGCGATCGTGATTCGACCTTCTCAATAGCGACATTCATGTATAGTACGGACATAAACAAACGCACCGATCGTGATCCGACCTTCTCAATAGCGACATTCATGTATAATATAGACATAAACAAACGCGCACGGCAAAATCGCGGAACGCGCTGGTGATGCGCGTTTGCGCATCGTGCATCGCAGGATGCCATCGCTGCCGCTGCCCGCTGGCAAAACGGACATCCGTTACGCGGATCGCGCGGTGCTGCCGCGCCGCGCTGGCGCTGCGGGGCCCGCAGGCCGGTGCCATCCTCGAAGCTGCCACCGTTGCTCGTGCCAGGAACGCGCGTGCCTTCCATCTCTCCATATGAAAGGTGGTCTACCAGCGAAACGTCTCACCCAAGTCCTGGCATTGTTGCTGCCGGGAGCGCGTGTCTCTGTGCATACACTAACGTCTGAACAAGCAGAACATTTGCGACTGTTCTCTACGATATGGAGAGCCTTCCCCGCAGCGTTGTTCGTTTGCTATCGCCTCGGCGTGCCGTGTGCAGTGTTCTAGCTATGATGATGCTTCTGAGCCTCGTAACGGCATTTTCCATCGAAGATGTGCTCCACATACAGGAGCTATTCTCCATCCGTCGCCAGATGCAGCTGAAGGAGCAGCAGCTTGAGCTCCGTTTCGCTGCAATGGCTGCTTATCTAGTGGAGCTGGCGGAAGCTGCACAACGTGAAGCCGAAGCCGTGCTACCCCTGTCCTCGCTCTCGATGCGTCAGACAGCTGTGGATCAAACCGCCATCTGCGCGGCAGCGTGCGGTGACTCGAGCACCCAATGCCATGCTACGTATCTCTCAGAGAATATTGTCGGTGGCCCTGGTGTTTATTATTGCTGCACGGGAGACTTTCTAGTGGCTGGTGCAGTCGGTTGCATCTGCGACGACGGTCTCGACTGCAAACGCGTGTCCCAGGAGGCAGTCGCGAGCCCGTCAGTAACAAGCGTGACGACGCCAATCGCAACACCAACACCTTCGCCGACGCCAACGGCAGTTTCGATACAGTCGAGCGCTCCGGTGGTAACCGCTGCTCCTGCGACGCCTGTTGTTATCGTTGTGGTGGAGACGCCGGTACCGCCGCCGCCGTTCGTTACACCAACGGCAGCACCAGCGCCGACGCCTACTGCTGTGTCCTCGGCGGTGCCGCCCGAGACCGCAGCGCCCCCGACATCGAGCCCGTCCAGCGCAGAGCCGTCACCGAGCTCGTCGATCCAAGCACTTGGCCTGCGAGCCCTCGAGTACACAAACCAGTTCAGGGCTGAGAACGGACTCGGACCTCTCGGCTACAACCAGGGCCTCTACGTCGAGGCGCTGGCCTGGTCCCAGTACATGGCTCGCACAGGCGTCTTCCGTGACCAGGACCTGAGCCACCCGATCGTACCTGTACCTGCAGGTATTGTGTTCAGCGGTGAAAACGTCGCGTTTTTCACGGAAGCGGAGCATGTGGCACACGAGTGTATCAACTTATTTATCAGTTCGCCACCGCATCGAGCGAACATGTTGGGAGACTACGAGCTCTGCTCGGTAGCTTTTGCCCAGAATAGCGCCGGTGCCTGGTACTGTACCCAGTGTTTCGGCAATATCTTCCGAACCGCCTGAACGATGGAAGCGATGATCAGCATCAGCTCTCTTGCCGAACATTCGAGTGCTGCTCATTAGCATCAAAATCATAGCCGATGTGGTAGTGGTACGCGTGATCCCGGTGTTGCCGCTGCGGCACACGAGTGTTCCAGGGCAAACAGCGCCAACAACTTTCGTACCTTGGGTACCGCATCGCGTCGATATGCGCTGTAGAGCGTTGCCTCGAATCTCACAGGCTCAGAAACGCGTGTTTACAGCCAGATCACACCGAAAGCGAAGTGTCGGTCTTGACAGATGGCTGAGGTATGCGTATGTGTGCAGCTGCTCGTTCGATAAAGTGGTTCCAGTACCACCGTTTCAAATATATTTCATCCAATTTCACTGCCCGTTTGACGCATTATGGAGCATTCCTGCGGTCCTCGGGCATCGATGCAATCAACTCGACACGAGCTCGGAGTAGGCGCACCTCCGCACCGGTGACGCACTGCCTCGAAGACGAAAAGAGACCCCGTCGCCAGCAGCGACTGCAACGCACCGGACTCCGACCTGCAGAAGCGGCTTCACAGTGACACAGCGAATCGTGCTCATTCCGTCCTGCAACGCAACTGCCCTGTGCAGTGAACGGTTGTGGTGGTTGTGCATTGATAGAACGAGAAGCTTTACCGGGTACTCTGCACTGCGCAAGCCACCGCGTCAACTTGTTCGACTTGAACGCGAATAGGTTTTTCCCGAGGCAGCACAGCGGCGGGGTCTCGTTTAAGGACCCAAGCCTGACGCTGGTCGCTCCGAAGAATGGTACATGTTTTTACCACTACGATCTTGTTTCAGCGCTTTGTGCGGTAACCTAAAGAACGTTTCAGAGGTTTTGCGAGCGCAGGCGCCGCCCAGTACTGGACGCGTTCTTCACCAGCGCCCTCTAAGCAGAGGCGAATCGGGAGGCACTTTACAGCAAGTTATAGACGCGAATGGACTTGGTGATGTCTGTTGGCGACATCTGCAGTGCTGGAGGAGCAGATCAAGCGTGGGAGCATTGGACAAAGTTCTGCGTGGGAACAGCGCTGGCAGCTCGCTTCCTCCAGCTAGAGGCGCAGCTGAAGCAGCACTCAAACTGCCTGCACGATTCGAAAGCTACGCATCGTCCCTAGTGCGACATACCAGAGTGTCGAGTCACTTCGCTGATGCGAAACTCCTTCAACACGGGTACGGTACCAGCTTTGGGACTGCGGTGGGCCGAGGCGCCTTCCAGCGCAGCGCATCCCGCACCCTGCGGTGGTTGCAGCAGCGCCTCGGGCGTCCACACGAGAAACCTCGTCGCCAGCGGGAGTCTCTTTTTACAGACGACTCGAAATGTTTGCGAATCGTATCCAGTCGAGCGCAAGGCTCTGTAGAGGTACGTGGCCCCCGGATACCGAGCCTGTGGCAAGTGCAGCTTCAGAGACGTGTCCAGTGCCAGTGGCGCTCACCCAGCCGCAGTACGGCTCTGTGCGCTCGATACATACGCCATCTAGGCATATCGGCAACGAAAGCTGGTCCAGTGGAACACATAGTAGATGCTGCGAAAACCCCCGCGACCAATACATGGTTGCGTCCACCCATCGTGACGGTTATGGGGCACGTCAACCACGGCAAGACAACGCTACTCGATGCGCTACGCGAGACGCAACTCGCTGGAGAGGAAGCCGGTGGAATCACCCAAAATATTCGCGCATTTCGAGTATTCTGGGAGCGCATCCTTGGACAGAGTGCTGACGTACCCTCGGTGCCTTGGATAACCTTTCTGGATACGCCAGGTCATGAGGCGTTCACCGAGATGCGAGCGCGCGGGGCCTCTGTGACGGATATTGTCGTGCTGGTGATTGCTGCTGACGACGGCGTGATGCCGCAGACGCTGGAGGCAATTCACCACGCTCGTGCAGCTGCAGTACCGATCATCGTCGCGTTGAACAAGTGCGACAAGATCAAGGGCCGAGGCATGGCGATCTACAAGGCACTCGAGGAGCAGGCTGGTCTCTGTGTTGAAGCGCTTGGCGGTGATGTGCAGTGCGTAGAGATTTCAGCTCTGAAGCGACTACATCTCGATCGACTCGTGGAGGCGATTCTCCTGCAAGCTGCTGTTTTAGAGGCAGAACGGACGACAAGCATACAAGGTGCCGCGGAGGGCGTGTGCCTCGAGGCGCGCATGGATCGAGGCTATGGTCTCGTGCTAGACTGTCTATTCCGACACGGAAAATTGTGTTCCGGAGATATCCTGGCAACACCTGCCGCCTGGGGACGCGTACGGCTTCTCTTGGACGAGCACGGGCGAAAAATCCAAGAGGCATGGCCGACACAGCCGGTGACCGTCATCGGGGTGCGTCGCAACGAAGACGACTCAGAGATCCCCGTCGAGCCCGGCAGTATCGTTCGAACTGTTGATAGTGAGGAGGCTGCCAAAGCTTTCGTACGATCTGAGCGATCCACTGCGGCGCTGGAGACCCCAGCGAGCACCGCTGCACGCGGTAGCGAAGCCACGCGCTCGGGAACCGCACATACAACGGGTCTCGAGCTGATCATTCGTGGTACCTATCGAGGTACCGTAGAGGCGGTAGCGCAAGCGGTGCAGCGCATGAGCACCCCGAATTTCCCCATTCACATCATGCTTGCTTCAACTGGAGCGGTATGCAAGGCCGATATTCTCCTGGCGTCGTCTTCTCTGGATCGTCCGGCGCAAATCATTGCCTTCCAGACCAAGGTACCGAGGGCAATCGCGGAATTGGCGGCTAGGCATCATGTACCTGTCAAGTGCTTCACGGTGATCTACGAGATCCTCGACGACATCCAGCAGCAACAGCGACGGGCCCAGAGCGACGAGCCCCAGGCTCCGGTTGCCACTGGCAGAGCTCGAGTGCAGCAGGTCTTCACATACAACGCCGGCAAGCGGGTCGCTGACGCACTTATTATCGGCGGTTGCCGCGTGATCGATGGCGTTATCTACAAGCGTCATCCAGTGCGGATTCTTCGACAAGGACAATGTGTTCATGAGGCGCGTATCAGCTCTCTCAAGCATTATCGCGAAGATGTTGCCCAGGTGCGGAAAGGCCAGGAGTGCGGTATCGCCGTGGAGGGATTTGCATTCGCGGTGGACGATGAAATCATCGGGATAGCCGACAGCGGCTAAAAGTCCGGGCCTATGCCGGCAGCTTCGCATCCCAGATAATGATGGCGACTGCGCTCGAGATGATGATCCCGTATCGAACCGCTTGTGATCATGGAACTGGCGACTGATCGCTGAGGGTGGTATGGAGGATGGCACGGGAGCCTCGCTGCTGCCGCCATGCCTTGGGATGCTGCTTGGAAACGCAGTCACGGACCATGGTGGACGGTTTTCATGGACACCAGGGCATTTTGTTCGGTTGAATTCGATGCATGCCCACAGCGCAGCATCTACCGCTGTGGAGCCTGGAGCACCGCCTCTCAACATACACTCATATACACACACACACAGTGAGAGTGGGAAAGACGGAAAGAGCGCGTACAGCAGTCGTCGTTTCATTGGCGAGAGCACGAGTCCTGCGGTCGAGCCCCGGTCCGCATAGACGCCAGCGAGCAATCACCGGACGATCGCACTTGTTGGTTGTGCTGCGAACGGCTACAAATCAGCATGATGGCATCGGGTCTCCGAGAACGCTCTTTCCTTTCGACATGTGCTTTTGCGAAGCGGCCGCGCACACTCGCTGCGTCCCCAAAGCGACCTGGCTCCCAGTTTCGAGTCGTTTTTCGGATGTAACAGGTGACACAAACCCGCTGCATGAAGAGCGTGTCCGGAAAAAAAGCGCTGCACCCACGCACGATCGAGTACCGACGCTCGCTGCCACATGAATCCGACAGTCGACGCTCATTCGAGACAAAGGAAACATGCAGATCCTGGTTCCTTGCTCGGTATGTTCCATCTGGAAAAACATTCTTGTTCAAGGGAGCCAAAATCCGCACGCGCTGGTTACTTTGGCAGCAGTTCTGAATCATGACGCTTTCTGCATGCAATCGGCAAAACTGCTCTATAGCAACGCCATACATTCGTTGAACTATGGTCTATCGAGACGCGATTGCACCAGAATAGGCATGCTAACAGGATGAACACATCAGGAACTCTTCGACGCGGCGGATATGTCCAGGGACGCGGTGCCTGTTCCGCTCGCAGGCCGCTGTGCGTAGCGTCGTAGGCGCGTGCCTCTGTATGCTGTGGAGGGTGCGCTGCTGTGCATCGACAGGCACGAGAATCCGTGTTACATTCACCGGCGAATATCACAGCCTGTCTACGCCGAATGCCCATAGCAAGCGCGAATCCGCTGGATCCTCCTTAGGTCTATCGTCCGTACACCACGCGAGAGACGCATCGCTGGACCGGAGCGCGTGCCACTGGAGTTGGCGCTCGGGGCGGCTCCACTGGTGCCACGCTCGCGTGTTCATGGGCCAGCGACGTCATCGGTTACGTCTGCCCAGTGTTGAGTACCCGCGATCATAAAACAAAAGACGGCAGTCGCGATGCTTTAGAGAGAGAGAGGCGCTCTGCTCGTTTCAGCAACTCAAAAGCAATACGGCATTGCGTTGCACCGGATGCAACCTGGAAACGCCCCCGAAAATGCATATTCCGTTGCTGCTCATCTGGGCCCGAAGGAAGCATACACTGAAAGTCCAACAGTTGGCTTTCGCGACGTGCAAATCATCAGAACTGCTCAGCCGGATTGAACTGCTGTCATGATTGTGTTGTTTATAGGATCCGGAGCGCTGAGCTGTCAAGCGGCCCGGCAGCGACTCCATCGGTGGCGCTTCGCGAAAGCGTCCGTGAGGACTGCGTCCAACGCTGGTCGAAAAAATTGCGTTTCGAAATCCTGTCCGATGTACTCTTCGAACGGCACTGTTTTCACTCGAGTGCCGGTGAAACAAATCCGAGACGAAGGCCCAATCCAGCGCCCCTGGGTGGTCCAGTTCGCTTGGCCACCAAACTGTACAGCGTCCCAGAGACGACCCGAGGGCCACCACCGGGCACTGCGATCCAAGCTGCAGGCATCGAGCTTCTCCAGATTATGATGGAGGACGAGAGGCTTCCCGTTGGGGTCATGCTGGACCATGGTGGTACCGTGGAAGAGGCCCTCGGAGGACCAGTGCCCAGCTGCCGCGGGTGGTACCTCTATACGATCAAACGGAGCATCCAGTGCCATCCAAGCGAATCGGAATGTATCCTTATCACCGTGCAAGTACTGGTAGGTGTAATCGGATCGCACGTTGAGCATCACAGAAAGCATCAAAGGTATCCAGGATTCATGAACATCGCTCTTATCAACGAGCAGGACACTGCTCTCCTGTTCTCGTCGTTCGCGCCATGTTCGCGGCACTACTCGGAAAATGGAAAACGCTGGATGATCGACGGGCATGATCCAGTAGTCCGGCCAGAACACGGCTGTCGGTATTCGACTCGACCTCGTTTCCGACACCGCTTCAGGAGCAAACAGCGAGAAGAGATAGGTAGGGTCGCGTAGCGGGTGGGCATCCGCATCCAGGTACAGCACATGAGCGAATCTGCTGAACGCGATCGCAAGCGGTTTGATAGCGAAGAGCGACTCCCAACCACCGAGGTCCCGTTGGCGAGGCACCACGGTGTCGAGATCACGAAAATATATGGGTGCCTCATTGGCGGTACCTTTGGTATCAGGGACTCGATTCATGCGTCGGAGCGCCGCCTCGAGGCCGCTGTCGAACGGCGACTCGCCACGGGCGCTCGAGTACCAGAACTCGACAGGCAGGCGACAGCCGAGCAGTCGCAGCAACCGCAAGGTGACAAGTGCTGGAATCGCACAGCGCTGCGGCCTTCCGATCGCCATCACAATACCTGTGCCTTCAAACTGGCCTGTTGGTGCAACAGAATCCACCTCGAGACTCTCTTCAAGCAACTCCACAAACCAGGACCACTCTTGGCGGAGGGTGTAGCGGCCTATAGGCTCGCGCGGCGACCGACCTAGAACATTGCCCAAGCGAACAGAGGAGGCCCACCAGTTTCCATACTCGTGGAACCAACGGTCTCGACTGCTTCCGCGCCTAGTTCGAGCGACAGCTAGGTTGGTGGCACGAGCGATCGCGTTCCAGGCACGATGCTCCCAACGCAGTGGTGCAGCTGTCTCCGACAGTGGACCCGCGATCCCAGCTGTTTGTTGCCAGTGCTTATGATAGCATATTTCATGGATGATGATATAAACAAGTACCAGAAGGGTCACAAGGTTGCGAAGCTTGTTTCTTTCCGAAACGAGCATATCCGTAGTTTTCTCCCGAGGAGACTGCGCGGAGCGTACCCAGTGCGCCAAACTGCCAAAACGCCGCGGCTGGTTGCCCGCAGTTGTCTCATGGCGAGATGGCTCGGCGTTGATGCAACCATA
>Ga0123519_10006161_pt1 | contig 18945 bp, 13 predicted proteins | sample YelNatPaOPRAMG02_FD_87396 | JGI IMG/M metagenome (GOLD analysis project Ga0123519, IMG submission 87396) | Hot spring microbial communities from Yellowstone National Park - Yellowstone National Park OP-RAMG-02 (version 2) | ecosystem: Environmental > Aquatic > Thermal springs > Hot (42-90C) ... | reverse complement strand
GGAGGCAGCGCTGTGATCCAGAGCCACCAGCAGATGATCGCGCTGCGCCAGCGTCTCGGCGGCAGCATCCTTCGGAATGAGGGAGAGCTCGTAACGCGCCTCCGTCGGCGAGTCAAGCGCCAGAATAGCTCCCCGCAGAAGATGGGCGGTGGCGATTGCCTCCAGCTGGGCAGACCAGGACGGGGATTCTGGGCGCAGCATTGCCAGGCCGGCCTGCAGCATCGCGTCCGCTTCATCCGGCTGCCCTTCGTACAGCATGCTCAACGCAAGGCCCAAGCGCGCCGACATCAAGTCAGGCCGGTGGCGGAGGGCAGCCCGCCAATAAGTAACGGCGGCGGTGATCTCACCCTGAGCCCAGCTGGCGCTTGCGAGCCCGGCCCACGCAGCAGCGTCGTCCATACGACGCGCCAAAGCACGGTTGAAGGCGTCCACCGCGAGCGGCCAACGTTGTTGCGCCAGATAAATGTGGCCGACGGCAACCAAAGGAGCGGGCTCGGTGGGCAAAAGAGCAGCCACCTGTTCATAGGCTTGTAACGCGCCGCTATACGACTTGAGCGTGTAGAGCTCGTCCGCTGCCTGCCAGAGCATCCTGGCCGCTCCCTCTGGCGGCGGATCTGCCCGCACCACGAGCACGATGAGCAAGCATATCACCACCGTCGCGATACGCGAAGGGAGCTGCTTTCTCACACGCATGAGAACATGGCCCAGCGCATCCACTATCACCACAACTGTAGATTAATCGCCACCGGGGTGATTCGCCAAACCGGATGGCTCAATTCCGGAATTCACGCCCGGTGCGGTATAATCAAACCACTTTCTTCGAAGGGGGTAAATGCATCGTGACCGTCACTCTGACAAAACCACTTGAACGTGCGCTCGATGCCAACAGCAATTGGGCTGCCGAGGTCACCTTTCACGTGCGCTATGCCGAGACCGATCAGATGGGCATCGTGCATCACAGTGCCTATGTGCCCTGGTTGGAGGAAGCCCGCAGTGCCCTGTCGCGCCAGTACGGACGGCCTTATGCCGACTTTGAGCGCGCGGGTTACGGCCTGGCTGTCACCGAGCTGCATTTACGTTTCATCTCCCCGGCACGGTACGATCAAGCAGTGACCGTGCGGATACGCGTCAGCAAAGTGCGCAGCCGGCAGGTGGATTTTGAATACGCCGTGGTGGATGCCGCAACGGGTGAATGCCTGGCGACCGGCCACACCGCGCACATATGTATTAACAAGGCAGGGCGACCGGTGCGCATGCCTCCGGACTGGCAGGCATTCTGGGCCGGTCTGGAACGGTGATATCGCGCAATCATCCGCCATTTGGCCTATATAATGCCGGGCTATATCCGTCGCTTGGCGTATAGGCGCGTGGGTGCGATTGGCTTTATAGCCGATGTCTTGCAAAGGGTGGAGCTCTATAATAATAAGCAAAAAGCGAGTACCTCGCGCATCTCCTTCTTTCCCGTCCAGAGAGCGGCCCGTTCCCCCCGATCTCTGGACAAATCGAAAACGCGAAAGGTCGAAAGGTTTCTTTCGACCTTTTCTTTTTTATCCCATCGGTGTATAATTTCAAAAGCTCTGGGGTTTAAAAAGCCACCCCGGCCGGAAGAACGAAGACCTCCGGTCCACTCCTGAGGCGGGAGCGGGAATGCCCAATTCGGAGATGGGCTGCATAGAAACGAGGCGAAACGGTGATGGAATCTGAGCCCAAGGAACTACAAGAGCTCAAACGTCGTTTGGGCGAGATTCGCGATTTGCACCGTGCTGCTGCGGTGTTGTCGTGGGATCAACAAACCTATATGCCGCCCGGTGGTGCGGCGGCGCGCGCCGAACAGCTGGCCACGCTACAAAGAACCGCTCACATCTGGTTCACCAGCGACGAGGTCGGGCAATTGTTGGAAGCATTGCGCGCTCCCGCCGCCGAATGGGATTATGACTCGGACGAAGCGAGCCTGGTGCGGGTGACGTTGCGCGACTACGAAAAAGCGCGTCGCATTCCGCCCGCCTTGATCGCCGAGCTGGCGCGCGTTTCGACGCTCGCATACGAAGCATGGGTCAAGGCAAAAGCGATGGCAGACTTTGCGCTTTTCTTGCCCCATCTCGAGAAAATCGTGGACCTCAACATCCAAATCGCGGAAGCTTTGGGATATCAGGAGCGCCTGTATGATGCGCTGTTAGATCAGTATGAACCCCAGATGAAGACGGCACAGGTGGCTGCCCTGTTTGACCAACTGAAGGCGGAATTGGTGCCCATCGTCAAGGACATCGCGCGCCAGACGGATCCCGATGACGACGCGCTCTTGCGACGGCCTATGGACGTGCAGAAGCAATGGGATTTTGGGCTGGCGGTTCTGCGGGATATGGGGTTTGATTTCAACCGTGGTCGTCAAGATAGATCGGTGCACCCGTTTACCACCGCCTTCTCCATTGATGATGTACGACTGACGACACGTCTTGATCCCAATTACTTTCCAACCGCCTTGTTCGGCACTATTCACGAGGGTGGCCACGGGCTCTATGAACAAGGGCTGGCGCCGACGCTGGAACGCACCGGCCTGGACGATGGCGCTTCGCTGGGCATTCACGAGTCGCAGTCGCGGCTGTGGGAAAACTTGATCGGGCGCAGCCGTGCGTTTTGGTCTCATTACTTTCCGCGCCTCCAGCAGATGTTCCCGGAGCAAATGAGGGATGTGGAATTCGAACCCTTCTACCGGGCCATCAATTCTGTGAAGCCCTCCTTCATCCGCGTCGAAGCCGATGAGGTGACCTACAATTTGCACATCATGCTCCGTTTTGAGCTGGAAAACGATATGCTGGAACGTCGGGTGCGCCTCCGCGATCTGCCGGAAGCCTGGAACGCCAAGATGGAAGAGTATTTGGGCATCGTTCCGCCCAACGATGCCTTGGGGGTGTTACAGGATGTGCATTGGTCCGGCGGAATGTTGGGCTACTTCCCAACCTATTCCCTGGGCAATTTGTACTCTGTGCAATTCTTTGAGAAGGCAAAGCGCGACATCAGCGGATTGATGGACCAGATTGCGCGAGGGGATTTCAGCGAGCTGCTAAAATGGTTGCGTCAGAACATTCACCAGCACGGACGCAAGTACATACCCGCGGAATTGGTGCTCAAAGTCACGGGCAATGAACTGGCTGCGACGGACTATATCCGCTACATCAAGCAGAAGTTCGGCGAGCTCTATTCCCTTTGAGCGAGAGCCGGGGCGAAGGATCTCACGGCATGCTGCAGATGGTGATTAAGCGATAGAAGCGAACATTCTGAGAGGTGACTCAAGCGGTATGCGGCGCGAACGAGTGTCCGATGACATCTACGTCTTCACCAGCGATTTGTATGCTCAGGTGACCGCCACGGCCGTGGTGACCACAGAGGGTATCGTCAGCGTCGATACCCTGCCGTTTCCCGAGGAAACGCGCGCGATGGTCCGTTTTCTGAAAGGATTGGGGCGCGGCCCTATTCGCTATCTTATCAACACGCACTGGCACGGAGATCATACCAACGGCAACTTCCTGTTCGGAAACGTCCAGGCGATATGTCACCAGCTATGCGCTCAGACGATGCTGGAGATGATCAAGCTCAAAGCAAACCAAGCGCAGGATAGCCGATCCCATGGGGAAGAGGACCTGCCAATCCGGGTGCCGGACATCACCTTCGACGAGGGGGAGATGTGTCTTCATCTCGGGAACAAGTCATTGCAGCTGATTCCGACCCCCGGTCATACTCCTGATTCGATCGTGGTGTATATCCGCGAGGACAAGGTGCTGCTCGCCGCGGACACGATGATGCCCATCCCCTATTTCGTGGGGGGCAGTTACCGGGACTTCCTCGCCTCTTTGGAAAAACTGCTTCAGCTGAGCATTGATACGGTCATTCAGGGCCATGGCGAGGTGTTGTTGCGCGGCGAAGTGAAAGAGGCGATCCAAAGTAATATTCGCTACCTCAACACAATCCAGCAACGCGTGATGGAGGCCATCCAATCAGGGCAGAGCGTCGAAGAGGTGCTGCGCCGGCTAGATATCGAATCGTGCGGCAAATCGCGCATCTCTCTCAACGGGATGGTTCAGGATCTCCACTATGCCAACTTGCGTGCGCTATATCAGGAGAGGACCAAGTCAGATGACAGACCTGTTGTACCAGAGCGACAGCTACATAAGAGAATTTGAAGCTTCCATCCTGGACTTGCAGCCGCAGCTCAACGCTGTGGCGCTTGATCGCACCGCATTCTTCCCAGGTGGGGGCGGTCAGCCGGCGGATCGCGGCCATCTTGAGGTAAACGACGGCGTTTTACCCGTCGTCCAGATCAAGCGTGATGGGGAGGTCATCTGGCACGTCGTGGAGGGGATGCTTCCGGCAGTTGGAGCTCGGGTGATAGGGCGGCTGGACTGGGAGCACCGCTATCGCCTGATGCGCACCCACACCGCCCTGCATATCCTGTGCGGTGTCGTGTGGCGCGATTATGGCGCGCTGGTCACCGGTGGCAATATGGAGCCACTTCGGGGTCGTATGGACTTCGAATTTGAAACGTTGCGCCAGGAGCTGGTGCGCGAGATCGAGAAACGCGTGAATGACGAGGTGGCAGCGGAGCGCGAAGTGCGCGTGCGGTTGCTGCCGCGCGAAGAAGCGTTTCGCATCCCCGATCTGATCCGCACCAAGATCAATTTGCTGCCATCTCATATCACCCAAGTGCGCACCGTTGAAATCGTCGGGTTGGATCTGCAAGCGGACGGCGGTACCCATGTAGCGAACACGCGCGAAGTGGGACGCATACGCGTGGTGGATTACAAGAGCAAAGGGCGCATCAACAAGCGCATTGAAATTGAACTAGATGAATGAGGACATCCGTCTATGCCTTTTCGGGAAGTACCTGCCAACGTAGATTTTATCGCGCAAGAGTATGAGATCCTCCGCTTTTGGAAAGAGACACGCGCTTTCGAAGTGATGCGTGAGCTCCATCGTGGGCAGCCACCATGGTCTTTCATCGACGGCCCCATCACGGCCAACAACCCTATGGGCGTCCATCACGGTTGGGGACGTACCTATAAGGACCTGTACAATCGCTTCTGGACCATGCGCGGACGGGAACTGCGTTACCAGAACGGATTCGACTGTCAGGGCCTGTGGGTTGAGGTGGAAGTGGAAAAAGAGCTTGGCTTTCGGTTGAAGCACGACATTGAAGCGTATGGCTTGGACCGCTTTGTACGTAAATGTAAAGAGCGCGTGCTACGCTATGCCGCCATTCAAACCGAGCAGTCCATTCGCCTGGGTTACTGGATGGATTGGAACGATCCTGATCAGCTGCGCTGGTTGGCGGACTTGATCGTCGAGGACCCCTCGCGCATTATCACAGTTCCAGGGCCGTTCGGACCGGTGACCGACACGGTGGAACAAATCATCGCTCGTCTCGGAATGCCGGAATTGGGCGGAAGCTACTTCACGTTCTCCAATGAGAACAATTACATGATCTGGACCTTCCTGAAGAAGTGTTGGCAGAAGGGGTGGCTCTATCGCGGCGCCGATGTCATGCCCTGGTGTCCACGTTGTGCCACAGGTATCAGCCAACACGAAATCGTGACTGATGGTTATGTGGAGTTAACCCATCCCGGCGTTACCTTGCGCTTTCCCCTGCGCGGTCGGCCGGGAGAAGCGCTGCTGGTATGGACGACCACGCCCTGGACGCTGACCAGTAACGTGGCAGCAGCCGTGGGACCGGAGCTGACCTACGTGAAGGTGCGCCACAACGGCGAGATCCTTTACCTGTCAAAAGGCACCTTGCATATGCTGAAAGGCCCATATGAGATACTGGCCGAGATGCCGGGTTCAGCTCTGGAGGGTTGGACATACGAAGGCCCCTTTGACGAGCTGGAAGCTGCTCAGATGCCCGGGGGATGCACAGAACAGGAAGAGCTCATCCGTGACATTAAAGAAAGCGCACGTGAGGCCCACCGCGTCATCCTGTGGGATGAGGTGGGTGAAGCAGAAGGCACCGGCATCGTGCACATCGCGCCAGGTTGTGGCGCCGAGGACTTCCAGCTGGCCAAGCAATATCGTCTGCCGCTGATTGCGCCGCTGGACGAGGAAGGGTATTTCACCGCTCACTTCGACGGGTTCACCGGCCGACACGTCACCGAGGTGCGCGAGATGATCTTCGAACACCTCAGAAGCAAGGGCATCCTCTATGACGTCGCTTCCTATACCCACCGCTACCCGGTATGTTGGCGCTGCAAAACCGAGCTGGTCTTCCGCCTGGTGGATGAGTGGTTCATCAGCATGGGACCGGTCTACGATAAGCCACGCGAGGCGCTTTCCAAAGAAGAGAAGGAAAGAAGCCTGCGCTATCAGATCATGGACATCGTCAGCCAGATCCGCTGGATCCCCGAGTTCGGTTATGCCCGCGAGATGGACTGGCTTTATAACATGCACGATTGGATGATCAGCAAAAAACGCTACTGGGGATTGGCGCTGCCGTTCTGGACCTGTCCGCAGTGTGGGCACTACGAGGTGATCGGGGACGAGTTTGAGCTGGAAGCGCGTGCAGCAGCGGGATGGGAGACGTTCGCCGGTCATACTCCCCATCGCCCTTATATTGATGCAGTGAAGATTCGTTGTCCGCGCTGCCAGGAGCTGATGAGCCGCATCCCCGACGTTGGCAACCCATGGCTCGATGCCGGCATTGTGAGCTTCAGTACCTTGCGCTATAGGTCCGATCGCGAATACTGGCGCAAGTGGTACCCGGCGCACTGGATCAGCGAGTCATTCCCGGGCCAGTTCCGCAACTGGTTCTATAGCCTGCTGGCCATGGCAACCGTGTTGGAAAACAGCCCGCCCTTCTTGCAAAACTTCGGCTATGCCACCCTCCTCGCCGAGGATGGACGTCCCATGCACAAGAGCTGGGGCAATGCCATTGAATTTAACGACGCAGCGGACAAAATGGGCGTGGACGTTATGCGCTGGCTGTATTGCTCCCAGAAGCCGGACCAAAATCTGCTGTTCGGCTACCGCCGCGCCGATGAGACACGCCGTCGCTTCCTGATCCCCTTATGGAACGTGTACAATTTCTTCGTCACCTATGCGCGTCTGGATCAATGGGAGCCCACCACGGATGCATTTGATCCCGCTCACCCTGAGGGCGGGCTGCCCCAGACGGAAACTTTGCTCGATCGCTGGATCCTGGCACGCATCAACCAGGTCGTGGCACGTTGTACCCAATGTCTGGAGGACTCAGACGCCTACACTGCCACGGTCCTGATAGAAGAGCTTTTGGACGATCTGACAAACTGGTATGTGCGCAGAAGCCGGCGGCGTTTCTGGAAGAGTGAGCGCGATGCGGACAAAAGGGCGGCGTATGCCACTTTGTATTATGTGTTGGTGCGTCTGGTCAGGTTGCTCGCGCCGTTTACCCCGTTTGTGACCGAGGTGATGTATCAGAATCTGGTGCGCGAGGTGTGTCCCCACGCTTATGGCAGTGTACATCATACCTCCTGGCCATCGGCCGATATGGCGGCAGTGGACGAGCAGCTCCTGGCGCGCATGGCGCTGGCGCGCCGCATCGCCAGCATCGGCCTGGGGGCGCGCGGGAGCGCTAACATCAAAGTGCGCCAGCCGCTTGCCAAGGCGCTGGTGTATCTGGCCGACGCCGCATTGGCCGATATGCTAGATGAAGAGATGAAGGCGATCATCGTAGATGAGTTGAATGTGAAGTCCCTGGAGCTGGTGTCGGACGAGAGCGCTCTGGTGCGTTATCAGGTCTTGCCGGACAACAAGCTCCTGGGACCGCGCTTCGGCGCCACATTCCCCAAGGTGCGCGCAGCATTGGCAGCGGCAAATGCGGCTGAGATTGTGCATCACGTACGGAGCGGCCTGCCGGTATCCTTGGATGTGGATGGTCATCCTGTGCAGCTATCGCCGGAGGAGCTCATCGTACGGACTCAGCCGATGGCCGGCTTGGTCGTGATGACAGAAAAAGGGATCACCGTAGCGGTGGATGCAGTGATCACCCCGGCGCTGCGCGCCGAAGGGCTGGCGCGTGAGATCGTGCGGCGCATCCAAACCCAGCGCAAAGACGCCGGCTTTAACATCGAGGATCGCATCACCACATACTATGTGGCAGACGGAGAGCTGGCGGAGGTGATCCGAGAGTGGGCGGATTACATCAAGGCGGAGACGCTTACGGTATCTATGATAGCGGAACAACCCCCGCGCGAGGCGTTTATAGAACAACACACCATTGAGGGGATGCCTATCACCTTGGGAGTGCGTCGTCTCCAATGAGTTGGGTGCTCATTTTCTTGATGACTGGTTGTCTCAAATGAGGCAACCCCAAGAGGCGCGTCCCGATCCGTTGTGGGCTGCGCTCCCATATACCCCCTGAAGAGCCGAGGTGAGGGATTTGAGAGAATTTGCAAATCCTTATGACCCAACACGACCGGTACAAGAGCGCGCAATGCTGTACGGTCGGGATGACACATTGCTGTGGATTGGACAACAGTTGTCCATGGGACGTCGGCTACTCATCGTCCATGGCGATGACCTTATCGGCAAGTCTTCATTGGCATTAGTGCTCTGCTCAGAACTTCCCCCCGAGATACAACGCTGCGTTTTGTTCGCATGCAAGCCCTATCAGGGACGCGCGCTCTCAGAGGTATGGAATGGACTCGCAAATGCGATTGCCGACCAGATAGGGCACGGACAGGCACTTCTTTCGGGCAGCATAGGTGAAGAAGATCCATCAGAACATCTCGGGTCGCTGTTGCACACCCTATCCGGTCCATGGGAAGCGCGTCCGGTATTGCTGATATTGGACGATATCCACGTGTTGTGGACCGGGCAACAGGGGCAGCCCGACGAGACGGCGCGCACGCGCGTGTTGGAAGTGTTGGCAAGCCTGTTGGGGACGGCGCCTTTCCTGCGCTTGTTCTTGACAATGTCCGAGGGCGCATTTGCACGTCTCAGCCATCCTTTGCTGCACGGCGCCGAAATCCTGCACCTCGGACCGTTGAGCAACGAGGACGCTCAACAGCTCATCACGCGACCGGCGCAGGTACTCATCCGTTTCGACCCCGGTGCAGTGCGGCGTGTTGCCGATCTCGCTTCCAACCACCCCTACTACTTGCAACGCTTCTGCTATGCCCTTTTCGAACGCTGTGCCCGTGACGGCAATCTCAACCAAAGTGACGTGGATGTCGTTTTGGGAGAGATGCTGCGACAGCCCGACCCGCGTTTCCAGGCGATCTGGGAGCAATCACACCCGGTGGAACGTGCCGCTTTGGTGGCGATGAGCCGCTTGAAGGGCACCCATGGACTGACCACGCGCCAAGAGGTGATCACCTATTTGCAGCGGTTCGACAGCGAAATCCCTGCACAGCCGGTGGTAAAGGCGCTTGACCAGCTGGCAGCGCGAGGCGTGTTGGTGCGCATGGGAGCGCTCAGCTACCGTTTCGCGGTGAATCTTTTCAGCCACTGGCTGGAGCACCATTTCACCCCAGAAAGGGTGTTGGGCGAAGTGGATAGGGAACGTCTGGAAGCGCCGGCGAAGACAGCGGAGGTCATCGCCGAGCCGTCGGAAGAGAAGGTACCGCCTGCCCCGACCATCGGCCATTGGGTCATCGCCGGATTGGGTGGCATGGCACTGCTGGGGCTTCTGTTGTGGGGGCTGATCTTCACCGGCGTGTGGCAGGCGGGGCTTTTTGAGCCACCCGCCACGCCCAGCCCCTCACCACTGCTTGTGGATGCCGTCTCGCCCATCCCGACGCCCACTCCGACGCCACCACCGACCCCTACCCCGACGAGCCCCATCATCATTACCCGTACGATGCCCTCCATCGTATTTTGTGCGCGCAATGTGGGTGGCGGGGGTGATCTTCCCAATTGGCAAATTTTCGTGATGAGTGTGGATGGCACCGGGCGTCAACGGCTGACGTTTACCAACAACGAAGACATCACCCCCATTTGGTCGCCGGATGGTCGCTGGATCGCGTACGTGTCGAAACGCGGTGAGAATCGCGAGATCATGGTAATGCCGGCGCCGAACGTGCTGGGATTGGCCGGCATTGAGGCCAGTCGTATCGCACCGGAGCAATATGAAGCACGTGCCATCAACATCACGCGCCACCCCTCAAATGATTGGACAATTGGATGGTCGCCGGACAGTGCTCAGATTGCGTTCTCCTCTAACCGCGGTGGTTACTGGCAAGTCTTTGTCGCAAGGGCAGATGGCACAGCAATCTACCCGGTCACCAGCGATGGTGTGAATCGGTTGTCACCTGTGTGGTCTCCGGACTATAAATGGATGGCCTACTCTGCCAAACGAGATAACAACTGGGATATCTATGTGATGCCGGCACCGGGGCCGGATGGACAGGGTGCCAAACCGGGGCAGGAGCGCCGCCTGACCTCTGCGGAGGGCAACGACCTCTCACCAATGTTCTCGCCGGACGGCCGGCGCATCGTGTTCGAAAGCAATCGCGATGGAAACCCCGAGATCTACGTGATGAACGCGGATGGCTCGAACCAGCGCAATGTGAGCAATTTCCCCGGCGCTGCGGATCACGGCCCGGTGTGGTCGCCGGATGGCAGACAAATTATGTTCTACTCGAACCGCACCGGTAACTGGGATATTTTTGTGATCTCGTCCGATGGGCAAAATGTGGTCAATCTGACTAATACACCCGACGTGGACGAGCAAGAACCATTCTGGCGCCCTTGATGGCATTTTGGGGGGCATAAGGAGGCTCGCAAGATGGAACAAAGCCAGTTGTCTCAGATGGTCAACTGGCTCGACCAAGCACACCAACAAGATCGGCGTGTGCTCGAGCAGCTGCGCCAACAGGTCGAACGGTTGAGCGGTGGACGGGACGAAACGGAACAGCGCATTGCGGCTTTGGAGGCACAATTTGGCCTGCTGAGTGCCCAGCTGGAACGCATCGCTTTGCTGGAAAGCTATTTCGAACGCTTCAAAGAGCAGGTCAACGCCATGCTGGAGCGGGGAGAAGCACAACGGCAGAAAGCGCTCCAGGAGAGCGATCGCACGCGGCAGGCGGAAATCACCACCCTTGTGAATGCCGTCAATGACTTCCGCAGGGAGCTCGAGAAATACCGGAAGTATGATGAGGAAATGGCTGCCCGACGGGTAGATATGCAACGCTTGAGCGGCGAGCTTGCCAAGCTCCAGATGACATTCGAGAACATGGCCAAGCAGCGGGATGAATGGACACGCACCGCCGGCTTCGTCGAGGAACAGCGCCGTCAAGATGCGCGTCGTATTGCTGACTTACAGACCCAGATCGTCGAAGTGGGCAGGCGTGCGGACGGCCTGCTGCCACGCCTCCAGTACTTGGAACAGCTCTCTCCGCGCCTGATGGAATTGCGTACCCAGCTGGACGAATTGCGTCAGAGTCAAGGGCGCGACCTCGAAAAACGCCAGTTCCTGGAAGCCCAGATTGACCGCCAGATCAAGCTGTGGGCCGAGGAAATCGACACATATCGCCAGCGCATGGACAATTTCGAGCGGCGCATCGAGCAATATGCCGAGTACCACCAGGTGGTCAAGAAGGCAACCGAAGGCCTGCAAGCTTTCCAGGAACAAATCGCACGTGAACAACAGGAATCGGCCGAGCTGGTGCGCCTTTCCCAAAATCGCCAGAAGACCCAGTTGGAAGAGTGGCAAACCCAACAAGAGCAACGCTGGCAGCAATATATCTCTGAGTGGGATCGTCAGTGGGCCGATTACGACCGCGCGCTGGCAACCCTGGGCGACCAAATCACCGCTCTCAGCGGACGCGTGGGCACACTTGAGAAACGTATCCAGCTGTTGATCCAGATTGCCGAGGAGGATGCCCAGATGCGCACCATGGCTGCCCAGGAGTGGCAGAATCGCTTCGAACAGGTGATGGAGAAAGAGGAGTAGCTTCCTTGCGCGTCCTTGGCACTGCCGGCCACGTTGATCACGGAAAATCCACCCTGGTCAAAGCGCTCACCGGCATAGATCCAGACCGCTTGAAGGAAGAAAAAGAACGTCAGATGACCATAGACCTGGGCTTTGCCTGGATGACGTTGCCGTCCGGCGAACAGGTCGGAATAGTGGATGTTCCGGGACATCAGGACTTTATCAAGAATATGTTAGCGGGCGTGGGTGGCATTGACGCCGCCTTGTTGGTGATCGCTGCGGATGAGGGGATCATGCCCCAGACGCGCGAACATCTGGCCATCCTGGATTTGCTGCAGATAGCGACAGGTGTTATCGCGCTCACAAAGATAGACCTGGCGGAAAGTGCTGAGTGGATCGAGCTCGTCCAGGCCGAAGTGCTGGAGCTCGTCGAAGGCACCGTCCTGGAGGGAGCCCCTGTGGTGCCGGTCTCCGCCACCACAGGTGAGGGCCTCGATGTACTGCGCCATGCACTGGATGATGTATTGGCGCGCGTACCAACCCGCTTCGATCGTGGCAGGCCGCGTTTACCCATTGACCGCGCCTTCACAATCGCCGGCTTCGGTACTGTGGTGACCGGCACACTGATTGACGGCACCTTGCAACTGGGCCAAGAAGTGGAAATCTTGCCCAAACGCCTCAAAGCGCGTGTGCGCGGACTCCAGACGCACAAGCAAAAAATCGAAATAGCACAACCGGGCAGTCGCGTGGCGGTCAACCTCGTAGGGGTCAGCCCGGAGGAGCTCACGCGTGGCGACGTGTTAACAGTTCCCGGATGGCTGGAGCCCACCCAGCTGGTGGACGCCCGGCTGCATTACCTGGCTGAAGCTTCGCGCGCATTGCGACACAATCAGCAGGTCGAGTTCTTCAGCGGCGCCGCGGAGACGAACGCTTTCGTGCGCTTGCTCGGCGTGCACAACCTGGCGCCGGGCGAGGACGGCTGGGTGCAATTGCGCCTGTCACAACCCGTTCCATTGGTCAGGGGTGATCGCTTTATTATCCGACAGACCTCTCCCTCGCTGACAATCGGCGGAGGTGTGATCGTGGATGCGCTCCCGCGCCGTCGCCATCGCCGTTTTCGCCCCGAAGTCATCGAACACCTGGAGACACTTGCTCGCGGGTCGCCTGCCGATCTGATGCTCGATACACTGGATCGCCGCGGCCCCTTGCCGGCACGCGAGGTGATAGACAACGCCAATGTGCCCGCTGCGACGGCCGCACAAGCACTGGCTCAATTGCTATGCCAAGGGCAGGTGTTCTGTTTACAACCGGAGGAGACGACGGAGCATGAGCCCAGCGCCATAGTGCTGAGCAACCGCTATATTGCATCGCCAGGGGGGTGGAACACCCTGCGCATGCGCATCGTGGCGGAGGTAACCCGCTTTCACCGTGACAACCCGCTGCGACAGGGCATCCCACGCGAGATGCTGAAGAGCCGTTTGAAAATGGAGACGCGCTTGTTCAACGAAGCACTCGCCCGCGCCACCTATGAGGGTGCCCTGGTGGAGGCGAATTCCATCGTGCGCCATGCCGATCATCAGGTGCGCTTTTCGCCCGAGCAGCAGAGGGCAATCGAAAAGGTGCTCGGCCAATTTCGCGCCCATCCATACACAACGCCCTCCTACAAGGATGTGATCGCCATATTAGGGGAACCGGTGACCCAGGCCTTGATCGAAGGGGGACAGCTGGTGCGCCTCAATGCAGACGTGCTGATCCTGCCCGAAACGTATGCGGAGATGGTGGCATGGGTAAAGCATACCATCCTCGAGCGCGGGAGCGTTAACGTGGCTATGTTGCGGGACGCTTTTAACACCAGCCGCAAGTATGCATTGGCACTATTGGAATACCTGGACGATCAGCACATTACCCGGCGCGTAGGCGACGAGCGCGTGTTGCGCTAAGCACACTTATGAGCATCTATATAGACATTTCCGCAGCGGTTCATGCGCGCGCAGGATTGGGACGCTATGCCGAGAGTCTGGCCTGTGCACTGGCCACGTTGCAACCGTGGCGCTGTGCTCTTTTCTACAACACAGGCCTGCGCAAGCCTTGTCTGCCACCCGAACTGGACGGTCTTCCAAGCCGCCGGGTATGCGCCGGCTACAAGCCGTGGCGCATGGCGGTCTGGCTGGGCCACTTGCTGGGTATCCACTTTGATGCGTTGCTGCCGGATGCCGAGCTTTTCCATGCCACAGAGCACCTGTTGCTGCCACTGCGGCGAATACCGACCGTGCTGACGGTGCACGACCTCATCTTTCGCCTCTTTCCGGAACATCACAAGCGCCTCAACTTGTGGTATCTCAATGCAACGATGCCGCTCTACTGTCGCCATGCCAGTGCCATCATCGCCGTCTCGGAGGCGACCAAGCACGACCTGATGCGCTGGTACGGGGTGCCCGCGGAAAAAATCACCGTCATTCACGAGGCCGCTGCCCCGCATTTCAAACCGGCCACTCCGGAGCAGGTTGCCGCCGTGCGTGAACGTTACGGCCTGCCCGAACATTACATCCTGCGCGTGGGCACCATCGAACCGCGCAAGAACCTGGAACGATTGTTGGATGCATTGCAGCTGTTGCAGCGCAGCGATTCCACCATACGATTGGTGGTCGTGGGAAGCAAGGGCTGGTTGTACAGGCGATTCTTCAAAAAGCTGCATGGATCAGGGCTGCGCCATACCGTGATTTTGACCGGCCATGTGCGGGATACAGACCTGCCGGCCATCTATAGCGGCGCCACGTTGCTGGTTGAACCCTCGCTATACGAAGGATTTGGCCTGCCGCTTCTAGAAGCCATGGCCTGCGGCACACCGGTGGTATGTAGCGATACGTCCAGCTTGCCCGAGGTGGCGGGTGATGCGGCGTGTTACTTTGACCCTCGAGAGAGCGCTGCGATGGCGGAGGCCATCGGGGAAGTGTGGCGCGATAGTTCATTGCGCGACACGATGCGCCACAACGGGTTGTTGCGTGCCGCTCAGTTTTCCTGGGAACGTGCTGCCCAGGAAACGTTGGCCGTGTATCGCACGCTTGTTTCCAACTTATGAACCGCGGATGGTGGCCATGCACAGAGCAGCATGGCCACCGCAGCCTAGCCCTTGATGATGGCGATGGGCACCAGGCGCGCTACTTTGGTAGCGATGCCGGAGCCGTGCATAACTTCCACCACGCGATCCACATCCTTGTACGCGGAAGGGGCTTCTTCCGCCAGGCCCGACATGCTGCCGGCTCTGACGCGAATGCCCTGTCCTTCCAGCTGTTCGCGCAGCTCGCCTCCCCACACCTTTTTCTTGGCTTGCGTGCGACTCATTGACCGGCCGGCACCGTGACAGGTGGAGCCGAAGGTCTGGCGCATCGCCTCCTCCGTCCCGCGCAGCACCCAGCTGGCAGTGCCCATCGAGCCGGGCACCAGCACAGGCTGTCCAACATCCCGGTAGACCGAAGGAATGTCGGGATGATAGGGACCAAAAGCACGGGTGGCTCCTTTGCGGTGCACGCAGAGGGTGATGCGCTTGCCGTCCACCTCGTGTTGCTCGATCTTGGCCATATTGTGGCCCACGTCATACACCTGGAACACGTGAGGGTTGCGCACCTTTCCTGAAAGCGCCTCGACAAAAGCGCGCCGCACATGGTGCGCCAACACCTGGCGATTGGCGAAGGCATAGTTCGCTGCCGCTTTCATAGCAGCCAGGTATGCTTGACCATCCGGACTGTTGAGCGGAGCGCACACCAGCTCGCGATCAGGCAGGCGGATGCCGTATTTCTGCACCGTTTGCTGGAAACGCTGCACATAGTCCGTGCAAACCTGGTGACCCAATCCGCGGGAACCGCAATGGATTTGGACGGCGATCTGGCCGACGAAGAGACCATAGCGCTGCGCCGCCTCCTCGTCGTAGATGTCTCGTACGACATCCACCTCGATGAAGTGGTTGCCGGCACCTAATGTGCCCACCTGATCGTGACCACGTTCTTTCGCCTTGGCGCTGACGGCGGCGGCATCAGCGCCCTCCAGACATCCTCCCACTTCGGTGCGCTCGAGGTCTTCATCCGTGGCAAATCCCCGTGCCTTGGCCCAGCGCGAACCCTCTTCCAACACGCGATCCAGTTCGCCGCTCTTGAGCTTGATTTCACCACCCTTGCCCACGCCACTGGGGCAATAGTTGTAGATGGCGGTTGCCAGCTCATCCAGATAGGGTCTGATCTCTTCCTCCAAGATGTGGGTGCCGAGCAAGCGCACACCGCAGTTGATGTCATAACCGACACCTCCCGGCGAGATGATGCCGTCAGGAAGCTGAGTCGCCACCACCCCGCCGATCGGGAAGCCATACCCTTGATGGATGTCCGGCATAGCAAGCACATATTTCACCACGCCCGGCAACGTGGCCGTGTTGACCAGTTGATCCACGCTGGCATCGCCCAGCGCGTGCTCCAGCAGCTCGGCATCGGCATATAGCCGTGCCGGCACGCGCATATCCTCACGGAATGAAGCATCAATTTCATATAAGTATTTATCTACGCGTTTGATCGCCCGACTGTCCACCATCTTCACCCTCCTTACCCACATTCACACATCAAACACCACGGTTGTTTGCAGGCCCCGATCGGTCTGGACGATTTGCAGGTTATGATAAGTCACCGCTTTAATGTGGTGACGCAACTCAGGTACGCAGCTGCCCGTGCAGGCTGCCTTTATGTGAGTCGAGGAAATCTCTTGCACTTCGACCTTATGACACACGAAACGATCTTTCTCCGCCCAATAGACCAGCTCGCTCAGCCAACCGACCAACAGGCTCTCCGGGTCGAATGCTTGCACTTCGACCTGGCGCGTCTGCACCACATCTGTGGGCATGTCGGCGCTGTCGGCGAGCAACATGCCCAACCCAAGGGCCGCATTCACCAGCAGCTCGCTCAGATCACGCCCGCATATGCGCAAAGCGATGTCGGCAGTATGTTCAACTTCCTCAAAGTCTATCATCGCGCGCTCTATTGTAGCACAAAATCCGCTTCCCTCAAAAAGGCATCGAATTTCTCCCCAAGCGCGTCTCCAACCGACTTCAAACTTTCCCGGCTGAGCTTGCAAATATGCTGAAACTCATGTACAATTTGCAATATGTTATCCAAATCACCAGGAACAGATGGGACATAAAACAAGTGTTGAAAATATCGTTTGAGTGAGGAGGTATTGCATGCCAGGAAAGGGATCAGGGCTCACGCCCAGTGTAAAATGGTTATCGCTGCAGGACGCCAGTCGTATGTTGGGTGTTCATCCGTCCACCCTCCGTCAATGGGCAGACGCCGGTAAAATTCACACGGTGCGCACTCCGGGTGGACACCGTCGCTTCGCCGAGAGCGACGTGCGTGCCTTGTTGGAGCCGGAGCCGCTCGAACCGGCGGGCATCCAGCTGTTGGTACAGAGTGCGTTGGGGCGTGCCCGCCTTGAGGTGAGCGGCAGCAAGATGAGCGAGCAGAGCTGGTATAAGCGGTTCGACGAAACGGACAAGGCAGAGCACCGCGAGCTGGGGCGCAAGCTGCTTTCTCTGGTCATGCAATATCTTTCCCAGCCAGGTGACCGCCAGAGCGTCCTCGATGAAGCGCGCGCATTGGGGCGTGTTTTTGGCGAACGTTCCGTCTCGCGCAATCTGCGCATCACCGAATCGGTGAGCGCATTCCTCTATTTCCAGGATTTCTTGATGGACGGAGTGCGGCAGATGGCCAAGGCGGTGGGACAGAGCGCTAATATAGACCTGGTGGCGGCATACCAACAGATCGGTGAGTTCACCAACGAGGTGCTGCTGGCTATGCTCGAAGTATACGAAAGAGCATAATCTAAGCGTCCCATCCATGCACTTTGTCCTATACATCCCCACACAGGTCATCTTTGGGCAGCTGGCGGACGATAGCCTGGCTGCCCAGCTGCGTGCCGCACAAAAGCAGCGCGTTTTGCTCGTGAGTGACCCGCTTCTCATTGAACTCCCGTGGGCGAGACAGATATGCTCCACCCTAAACGACTCCGGCTGCGATGTGATCCCTTACACCTGTGTGAGCAGCAATCCCGACGTACAAGAGGTGCATCAGGGATTACAGCTGGCACAAAAGGAGGGCGTTCAGGCGGTGGTGGCCCTCGGCGGTGGCAGCGTCATAGATATCGCCAAGGCAATTGCTATGTTGCTGACGAATGGGGGCAGCTATTCAGATTATCTCAGCGGCGACCGCCAGGTGCAACGGCGCAGCTGCTTTCTGGTGGCACTGCCGACGACGGCAGGCACAGGCAGTGAGGTGACGCGCTCCTGTTCCATCCTGGACGGTGCGCGCGCAACCTATAAAACGGTCTCCAGCCCTCTGATGTTCCCTCACGTAGCGTTGGTCAACCCGGCCCTCACTTTTTCCTTGCCGCCTCTTTTCACCGCAGCCACCGGTATCACGGCGATGAGCCAGGCATTGGAAGCCTATGTAGCACGCCAGGCCAACCCTTTCGTGGATCCGTTGGCGGTCGCTGCCATTCAGACCATATGGCATTATCTGCCGCGCGCCCTTGCGGACGGCAACGACGCGAGCGCCCGCCAAGCAATGATGTTGGCTGCCCTGTGGGCCGGATGGTGCCGCGATCAGTGCGGTGGGGGGCTGGTGGATGCCCTTTCGATTCCCCTGAGGCTACACCTGCGTCTGCATAACGGGATTGCCAATGCGCTGGTATTGCCCCATGTGCTGCGTTTCAACCTGCCTGCCATCCCATCCGTCAGGCGACAGCGCCTCAACAATGCCCTTGGACTGGCGCCGGATGCTCCTGGCGAACAACTCGTCGAGCGCATAGCCCAATTCGTGCGCTATTTGGGCCTGCCCACCCGCCTCAAAGAACTGGATGCCGTGGTCGCCGATTATGACTGGCATAGCTTCGCCCACGAGGCGATGCAGGTGGAAAGCGTCGCAAATAATCCTCGCGAGGTCTCCGTCGAGGATTGCCGAGATGTTATCCTGGCAAGCTTGCTGAGCTAAGCCTTGTTTCCACAGAGAGACAGC
>Ga0123519_10006159_pt1 | contig 18948 bp, 15 predicted proteins | sample YelNatPaOPRAMG02_FD_87396 | JGI IMG/M metagenome (GOLD analysis project Ga0123519, IMG submission 87396) | Hot spring microbial communities from Yellowstone National Park - Yellowstone National Park OP-RAMG-02 (version 2) | ecosystem: Environmental > Aquatic > Thermal springs > Hot (42-90C) ... | reverse complement strand
TTTATAATAACTCTTTTATTGTTTTAAAAATTAACTATTTTAACAGCTTTCGCATTTGAAAATGTTTTTACTGTTCTTATTTTCATCAAATTTAGTACCCTTAGTGCGGTAAAAATACTAGTTTTTTTAATAATAATAATGATAATCAACTAATTAAAACCGCACTAAATTTTATGGGAACAAATCTGGAAAAATCATATTTCATAAGAAATATTAAAAAACTGCAATAGTTTTATGTTTTCAAGCATTTCTTTAAGAAAGGGATCGGGTCTATATAAAATAAGTTGTTTTCCCGTGCCGTTTGCCTTGCGCTGATATTTAATTAATAATTTTAATCCGTAAGAATCACATAGCTTTACATTCTGCATATCAAATATGATTTTTTTTGTGTCTTCATTTTCAAATATTTTATCAATTATAATAGATAAAGCATCTGCATTACCCAAAAAAATCTTTTCACCAAATTTATAAGTTACTGTTTCCATTTTTAATATACGTCTAAATAAACTTCCCCCAAAATGCCCGATGACCTTCCGTTCATTCGTATCAAATTATCGGCTGTATTCATAACAGTTATAAATAGTTCGTTTCTTTTTGACTGACAAAAATCAGTAATATCAACTTCTATTGGATGCCAATTAAAACTTCCAATATTTTTAGAATTAAGTTTAATAGAAACAGGACCAGAAACCAAAGAAAGCTTTAATACAAGCCTCTTATAGTCGCTGGGAATTTCAAAAATCTGACTATAAATACCACATCCTGTTAAATATGGATAACCATATTTTGTCCAGGAATCCTGACCAACATTTTGTGTTTGCATGTCTATTATCCAGCCATTTGGGCCCTTAACAATATTAAAAGAACCAGCAATGACTGGTGGATATAGTATTGGCAAAGGATCGGAATATTGCGCCGTTGTTCTTATTGAAATTCTATTTAACCCCTTCCTTATTAAATCTTTTATGTTAAAGCATTGGGTGTTGTTACATAGAATATCAAAATAATTTTGATATTCTATGGTAATTGGCTGTGTTGAGGCACTTTGGGCAATACAGGGAGGATTAACCTGAATGGGGAAAAAGTTTTTAAGACTCTCACTTGAAACAAGATGCTGAGAAGAAAGATTAATACCATTTATGCTAATATCAAAAAGTTTTTCCTGCTCGTAAGACTTAATAACTCCCATCATCCCAAAAACAGAAAGAAAACATATAATGGGAAGCTCTTTAACTTCTAGATAAGTTTCATAAAAATGTGAATATGAACCTAACTCTTTAGATAGCCCTATTCTCTTATTCCAAACTGCTAAAGGAAGTGCATTAAGAGAAGAGCTATTAAATTGCCATTGATCTTTTAAAACTATTCTATAATTTCTTTGAACAGTACCTATTACATTTATTGCTGGCTGTATATCTTTAGGCATAGAAGTAACAGACTGCTTATTTTGTGATGCAAGAATAAAATATGTTTGACGAGGAGCAAAATTGAGAGTTAAGATGCATGTTTTATCTTTTCTTTCTACATTTTTAATTTCGTGTATTTCTCCTTTAGCAATATCCAAAACGTAGAAATGTTTCTTTGCCTCTGTTTCTAAACTGGCAAAAAAATCTGATACGTCTGATTTATTATGAAGAATATAAATTGTATCAGATTTACGAGTTGCACACGTTGCAATAATATCTCTGCTTTTTTTTCCCTGTATTGTAACATTAATTTTTGGCTTAACATTTGTAAGCATGTTATCTAGGTTATTAAAAGAAGATACAAAAACTCTGCCTGTTTTTGAATTGACAGTTTTTTCAACTTTTAAAGTGAAAGACTGAGATACCCCATCTTCTATGGTTCCTAAAGGAGGTTCATCAATAAAGACAATTGTTGCTTTTTTTTCTGCCATTTTTTCTATAAGCGAAAAAAGATTCTTAGAAATAAACTTTGCATAAGGGATAATAAGAGCTTTGTAGTTACATTTTTTTGATTCTCCCTCAAAAACAATGTCTCCATTTGAAAGCACCTTGCATGAATCTAACATTTCTTCTGTTATAATATCAAAATCAATATTAAGATAAAAAAGTTCATCTATTGTTTTATTTAATTGAAGCTTTCCCTTTCTAACAGATTCATCATTAGAAGTAATATATTCTGCTATTATTGAATTCCCCGGCAATAAAACTGCTACATCGCTACAAAATTTTATATCATCTGCCAGCTGTGCAAGCCTTGAAGAATATTCACATAAATATTTAAGTTTTTCTGAACCCGGAAAATACCAGAAAGGATTATAAGGCGTTTTAATATAATTTCTTTTATCTATAGAAAAAAAGAAACCGTCTAAAATAATTTTAGAGCTTCCGTTAAGTAAATTTAAGTCTATCTCGTTTTTTAAGCCTTGCAAGGTCACAGAAGCGCCAATTCTATTTCTACCAATTACAGTTATAGTTTCTCTGTTATACTTTTGTGTATTGATATTAGAAACAGCCCTAAGAACTCCTATGTTTTCTTCTGTTCCTTCCTGATTTTGTATCCCTAATGCGCCTATCTTTTCGTATGGCATAAGGAGTTGATCCCTAAAAATATTTGTGGAATTTAGAACTGGACGCTCGCACAAAAGATTCCAGTTTGAAATCTTGTTTTTTTTACACCATTTTTCTAAAACAGACACAAATTTTTCATATAATAGATCTGATAATAAAGTATAAAATTGAGGTCTGGTTTTAATGCATGAATAATCTGAATTAAAGAAAAGGCAAGGCAGTAAAGAAATAAGATTTTCTTTGTATTTTGATTTATATTTGGCAACAATTTCGTCGTCCCAAGGTATAGAATTATCTGTTGGCAGAATTGAAGGTAATTCGCTAATAAATCCTTCAAAAATATGTGGGATAAATTTTGAAAATCTGGATTTAAATTCTTCAAAAACATTTTTTATATAAAGCTCGGCTGTTTCGGACCTAAAAGGATTGGGTAAAAATCCACAAAAAGGATTGTTATATTTTTTTCTAAAAACAATAAACTGATATAGTCCCTTTTTTGCTTTTAAAGAAATAATATTTTTGTCGTTAGAAACTGTTAAGGGCTTTATTGTAGAAGAAATAATTTTTTCTCCATCCAATTCACAAAATAAAACAATTGCATTATGAGGATCTATAATATTTTTTTCAAACAGCTTTTTACCTTCTATTATTTCGGAAGATTCAAGAATAAGGGTTTGGGCTCTTAATTGGGGATACTTATTTGTTATATCTTCAAAGGCATTATCAACACAAAAAGAAAAATCTTCAACAAATCTTATTCCTATCTTATTTTTTTGAGCCATCTGAAGCGCATAAAGAAAAAGATCAAAAAAATCCTGTGAAATAAATTTTGGATTCATATCGCGAGAAGGCTTAATAGCAACGCCACCAAATCCATTATTAATAAAAAAATCAAATTGCTGTGCAATTTTGTTTTTATCTAAAGCTCCATTCCATATCCATATTGCATAAGGCTTATACTCATTTGGTATATTTAGTTCGGATGTTTTTTTATCTTCAGTTTTTGTTGTTTTTGATTTTCTACCCAAAATATTCCTCCAGGCTAAAATTTTATTTTTTTATTGTATTTATTTTATAACTTATTAATTTTCTTTTAAATTAAAAAAAATTTTTAGTAAAGATATTTTTAAAAATTTATATATATAAGCTAACTATTTCTTATTTATTAGATTGTATATTTTATAATTAATATTTCTAAAATTGAAAAATAAATATATTCATTTCATTTGTCAATAAAAATATTATGCACCACACAATTTAATTATTATTTAATATATTGATATTTATAAAGTTATAAGTTTTATAATAATATTTTAATTTAAATTAATTAATACTACTTTTTAATTAATTATTAGTTATAATTATTAAAAAATCAAATAAGAAATTTGTTTTTTATTGGGTGAAGTCTATCTATAATTTTTCTATCATAATAAAAATTTTCTTCTGTTTGGGTAAGTCTGCACATCATTTTTTTATAAATAAAATAATATTTCTTTTGTTGAGGGAAGTCTCCCCCTAAGCTCCATCCACGGCCAATGTCCCGCTTTAGCGGTATACCCCCACCGCAAGGGAGCTCGCAGATAGGCGCTTTGCTTTTTCGCTTCGCATGTTCGCCCATATTACAGGTCTTTCCCTTTTGAAAATAAAAAAGGAGAGAATTTTCACTCTCTCCTTAAATGAAATTTGCTATAAAAATTTTTTTTGCTAAAATTTTAAAAATTATAATTTATTTTTAAAACATCCAGCTTGTTTTAATTACCCACCACCAGTCTTTGTCTGTTACTAGTAAATCGTTCCAGTATTCTAAATCATACTGGGCACAAGGAAGTCTCATGTGATCTCTGCCTATTAAACCAGTAATGGCAAAATGCCCGTTAAAAAAGCTTCTTTTTGCATATACTGTCCATTTTATATCACTTTTTTTGGGAGCATTTGGATCTGTATGCCACGCATTTATTCCGCTAGGATTTGGAACAGGAGCACTTCCTTTGTTTATTGCATAAGAAAAATCATTATAATACTTTGCACCAAAATATTCTACCTCTAGGTTTAATACATCTAAAATCTTAAAAGCAGGAAAATTAAATCCAATAACTATAGGTGTTTTTTCGGCAATTTTGTTGTAAGAAGGTGCAACAAGTGTGAGCAGCGAACTTCCGCCAAGATACCCGGAATCGGGATAATTCTTTAATCCAACTATGCATGCTTCTGCATATAATCTTAAATCGTTTTCTCCAAATATATTTGTTTTTATAAAAGCCTTAGGATCTATAGATAGTCTGCCCATTACTTTTGTACCCTTAAATGTGTAATAATGCTTTGTTGTATCTCCTGGCTCTAAATAATACGCATTAACATCAGAATGTAAATTTGTTGGGTCTCCTCCGTCTGCAGGAAATGAATTTGGCGTATATACGTCAAATAGATGGGCAAAATCAATTCCAGCTCCAATTTCTATAAAATTGAGATTAGCAACATCATAATTTATAATTCCAGCCAAAGACCAGTTCATAGCAGGATATACTGTCTGGCTTATGAAAAACAAATCTATATCCAAACTCTTAATAAGTTTTGCTCCTGCTCTAAGGCCTAAAAGCCTTTGCATGGGAAAATCAAAAAAGTTATCTATGAATGCGGGATAGGTTTGAGTCCTAAACAAATACTCGCCTAAATTTCTTACATCAGGATTATATTTATACTTAAAATATCCTATCTGTCCATAAAACTCTGCTACATCAGGATTGCCTCTTGTATATTTAGCATAAACTTCATCAAAAAAAACATCCTGTCTTAAATTTTTTGTGTATCTGTCCTTTTGAAAAAATTGAGGATAAGAAAAGTATAGCTTAGAAAAGAGACTAAAAACCAGTTGTAGGTGTTTTTTATATAATACTTCTAATCCAAGGTTAACAAGAGCATCTTCTGTCCAAACATGACTAATTCCGTATTGATTATTATTGGTTGATATATCTTCATATTTTAAATTACCCGAAACTATCTGGCCTGCCTCTATATGCCCATATCCATGAGGTATTAATGTTATTCCTTCTGGCAAAGAAACTATTTGTGAACCATTATCTGCTTTTGTTAAAACAAATAAAAATATTATTGACAAAAAAATACAGCTTAGTCTTTTTTTCATTTTTCTCTCCTTTTTTTGTTTTAGAATTTTAAAAATAATTGTTAATGATATTTTAAAAAATAATATTTAAAAAATTAAGGAACGGCAAAAAATAATATTTTATTACCGTTCCTCTTTTTATATTAACAATTCCATATTTTATTGAATGGTAAAACTTCCGCTTAGTGTTGGTTGCATATCTATATCAGACGATGTGCCAACTCTAACTTTATATATACCTGTAAGTATTTCCCACCTACCGCTTCCACTATATTGCTGAGTTCCGGGATTAAATACCTGCATCTCCTCTGGTCCAAGAATAAAATCAACCTTTTTTGTTTCGCCCGGATTCAAATATACCTTTTTAAATCCACGCAAATCCTGCACTCTAACAGGCAGATTGGAATTTGTTGCTGGCATAGACAAATACAACTGAACAACCTCTTTTCCTGCTACACTGCCAGTATTTGTAACATCAACACTAACAAAAACTCTATCGCCAGAAACTATATTGTCGGGATAAATTTTTAAATTGCTATATTTAAATGTGGTATAGCTAAGACCATGACCAAAGGCAAAAAGCGGCTTAACACCCATCTTGTTTACTCTAAAATACCCATGGGCAGTATCGGAACGAGGATAAATTAAATTTCCACCAACCAGATTAAAGTTAGGAAGCTGAGAAGCATTTTGTGGGAATGTTACAGGAAGTTTTCCACTTGGATTGACATTTCCAAACAAAACATCTGCTATGCAGCTCCCTTGTTCCTGACCCGGATAAAAAGCAATAAGAATTGCGGGTGCATTTGACCAGTTTCCGGCAGATGCCGCACTACCACCTGTAAAAACAAATATTGTGCTTTGAGGCTTTGCAGCAAGAGCAGTTGTTACAGCATTTTCGCTTTCTGTTGACACCTGCAAACTTGGTCTATCTGAGCCTTCTGTTTCACCTGTTACTCCACCAAAAACTATTACATAATCTGCCTGATTAATATCTGTTACAATTGTTGTTGCTTGGGCTCCAACAGAACTAAGAAGATTTGTTATGCCCTGCTGGGGGGTTACACGGTCGCGCGCATTAACCGAACTGCTTCCGCCGGGTCCGAGTCTGCATTGTGTATAAAATGGTCCTGTGCAATATATCTTTTTTCCTGTTTTTGGTATTGGCAAAAGATTATTGTTATTCTTTGCTAAAACAATACATTCATTTCCTATTTTTCTTGCACTATCTCTGTGTGCCTGACTCATTAGAGTATTCTGAAATGCATATCTGTTATATCCCGATACAAGATCACCAATCATTGCATGTGCATAAATTATTCTTCTTGCATGCATGTTAACAATACTATCGGGTTGACCCGCCACTGCTCCTACTGTATAAACATCTGGATTAGGCATGTCTATATCTACTCCCCACTGCATTCCAGCAGTCAGATTGTCAAAGTTTGCGCCCCAGTCTGTCATAGCAAGAAACCGATATCCCCATTCATTTCTCAAAACATCGGTCATTATATATTTATTTGAGCAGGCATAGCTTCCATTTACTTTATTATATGCACCCATCACGCCCCAGCATTTTGCTTCTACAAAACTTGGTTTCCAGTTGTAAAGATAGATTTCTCTTAAACTTCTCTCATCCATATTTGCACTTAACTGGAATCTGTTTTGTTCTTTGTTATTGCAGGCATAATGCTTTACTGTTGCAATAACACCCTTTGCCTGAAGCCCTCTGCAAACCGATGCCGCAATGTGGCCAGAAAGATATGGATCTTCCGAACAATATTCTGATGCTCTTCCACCCTGAGGATGATATACCAAATCAAATGCTGGTCCTAAAGCACAGTTTTTACCAAGAGCCCTAAATTCTTCTCCCATTGTTAAGCCTTCTGTGAGTGCTAATGAGGTATCCCATGTTGATGCAAGTCCTGCCATGGTAGGAAAACAGGTTGCCTGACCACCTGTTGGTGGTCTTACTCCATGAGGACCATCGGACATAAATATTTGAGGAATTGGTCCTGCTCCATTTCCTTCAAATCCTGTTCCTCCGCCACCGCAAAGAGTAGCCTTTTCTGTTTTTGACATTGTCCTTATATAATTTTCTACCTGCTTCATCAATTGAGAAGTATCTGCATAAACAATAAGCCTTGCTATATATTGAACATTTGTTTGTGGAGATTGAACCTCAAAAAAAACATTGTAGTTTTCTCTTGCCCAGGCATTTCTAACATGAATCTTTCCAATATCGCCCCATACTCTTGTTAATTGTAAAGCAGAACCTCCTGCCGCAGGAACAATGCTTAAAGATACCATAACAGAATCATATCCACCACAAGTTAATGTGTATTGTATTTTTCCACTCCAGCCTAAGCCAATATCCGATGATGGCGGGTGAATCATTTGCTGAGAAACACTAACAGTATATAATTGGGCATAACATATAATAAAACCCAATAATAATATTTGAAAAAATTTATTTATAAACATAATATCTTCCCTTTCCTTAGTTATTTAATTATTGAAATCTGTATTTTATTTTGCAAAGAAGAATATTTTAAAATGGCGATATATATACCAGCGCATATTTTTTGGGATGTGACATCCCATAGTATTTCTTTTAAATCGGATGAAACAGTAAATGATTTTATTTTTAATCCAGAAATACTATATATTTCTAGCACAGCATTTTTTGTATTTTTAGGAAGATTATATCTTATTGTTACAATACCTTTACCTGCATTATATAAGGCAGAAAAAATTTTTGCATTTTCTTTAATGCTAATATCCTTTTTTACAGAAACAGAAGGAAAAATAAATGGATTACTATCCATCTGCCATGTGACCGCGTTGGCAATTAATGGAATAAGAAAAAAAGTCATTAAACCGATTATTATTTTATTACTCATAAAAAAATCTCCTTTTTTAAAAAAATTTATTCTTTTAAAAATATTCAAAGTTAACAAAAAATTGATATCCACCTTATCAGAAGCTAACCGATTAAATTTAAAATTGAATTTTTAAATTTGTTTTTTTAAAGAAATAACTTAAAAGATAAGACGCTGCCTATTTCTGGCAGTTCTTTTGTTTATTTTCCTCCTTTCCTAAATTTAAAAAAGTATATTGAAAATATGAAAGATAAATTTATAATTAAAAATTGTTTTAACTTTGGTATTAGAAAGAAATTTTCTTTTTTGCAATAAGGCAGGTTTTTTATTAAAATTGCTGTTATTAAAAAATCTGGTTTTTTTTTATTTTGTTGAATCATCAATAATCCTCTTTTCTTATTGAAGAGGATAATAATTTATTATTGTTTAATTTTTATTCCCATCCCCCCTGAATTTTTATATTTATCAATTAATTATATTTTTTAATTCCTGACCCACATAAAAATTTTAAAATAATTTTAAGGCTTAAAATTTAAAAACCTATAAACATTAATAATAATATAACAAAAAATTTAAAAAAAACTAAAACTATTTTAAAAAATTCATTAATAAAATCCCATTTAAATAAAAATCATCTAATTCTATAAAAAGAGTATCGTTTAATTTATTTGTAAGTGGCGAAAATTCAAATTCTATATCCATTACATTTTTTGATTCTTCCAGCCATGAAAACTGATTGGAATTTTTAAAATCGGGTAAAATCTTTAATGAATCAACAGGAACAGTAAGACTTGTCCACTCATTTTGAAGATTATAGGCATAGGTGTAATTTGAAATTCGGTTTGTAATGCTGTCTAAATTTTTTGTCTCAAAGCGAATCCATATTAAGCCCTTACCTCTAAGTTTAAGAGAAAAACTTTTCATAGCAGAAAAATCAACTCCCAAAGGATTTATTTTTCTCAAAGATACTCCTGCAATTGCATAGTTTAGAGTATTACACGAGCTATCCATCATGCATACAAAACGAAAACATGAAGGACTTGATTGCCCTGCAGCAAAGCCTAAATTAACAAAAGAGGCACAAGTGGAATCAATGCTAGGATAAGGAACAAATTCCCATGAATTTGTTGAATACCTCCACTGAAGTGTTCCATTGGTTGCAACTCCATACCATACAAAATGATCTGGAAAAAGCAAATCCAAAGAAGTGGGTCCACTTCTTGATTCAAAATTATCAAACAAGAGGCGATTAACAGATAAATATAAGCCCGTATCAGAAACATTAATGTTAGGCTCTATTTTAATAGTTGAAATTAAATTAAATATATGAGGAATAGAATTATCAATACAAAGCATTCCAAAAAATCCTTTTGGAATCCTATTAAAAGCAAAGGTTCCATTTTTGCTAATTGAAGCCTTATATGTTGAACCATAAATAAACAAAGGAGACAAGGCTATATTTGAATCTAAATAGCTGAATTTTCCGCTATATGATCCATAAGGTTCTAAATAAAAAGTATCTGACCCCTTTTTAAGCTCGGCAATATAAAAGTTTCTTTTAAATAATCCTTCGTCGTTATAATCATCCTGATTAATACAATCAATTTGAATGTTTAAAACAGAATCTTCTTTTTTAATTCGTAAAGGAGCATATCCACAAGAATCTGCAATAACTGTTTGAATAGCAGAAATATTCCCTTTGGCAAGACTGTCTAACCATGAATTACCATCTATTAATTGAACCATTGCACCTTTTGCAGGTTTTTTATTAGAGAGCATTACATAAGTATTAACTGTTTCTGTTCCACCACCAGTAGTTTGAGTTGGAATCGTGGTGCATAAACAAAATGTTATTAATATTACCAGCAAAATAGTATAGGTAAATAATTTAAGCATTTTCATTTTTCCTGTCAATTTTTTTATTTTGAGTCAAAGGAAATATCTGAAAATTTAATTGATAAACCTCATCGCTTTTCTCAAATTTGTTTACAAGTTCCATAATTTCTTTTCTAACTTCAGATAATCTGTTTCTTATTAATTCTAAACATTCTTGTGATGTACTTAAAGTTAATGTTGAAATATCTCTGTTTTCTTTTGGGACTTTATCTATAGCATCTACTGCTAAAAGCCCTACTTCTTTTTGAAAATTCCTTATAGCCACCGCACAAGTAACACCATCGGAAGATACAAATTTTTCTGTTGCCTTGTAAACATTGTTTTCGTCTTTACGAATCATCCCCAGTCTCTCTAAAAGTTCAACAGAACGTTTAGCCTCCCCTGGGGTTATTGAAGGTATAAATCTTGATGCTAAGTCATTAAAATCTCCTTTAACTTCTATTATTTTAATAAGTTCCCATATAGCAACATTTTTCCAAGAAGAAAAGAAATCATACCTATCTTTTTCTAAAAGCCTAGAAATTGGTGTTCTTAGCTTTAACATTTTCTCAAAATATAATTGTTCTTCTTCTGGACGTTTAGCTTTATTGAATTTAATTAAATTTGTAAAATATTCTGTTTCTCTTTTATTCAATTTAAAAAAAGTTGCCAAAATGGGAATATCTTTTTCTGCTATATGTTTTTTCTTATTTAATACTTTAAGATAAAAACTTGGGTCAAGACCTGTTTTTTGAGATATATAACGCAAAGAAAAATATTTGTTCTTATCTTTGTTTAATTGATAATGGCTTCTAAGAAATTCTCTATAATCAAGATAATCAAATATGTTAATATTAATCATTTTTTTTCTCTATTATATGTGGAACTAAAACCTAATAACAATTTTACTTTTTAATCTAATTATACTCAATTTTTATATAATTTTCACTTAAAATCTAAATAAAATAAAAAATAAATGTGGAACAAAAGGTCTACATAAAAATTAAACATTTAATTTTTTTTAATTTAAAATTTTCTTTTATCCTTATATTTAAAATTAAAGAATTTTTTTATTAGGTTTGGAAATTTTAAGATATTAGTGCACATATAATAAATTGAAATTTAAAAATAAATAAAAAGGGTGGGTTTATGCGGTTAAGGGGATTTAATAACATTCTGGTTTTTGTAATTTTAATTTTTTTTATAGCCTTTTCTCAAACCTTTGTTGAGCAACATGGACAATTAAGTGTTGATGGAACAAAAATTGTTGATAAAAATAAAAATTCAATTATTCTAAGAGGAATGTCTTTATATTGCTGGTCTAATGCTGGTACTCAATTTTATAATGCTAATGCAATAAATTGGCTTGTTAAAGACTGGAAATGTACTGTTATTCGTATACCGATTCTTCCTTCAAGTTACAGGTCTAATCCTTCTTCTGAAATTAACAAGGTAAAAACCGTTATGGATGCCTGTATTGCAAATGGAATATATGCTGTTGTAGACTGGCATTCTATGGATGGTGCCCAAAATGATCTACAATCTGCTAAAAATTTTTTTTCTGAAATAGCACGTCTATATGGAAATACTCCAAATTTAATCTATGAAACCTGGAATGAGCCAGTAAATGAGAATTGGTCTTCTCAAATAAAACCCTATCATGAAGCAGTTATTTCTGCCATTCGCGCAATTGATTTAGACAATATTATAGTTTGCGGAACACCGCATTGGTCACAGGATGTTGATGTTGCTTCTCAAAACCCGATAAAAGGCTCTATAAATATTGCTTATACACTTCACTTTTATGCTGCCACACACAAACAGAGTCTGCGAGATAAAGCAGCCACAGCAATTAGAAATGGCATTGCACTATTTGTAACAGAATGGGGAACAAGCGAGGCTAGTGGAAACGGATATTTTGATACAACCGAAACAAGAAGATGGTGGTCTTTTCTTGAACAAAATCAAATAAGCCAGGCAAATTGGTCGGTTGCTGCATTAGGGGAAACATCTGCAGCCTTATATCCGGGTGCAAATCCAAATGGCAACTGGACAGAAGCAAATTTAAAACCTTCGGGAAAATTTGTAAGGCAGTATTTAATCTTAATGAATAGTACAACTAAAACAATTTTTATTAAAAATATAAAAGAAGATTTTGTGCCTTTAAACCATAATATTTTAGGATGTTTTGATTTGCTTGGAAGAAAAACAAACTTAGTATTTCAATCTTTTGATTACAAGACTAGTCTTTCTAGTAAAACATATATAATAAAATTTCAAAACAACAATGCAATATCTTATGTCAATGCAAAATAAAAATATGTTCAACAATAAATGATATTTTGGGTTTAAAAAATTTTTAATAAACATAATAGAAGGAGAAATTTTATGGAGAAACAAAAAATAAATAAATTACTTATAATTTTATTTCTTTTTTCGGTATCTTCTTTTTGTGGGGGCTGGAAGCTAGAATGGTCAGATGAGTTTGATGGCAATGCGTTAAATGAAAGCAACTGGATGATTAGAGTGGCAAATCCAAGATGGGTAAACAACGAAGAACAAAGATATACGGCAGGATATAATCAGCCAAATTCCAATATTTTTGTTAAAAACGGTTTTTTAATAATAGAAGCGAGAAAAAGTTCAAATGGAGAAATAACATCTGGCAGAATAGAAGGGCTTAACAAAAAATCTTTTCAATATGGCAGAATGGAAGCAAAAATGAGACTTCCTATTAGCAAAGGCTATTGGCCCGCATTCTGGATGCTTGGAACAATAGGCGGATGGCCAAGCTGCGGAGAAATAGACATATTTGAAGGCAAGGGTCGTCTTCCATATTGGATTCAGGGAGCCTTTCATTGTAACTTAGGACTTAATCTTGCAAGAAAAGAATATACATTTCCACAGCAATCTGGGAATGTTCACGACAGCTTTCATATATATGCCATAGAATGGTCGCAGGATTCTATAAGATGGTACGCAGATAAGGAGAATTTTCTTACTCTTTTAAGATCTCAGCATCCGGGCATTCCTATAGATAGACCTTACTATTATATTATCAACGTGGCAATAGGTGGAGTTTTTGACGGCCCATCTGATAACACTACCATATTTCCAGAAAGTCTTATTGTGGATTATGTGCGGGTATATAAATGGGATCCCTCTCTTGATATAAACAAAAATAAAAAAACACAAACAAAAGATATTATAAATATTACAGATAGACGAGATGTAATTATTGCAAATATAAATTTAAATGAACCATATACATACGAAATTGTTTTGCCTTCTGGTAAAGCAATAAAAACAAAACAAATTATTAAAGATAATATTATTTACATTCCAAAAAAGAATCTTTTGCCCGGAGTTTATTTGTTTTTAGTAAAAACAAAATATCAAATAATAAAAAAACAAATTTTGCTTGAATAAATAATAAAGGAGAAAAAAATGGGAAGAAAAATATTTTTATTAATAATTTTTTTATTTACTGCTTATTCTTTTGGTCAGGTTAATATTAATATAAATCTTGATTCTATAAAAAGGCCTATTGATTCGCTTTCATTTGGTCTTAATGGCTCTTATGCATATATGCAATCAACAACAAGCAATTCTTCATGGAGAGCTGGGATTAAATATGCAATCGGAAGGCCCGACAATAAAACGGCTTTGTTTAGACTACATCGTCAGGGACTTGTTGCATACTGGTCGCCAAATTCAATTTGGAATCAAGATCGCATATTAAATGGCTTAAGACCACTTGTTAATGATTCCATTATTATAATGATTGATTTTGACCGTGCAATTGGAGGAAATGGAATGGACATTGCGCCAAACGATGCAGCCGAGCTTGTTAGAATAGTTAATGTGGTAGGGAAGTTAGGGGTAAAATACTGGGAAATATTTAACGAAAACGGTGGAGACGGTGCAACACGTGGACAGCAGGTTAAAAATTGCATAAGGGCAATGAAACAGGTTGATTCAACCATTAAGGTTGGCGGTCCTGCTCTTTCATATTTTGATCAAAATTTTTTTAGAGCCTTTATTCAAAACTCTGCTCCAGACATAGATTTTATAACCTATCATGGCTATGGTGGCGGAAACACATCTGGCATGTCGGATGCCGCTATATATGATTGGGCCGTTAATACAGGAAACAGCATTAGACAAATGAGAAATCTTATTTCTCAATATAGCCCAAATAAATATATAAAAATAATGCTTGATGAATATAACATAAGCTGGGATTGGACAATAATAGATCAAAGAACTACATCAAATAAAGGTGCTGTCTTTTCTGCATTGGTAATGACTGCCTGTGTTGAAAATGGTGGAGACATAACAAACAGGTGGAACGATACCGAACCAGCATTTGCAATTATGACCAACAATGGCGAACCATATACTGTTGCTCATGTTTATCATCTTTTTAATCGTTTCTGCTTGGGAAATTTGGTTTTTTCTCAAACATCAGATTCAAGAACTATTGTACCTTTTACAGTAAAAACAAACCAACAAACTACTATTGTTTTAATAAATCGTTCTTCTTCTAATCAGAATGTAAATATTTCTATTAAAGGAAATATAAATAACCCAACATTTAAGCGATATCAGATATGGACGAGAAATGGAATAGATTCTTCAACAATTAACTTTTCTCAGTCAACATCTTCTGTTGTAGTTCCAGATAATTCGGTAACATTTTTAGTAAATACAACAAATGTTAAAGCAAAAAACCCTATTCTACCAGCTTTAAATAATAATACTATTTCTGCTAAGTACATAAAAATTTATTCTATTTCTGGAAAGCTTATTATGAATATTAACTTAGAAAAAGAAAAAACCTTTACCAAACAAGAATTATTAGATTTTATTAAAAAAAGTGCAAAAGATAAAAATATCAATAAAAATTGCTTATTAATTATTAAAGATAATGAAAGTTCAATAAAATTTTTAACGTCCTTATTCCATTAATATGAATATAAAAATATATAAAATTGATTAATCAAATAATTATTTACCAATTGCAAAAATAAATAAAAAGCTTATCTTTACTAATAAGAATAAAAAATAGATCCTTATAAACTGGGGCGCCTTAAATTTTTCCCTCCCCCCCTTTTTGAGGTGCCCTAGAATAAGGATCATAATAAAAAAAATTAAAAGGAGAGGCAGATGAAAAGTTATCAAATTAAACAAAAATTATTATTTATGGCTATCTTTACAAATTATATAATTTTTATTTTTACTTTTAATATAAATGCTATTGATCTTTTTATTTCTTCTACAAAAGGAAACGATGCCAACCCTGGCACAATAGATGCACCTTTAAAAACCTTATATAAAGCAAGAGACATTGTTAGAACATTTCCTAAAACTGGTCCAATAAACATCTGGTTAAGAGAAGGAACTTATTATCTTGACAGCGCTTTAATTTTAGGTATTCAAGACGGCGGTACAGCCAATGCTCCAATAAAATATTCTAATTACTGCGGAGAAAAAGTAATTATAAGCGGCGGTAAAAGAATAACTTCAGCATGGTCAAATTATTCTGGAAATATAATGGTGAATAACATTGGGCCAAATTTAAAATTTGATCAATTATTTATTAATGGTGTTCGTCAAATTCTAGCACGTTATCCTTCCCCCAACAAAATAAATTTTTATTTTATATTAAAAAATTGAAATGAAGATACTACCCCAAAAAGAAGAAATATTTTATTATTATTAAATAAAAATGATAAGCAGACTTTTCCTAACAATAATAAAACATTTTATTTTTTAATTTATAAAAAATAATTATACTCTTATCGTAAAATAAAGCATGCAAAATTTATTTGTATTGAAGAATTATATATGCTTTATTTATTAGAAAATTTGCAAAAGAATTATTTTTTCTTATATGGAAATTTCTCCCAAGCTTTGTCTACAAAATTTTTAAATTCTTTTTCAAATCTTTCGCGACTAAATTGTTCTGAATTTTTTCTTATAATACAGGGGTCAAATTTATCTTCTTTAGATAGAAATTCTTTTACTGCTTTAATGATGCTTTCTACATCTTGTTTATAAAAGAAAATTCCTGTTTTATCTTCTATAACTGTTTCTAATGCACCGCCTCTTCCATAAGCAATTACAGGAATACCACATGCCTGTGCTTCTACATTTACAATTCCAAAATCTTCTTCTGCAGAAAAAATAAAAGCCCTTGCTTTACTCATATACTTAATAAGATCGTTTTGTGCCAAATGCCCAAGAAATGTAATATTTTTATTGGAAATTTTTTGTAGGTACTTTTTTTGTGGCCCTTCGCCAACTATTAAAAGAGGAAGATTGAGCTCATTAAAGGCTTTAATAATAATATCTACCTTTTTATAAGGAACAAGGCGAGAAATTGTGATAAAATAATTGTCTCTTTTTTCATTTATATAGAATTTGTCTATATCAACAGGCGGATAAATTACTTTTGCAGTTCTGTTATAACATTTCCATATTCTGTGAGCAATATAATGGGAATTCGCAATAAATTCATTTACTCTAATGGCCGATGTTGCATCCCATAATCTTAAGTAATGGAAGATTGCTCTTACGATAAAGCTTTTTAGTCCAGAAGTAAGATTAGATGCTTCCAAATACTGAAAAGTAAGATCCCATATATATCTCATTGGCGAATGGCAATAACAAATATGAAGCTGATCTGATGATGTAAGAACCCCTTTTGCAACGGCATAAGAAGAAGAAATTATTAAATTATATTCGCGTAGATCAAATTGTTCTATTGCCATAGGATAAAGTGGCAGGTAAAGTCTGTGATGTTTTTTGCCAAAAGGTAGTCTTTGTAGCATAGAACAATAAACAGGTGTGTTTTCGAAAACAGAACCTTTTATAGCATCTTTATCATAAAAAAGAGTATAAATTGTTCCTGGATAGATTTTGTATATTGACTCAAGAACACTTTCTGCACCCGCAAGTGTGACAAGCCATTCGTGAATTAAAGCGATATACATAATAATTTTAGTATATAGTTTATTATAATAAATTTGTATATTAAATTATTGATTTTGTTTTTTATGCCATTCAACAACAAGTTTGTAAGAAAGGCTGCCACCAAAAATATCTAAAGCACTTCCTATTGTTGCATCAACCCTGTTTTTGCCAAGAGATTTTATTGCTTCTAAGTCTTCTATAGAACGAATTCCACCTGCATAAGTTACTGGAATAGGGCTGTAATTTCCTAAAAGCCCAACAAGAGTTTCATCTATTCCTAAGCGTTTGCCTTCAACATGTGCAGCATGAATTAAAAATTCGTCACAATATGAAGAAAGAGTTTGCAGCGTTTCTGAGGAAATAATTACCGATGTCAAACGCTGCCATCTGTCGGTTGCAATAACATATTCATCTTTAATACGCACACAGCTTAAATCTAGAACTATTCTCTTTTTGCCAATAGTTTCAACAAGTTCTTCTAGATTTTCCCAATAAATTCTTCCCTCTTTAAAAATGCATGATGTAACAATAACATGGGATGCTCCCTGATCTAAAAAAAACTTTGCATTATGAACAGATATTCCACCGCCAATTTGAAGACCATTGGGAAATTCTTTTAGAGCCTCTATTGCTGCATTTTGGTTACCTTCTCCTAACATGATAACATGGCCGCCAAAAAGCCCATCATTTTTATACATTCTTGCAAAATGCGCTGGAGAAAGATCTGTTTCAAAATTGGTAACTGGATTATCAAAATCAGATTTAAGAGAGCTCCCAACAATTTGCTTAACTTTACCTTTATGAATATCAATGCATGGTCTAAATTTCATATAATAATTTAAAATGTATAAAAAACAAAAAAGTTTAATTTTTATTATTAACTATTTATTATAACATGCAAGAAAATACGTGTAAAATAGTTTTTTGCAAAAATAAATAAATTTTAAAAAAAATCAGCATAAAATTATTCTTTTGTTTATATTATTTATTAAAAGGCAGGGGGAGATTATACAAATTTTACTAAAGGAGGGTTGTTTTTATGAGGAATAAAAAATCACAATCAAGGCGTGATTTTCTTAAGGCTTCGGCGGTTTCTGCAGCCGGAATAACAATTTCTGGTATACTCCCCAAAGGCATTTATGCAAAACAAGGTGCATGGGTAAATGGAATGAGAATAAATCCACTCATAGATAATCTCAGGGTGGTCAGTTGCAAAGATCAGGGCATGATGCCAACACTACCAACAAACTGGTCAAATTTTGTTAGCGTTAATTCTTGCATTAATTCGGAAAAAGTTTATGCAAATTTAGATGAAATGGCAAAAGCCCTGGCTCAAAAAACAACAGCAAGCGAGGCATGGGCAACAATTTTCCAAAAGCCCGCAAATAAAGAATTTAGCTCGGCAAGGGTTGCTTTTAAAGTTAATTGTATAGAACCACGTCTTATGACTTGTGTTGCGGTTATAAACAAAATTGCAGATGAACTTCACAAATTAGGTGTTCCTTATGAGAATATAATTATTTATGATGGGTGCCATAACGCTGCTGGTAAATATTCT
>Ga0123519_10006158_pt1 | contig 18950 bp, 19 predicted proteins | sample YelNatPaOPRAMG02_FD_87396 | JGI IMG/M metagenome (GOLD analysis project Ga0123519, IMG submission 87396) | Hot spring microbial communities from Yellowstone National Park - Yellowstone National Park OP-RAMG-02 (version 2) | ecosystem: Environmental > Aquatic > Thermal springs > Hot (42-90C) ... | reverse complement strand
TGTGCTACTCTTTATACATTTTATCAACCCATTTTCTGAATATTACTTTTTTAATAATTGATTATTGTTACTTTTTATTTTGTCCTTTCCTGCAAAAGTTTGTTGTCAAAATTCCATAATCTCACCCCTGTCTATAAATAAAATATTTTTAACTATATTTTTCAAAGGGAAAATTTTTCTTGCTGCTATTCCATATAACTCCAATTGTTTTTTGTAGATTTCAATATTTTCTCTCTTGTAAATTTTATAGTCATAAACCAAAACATTTTCATCTTTGATAATAATTCTATCAATTTGCCCCTGATAAACAGTCCCTTTTTCTTCAATTATAAAAGGTAGTTCAGAATATGAGTTTTCTGTAGGTAAAACTATTTCTTTAATTTTTTGAGAAGAATTAATTTTCAGTAAAATTTCATAAATTTCATTTAATATATTTATATCTTGAAAACCTCTTTTTTTATAATAAAAATCTGCCCTTTCTTTCATAATGGAAAAATCACAACTAATTTTTCCTGTTGAAATTTCATAAAGGATTTTATGGATAACTTCTCCTATAAATTGTTTTTCTGAAGAAAAATACTCTTCAGAAAATTCCTCAGAAAAAGAAGTAATAGAAATAGGTTCTTTCAAAAATTTTATTATTACTTCTTCTGTTTTCTTCTCCTTTTCTCGTTCTATTTCTCCTTTTTTTTCATAATATGTAGGTGGAAAATCTTTCTCAACTTTTTTTATTCTTTTTATCCATAAACCATTTGGCAAATCCAAACCGGAAATAAAAAGATATTGGGAAGCCCTTGTTAAAGCCACATATAAAATTCTTTCTTCTTCTTCTGTTATAAGTTTTTTAAAACTATCTCTATAATTTTCTATCCCTTCTTCTTTAGACAAAACAAAAGAATATGGAAAATCAGTATTTAAATTTTTTTTATAATAAATTTTAACATTTATTAATCCAGTTTTTCCATCTTCTAAATTGATAAGAAAAACTGCTGGAAATTCAAGCCCTTTTGCATGATGAATAGTAAGAATTCTTACTCCATCCTCTTTCGATGAAAAAATATCTGCTTTTGGTTCTTTTTCTCTGGAACAAAATTCTCTAAGATTTTGAGCAATTTGAAAAATAGGTAAATGTTCTTGAGATTGAATTAACATTAAAAACTTTTCTACATTTGCTTTTTGTTGAATACTCATCCCTTCCCAAAAATTTATTTCTTTTAAAATCTCTTCTAAAAAGATAGAAAGATTATATGACTTAATTTTTTCCCGCCATGAAACAATTTTTTCATATGAAATGTTGTATATTGAATTTTTTAAATTCCACAAAGATAAAGTATCTGTTATATCTGCAAACGAAAAAATAAGAAAAAGTAAAAATAATATTTCCGGTTCTTGATAAAAACCAATTCCACCTACCATAATATAAGGGATACCATAATCTGTTAAAACTTTTTCTAATAACCCCAAATTCTTCCCTCTTTTCCTCATCAATATAGCAATATCACTATATTCAATGTCTCTTGATTTTTTTTCTTTTTTATCCCATACCTTCCATTTCTCAAACTTCATTTGTAAAATTTTGTTACATATCCATTCATATTCTTTTTTCTTTTCAGTATTTTTCGGTAATATATTAATCTCTATAGTTGGAGAAGTTAGATAAGAAGAAACATCAGAAACTTTTAATTTTTGTTTATCCCAAGGGGATGTGTCTTCAAAAATCTTATTGACAAAATCCAAAATTTTAGAAGAACTTCTATAATTTATAGAAAGCGGTTCTTCTTTAAAATAATTTTTAAGTTTATCTTTTGCCCTATCAAAAATATCACTTTCTGCTCCTCTAAAACTATAAATTGATTGTTTTTTATCTCCAACAATAAAAATCCCATAGGATTCTCCTTTGTCAGCCTTTGCTCCATATCCTGAAATCCATTCTTCAAACAATTTCACAAGTATTTCCCATTGTAAAATATTTGTATCCTGAAATTCATCTACAAGTAAAAAATTGATTTTCTCATCAAAATCTTCTAGAACTGTAAGAGCATTAGAATTTTCAGTTAATAAATTATAAGTAAATATTTCCAAATCATCAAAATCAAGTGTAGAATTCTCTTCTTTTAATTGTTTATGTATTTCAGAAACTTTATGGAAAAGAGAGAGAAACTCCTTTGTAATTTGTTTTTCTTCAGGTATCCCAATAAAAATATGTGGATGATTTTTTTTCATTTCATGTAAATATTTTATAATACTTCCTAATTTTAAAAATTTAGTAAGTTTTAGAAAATAATTTTCTCCTTCAGGTGAATTTAAAAACTTACCTATTGCAATAGAAAAAAGCATTTCTGTTTCATCTTCTTGTATAATTTTAAAAAATGGGTCTATTCCAATATAAAAAGAAAATTTTCTTAAAAGGAACTGACAAAAAGAATGAATTGTAGAAATTCTTAAATTAAATAAGGCATTTTCTAATTGTAATTTATCCTTATCTGAAAGGAATGGATAAATTTTTTCAAAAATATTTGTTAAAATTTTTTCTTTCATTTCAAGAGCAGATTTCTCTGAAAAGGTAACTGCCATTATTTTTTTTATAGATTCACATGGATTATTTTTATCAAGAAATTTTAAAAACTGTTCTGTCAATTTTGATGTTTTTCCTGTTCCAGCAGACGCTTCAATAATTGTTACAGAAAAATTAATTTTTTCCATAATGACAATATTTTTTTATGGAACATATAAAACATTCTGTGTCTTTTCCTGGAATAAAAGAAATTTTTCCTTCTTTTATATTTTTCCCAGTACCAATTAAAAAATTTTCTATTTTATCCAAATATGGAAAAACCTTTGGATATCTTTTCTCAATGTCTCCTTCTTCTATAAAACTAAAATTCCAAATAATCCCTTTAATTTTTGATTTTTTTTCTTTTTTTTGCATCATCCAAATGTAAAGTGGAAGTTGGATATTATGTTTTTCAAAAAAGTTATCTTCGGTATAACTAGGAAATGAAACCGTTCCTGTTTTTATATCAATTATTTCTATCTCACCAGTAGGAGTAATTTCTATCCTATCTATTTTTCCCTTAATAATCAAATATTCAGTAGGAACAACTATTTCTTCTTCTATGCTAAGTATTTTATGTCCAATATGGTTGGTTAAAACTGCTACAAATTTTTTACAAATTTCACTTATTCTTTCTTGTAAAATTTTAAAATAAAGTTCTGAAATTTTATCTTCTTTAATTAAATTTGGATTTTCAAGAAAATAAAATGTTTTTTCAATAAAAGATTTCTTAAGAGAATCTATTTTTGACTCTTCTAAAATCTCATTTTTATATTGAGAAAATATATATTCCATAGATTTATGAATAACTTTTCCCCATAAAAGCGGTACTTCTTCAACTGCAGGTTTTTTATAAAATTTAATATTTTCAACTTTTTCTAAGTAAAATTTATAAGGACACTTTAAAAAACTTTCTAATTCTGTTACAGAAATTTTAAATTTTCCATTTTCTAAAAACTTCTTTTTAAACTTTTCATAAGAAAATTTTAAATCAAATATTACTTTAGGTTTGGAAATAAAAATTTTTTCTTTAAAGGATTTTTCAGAAATGTTAAAAAGAAAAATTGATTTCATCTGTTCTTTTTCTTGAATTTTAGATGGGAATGTATAAATTATTTTTTCATTCTCATTTTTAAGGCGATAAATATCCAATCTTTCCCTTGCAAGTTTTAAATTATAATCAGCAAAATTTAACTCTTTTTTTAAACGTTCTGGAAGAAAAATTTCTATTGATTTAGGTGTATTTGGTATATTTTCTTCAGTCATCCCACCTAAAAAACATATTTTTTTTTCTATTCCACTGGTTTCCAAAACCCCACTTACTGTTATTCCAACCCCCCTACCCTTTTCAATTTCAACTAACTCCATACTTTTATATAAAATATTTAAAATTTCTGTTTTTGAAAATCTCAAATCACCTTTAAAACTTCTTAAAAATTGCTCAAAAATTATTTTTATTTCATTATCATAAGGGTCCCAATCCAATATTTCAATTATTTCTCTTATTTTTTCGCTCCAATCAGAAATAGTAAAATTTTTCCCATCAAGAAATTTAATAATTTTTCGTAATAAATTTATATTTTTCCATGTTTTTTCAAATTCAAAATCATATTTGAAAAATCCAATACTTTCAAATTTTTCTCTTGAATACTCAGAAAATCTTTCTGTTTCTTTAAAGTCAAATTTTTTAAAAAATCTACTTGAAATAATACTCATGAGAGTTTCCCAAGAATATGTATCTGAAAATTCTATAACTTTCATAAGATTATTTATTGAAGATTCTTCACTTAAAACATATCCTGGAATAATTTCACAGGGTAAATTATATCTAAAAAACATTCTTTTTACTACAGGTCTATATTTCGGCATACTTGGAAAAACCAACATAAAATCTTCAAAATTTAAAGAAGAATCTTTTTTTAAAAATCCATAAATTAATTCAATAATACCCTTTATTTCTTCTTCTATAGAAGAAAAATGATAACATTCTTCGCCTATAATAACTTCTTTTTGTTCAATATTTATACTATCCCAATTTTCTATATTTTTTAAAAAATTAATAGTTTTATCAAGAATTAACTCTTTAGCATCAAGAGGGACTTTCTTATCAAAATAAAAAGAAAAAATTATTTCTGGAATTTTCTGAATTAATTTTTTAAAAAAATTTTTCTGATGTGGAGTAATTTCATAAATACCTTCTATAATAAGTTTTTTATACTCTATAGTATCAATATATTTTTCTGCTTCTGTATAAATATCTTCTGAATCAAGTAAATTATTTTCTTTAAGAAATTTATGATACTTTTCAAAAACATCTATTGCACTAAGAATATAATTTAAATTCTCACGAAAACTCCATTCAAATTTCTCTACCCTATCTTTTAAAAAAGCAAAATCAAGATTTTCAGAAGATATTTTTATCTCTTTTATAAAATTACTTATTGCTTGAGCCATCCCAAAAACATTTCCTTCTTTCCATTTAAAACTTCCTTTTTCTAATATTTCTATAATTTTTAGATATTTTTCTAAATTGGAAATAACCCTTTTGGAAGAATTTTCTTCAATGATTTTCTTAGCAAAAAGTTTTATAGTAGAAGCATAAGGTGGAATGCAAAACTTTTTATGTTTTAAAAGTTTCAATTTAAAATCTTTTACTTTACTTATATGAGAAGTAAGATAAAGATAGGATTGGAAGGAATTACCTTCTAAATAATTGTTTATAATATAATCTGACTTACCATGAAAATTAAATGGAAAAGTTATAAATATATTTTTTTTCATATTATAAGGAAATGCCTGTTGAAAAATAATCTTTCATTTCTTCTAATATTTTTTTTCTTAATTCTATTAAAAGAAAATTTTTAGAAAAAAGAACACCTTCAATTTTTTTTAAATTATCAAGGGTTATTTTTTCTCCAGTTTTAATGCAAATTTTAGATTTGGAAAAATTAAACCATTCTACCCCTGGAAGGGATATTTTAATTAGATAATCGGAAAAACTACCTTCTAACGAACTCGTATATCTACTTTTTATTTTCTCCCCTTGTATCAAAACATCAAAAGAATTTAATGGTTTTTCAAAAGAAAGACAAGGTTCATTTTCTATTGCAACAATTTTTTCTCCTCCCAGAAAAGCATTTGCTAAAACTCCTAAATTGCTGGAAAGACCTCCATCTATATACTTTTCTTTGTTAATTTCCACTGGAGTAATCCAAACAGGTATTGCAGAAGAAGCAGTAACAGCAGGTACAATTTTCCCTTTATTAAAAATTGTAACTTTTCCTGTGGTAAAATTAGTGCTAATTATTCCTAACTGAATTTTTGTATCATTAAAAGAAAAATCAGTTCCCAAATACTGGGTTATATACTCCTGAAACTCATTAGATGAAATTATACCTATTTTAAAACTATCAAGAATAAGAAAAAACAAATCTTTCATAATACATACTATTCTATCTTTAATTTTTGAAGTCCTTTCTCTATAAAAACTCTTTTCTATTTTTTTTATTTCTTTACTTTGAGAAAATTTCAAAATAAGTTCTTCAAGATATTCTGCATTTTTAGTAAGTGCATAAATACTTCCTATAATAGCACCCATACTTGTTCCAGTTATAATATCAACTGGAAATTTTTCTTTTTCAAGAATTTTTATAACACCTACTTGACAAATACTCCTTGCTCCACCTCCACTCAATACAAGACCTATTTTTTCCATATTATAAAATATAAAGTAAAGACATTATTATTCCTGGTATTATTCCAGTTGTCAAATTATCATCAATTTTTAAGGGTAATACCTCAAAAATTGCATTGAGTAAAATACCTGTAATCAGTATCATAAATTTTACCTTTATTATGAAAAGAAGTAAAAAACATAAAATAAAATTAAAAAACATTCCTCCTACCATCCCTTCAAAAGTTTTTCCTGGAAAAATTGAAATTTTACCAAATTTACTTCCAATAATTGCACTTCCAGCATCTCCGAAAACTAAAAAATATAAAGAAAAAATTGCGATTTCCATAGGGAATAATAGAATAGAAAAAAAAGAAGAAAGCATAAAACAGGTGTCCCCTGTAAGAATACCAGGTGAAGGCTTAAAAGTAGAGCCGAAATGTTTTAAAATCCATTCCCAAACAAAAGGATTTTTGTATCTTTCATATTCAAGTGCTAAAAGAAGCGTCAAAAAAAAAGAAGAAAAAATCAGTGGTAGAAAACTATTTTTTGTAATTAAATAAACTGTAGGAAAAATAGAGCCGATAATTATTCTATATAATTTTCTTTTCCAAATAACCATTTATTTGCTTTTAATTTCTTTTAAAATATCTATATTTTTTAATAATCCAAATAATATCATAATGAAAACACAAATAGTTAATAGAGGAAATTTATTTTTATATTTATTATAAAAAGAAGAAAGAAGAAAAAGGGCCAAAAAGAAAAATAATATACAGAATAATAAAACTTTAACTGAACGTGGATTTATTTTTTGTGCTAAAAACCATAAAATTATGACAAGTGGAAAAAGTTCAGGTATCAAATATAATATAACTCCTCCCATTGTTGCTGCTCCTTTTCCACCTTTAAATTTTAAAAAAATAGAAAAGCAATGTCCTGTAATAGCAGTAATTCCAATAAGTGTAAGTAATATCAAATTTGATATTCCAAATTGATAAGCAAAACTTAAAGGAAAAATTCCTTTAAGCATATCTCCTAACCATACTATTACTCCCCATTTTTTCCCTACTTCTCTTGCAACATTTGCAGCACCAGGATTTTTTGTACCAATTTTAGTGATATCTTTCCCTATAAGAAAATAAGTAAATAAATAAGCAAAAGGAATACTCCCTACTAAATATGCCATAGCAAAACATATAACGATTTTCATACATATATTTTACCAAAGATATTGTTAGATTTCAAAAGTGATATTCTAAAATTCCTTGAGGAAAAAATAAAAAAGGATAGTACATAGTTAATAGTACATAGGGGTTAGTACATAGTTGGTAACAATAGGGGAATAAATCAAAATTCAAATATCAAAAATCAAAATGCAAAATGACATATCAAAATCCAAAATGGGGAAATACGAAGCAAATTAATAATCAAGGAAGCTGGGTATGAAAGTTGTGTAATGTTAAATGTTTAATGTTGAATGTTTTATGTTTTTAACATTACACATAACACATGAAACATTACACATTGAATACGAACGGTGTTTAGTGAGTATTTATTTTATTTCTTATTCTTGAGGAAATTGATTTAAATAAGGGCCCTCAAGCATTTTACCTGTTCCCCTTACAACTGCTGTAAGAGGGTCATCTGCTACTCTAACAGGCAATTTAGTTTCATGGGAAATAAGTTTATCAATTGATTTCAAAAGAGAACCCCCTCCTGCCATAACAAGTCCTCTTTCAATTAAATCACCAGAAAGTTCAGGAGGAGTTTCTTCAAGTATATCCCTTACTGCATTTACAATAACACCTAATGTATCTTGCAATGCTTCTCTTATTTCTTCAGAATTTATCTTTATCATTTTCGGTAATCCTTCTACAAGGTCCCTTCCATTTACCTCCATAGTAAGTTCTTCTTCAAGAGGAAAAGCAGAACCAATTTGCATTTTAATTTCTTCTGCTGTCCTTTCCCCAACTAAAAGGTTATATTTCTTCTTTAAATAATCAATAATTGCTTCATCCATTTCATTTCCTGCTACTCTCAAACTTTTTGTAAGAACAATACCGCCAAGAGAAATAACAGCCATTTCAGTTGTTCCACCACCTATGTCAAGGATAAAACTTCCACATGGTTCTGAAACAGGAAGGTCAACTCCAATAGCTGCAGCCATTGGTTCTTCTACGATATAAACTGCTCTTGCACCTGCTTTAAGTGCTGTTTCTTTTACTGCTCTTCTTTCTACATTTGTAATTCCTGATGGTACTGCAATCACCATCCTTGGAGGGAAAATATATTTATGCATTTTTGTTTTTACCATATTAATAAAATGTTTTAGCATTGCTTCACATGCTTCAAAATCTGCTATTACTCCATCTTTCATTGGTTTCATTGCAACAATATTAGAAGGAGTTTTACCTATCATTTTTTTTGCTTCTGTTCCAACAGCAGATACTTCTTTTGTAATAGTATTTATTGCAACAATAGAAGGTTCCATTAAAACTACACCTTTTCCTCTTACACATATACAAGTATTTGCAGTTCCTAAATCAATTCCAAGGTCATTTGACAAAAATTGAAAAAACTTTGCCATTTTCCTCCTTTTATTTCATTATCATAGAGAACAAATCTGCTCCTATAGAAAATTATATTTTTATTCACCTATAACTTTATAAACTATATCACCTTTTCTTACATGCTGTTCAACTTTAATACCAATCTCATCACCTTTTTTTGCTACTTCTATAGAATTATGTTCTATCTGCATTGAAGTAATTTTTTGATTGAAATCTGTTGTATGCCCTTTTATATGTATTTCGTCTCCAATTTTCAATTCACCATCTGTAAGTTTAATTGCACCAACTGAAATATGTCCAAAATAATGTGTTATCTCACCCACTTTTATTTCTTTCATTTCATTCACCTCCTTTTGTTTTATTATATCCTTTTTTACTTTTAAAAATCAATTTTTTATTTTAACAGGTATTTTCTTTTTAATGGATTCAAGGGATTTAAAAACTATTTCTAAACTTTTAATATTGTCTTTGCCACTGGTTTCTGGTTCCCTTTTTTCTTTTATAGCATTGTAAAATTCAAAAAGAGCCATATTTCTATCTTCTTTTTTCATTTCTACTATTTTCACATTTTTACTTTTCCCTTTAGAATCCACAAACTCTAATTTATCATCTATCCAGAATAAACTCCCTTTCTCTCCATAAATTTTCCAATCTCCATCCCATGAAGTTTCTTTTCCTATACTTGTCCAACTCCCGAAATAATTAATCTGAATTCCATCTTCAAATCCCATAATAATTGAGATACTTGCATCTCCTTTAAACCAACTCCAAGTAGAATTCCAACTTTTAGCATAAACATTTATAGGATTTTTACCAGTAATATATCTCATCAAATCAAAATGGTGAATTGACATATCTTTCAGTAAAGGATATTCCATTTCTATTCTAAATCCGGAAAATCTTGGCCCTTTTTGAAAATTTAAAAGTATATGGCTAATTTTCCCTATTTTTCCATCTTTTATAAATTTTCTTATACTTCTTGGTATTTTTCTATATCTATAATTCTGACTCACCATAAGTTTTCTACCATATTTTTCTGCTTTTTCAACCATTTCTTCAGCATCTTTCATATTATCTGAAAGTGGCTTTTCTACAAGAACATGTAATCCTTCCCTTAATGCATCAATTGTAATTTCTTTATGAAAAGAAGGGGGAGTTATATTTAATAAAGCATCTGCTTTTACTTTTTTAAAACATTCTTTTAAGGAAACAAAACATTTTTCTTCTGGCAGATTACATTCTTTAATTATTTTTTTAAGTGCTTCTTGATTAATATCTACAAAACCAACTGCTTCCCATTCAGAAGAATTTAAGATAATATCAACCCAACTTCTTCCAAATCCACCAACACCTACTTGAATTATTTTCATTTTTCTCATTTCATATATTATAATATAATAAATTAAAAATTAAAAGGAGATTTTTATGGATATTTATGAATTAGAATGGATTGGAAGAATTATACTTTCTGGGTTATTAAGTGGAATTATTGGTTGGGAAAGAGAAAAACACGGAAGAGAAGCAGGATTAAGAACAATTGTTTTGGTAGGAATGGGTACTGCCACTATTATGATTACTTCTTTAAGAATATATGAATTATTTGAAGGAATTTCTGATAATATCCTTAGAATAGACCCAGCAAGAATAGCATATGGAGTTGTTACTGGAATTGGATTTCTTGGAGCAGGAGCAATTGTAAAAGATGTAAAAAGAATAAGAGGAATTACTACTGCTGCATGTCTATGGATTGCGACTTCAATTGGACTTACAATTGGATGTGGTTTTTACCTAATTGGAATAGGGACAACAATATTTGCTCTAATTACATTATATACTTTGAAAAAACTTGAACATAGATTACCAAGAGATACATATAACAAATTAATTATTATTTCAAAAATAAAAGAAAATATCTTAAGTGAAATAAAAGAAAATATCTTATTAAAAGAGAAATTAGAAATTTTATCAATTTCTATAGAAAAAAATATCCTTGATGATGAATTAATTTTTACATTTAGTCTCAGACATAAAGGAATGTTAAATGCTTATGACTTAATAGAGAAAATTTCTACTGTTAAAGATGTAAAAAATATAAAATGGGAATAATTGAGAATTTTGGGAGATTTATCCTCCAAATATCTTGACCAAGATGTTATGGCGTTTTCGTAAGGAGATTATTTTAATTATAGGTGTTTTTCTTTCATTTATAGTTCATAAAAACTCATTGAAAATTTCTTCTATAAATTTAAAAGAATCCTCTAAAGTAGAAGTACCTGTTAATTATCAAGAAACAATTCAAGAAAATAAAAGATTACGAAAAATTTTGAAACTTAAAGAAAAAGAACCTATATTTTCAAAAGTTATAATAGGAGAAGTAATTTCTATAAAACCATCTGTTTGTCCAGGAGAAATTATAGTAAATAAAGGGAATAAAGATGGTATTGAAAAAAATATGGCAGTAATTTCTCTTAATGGATACTTAATAGGTAGAGTTGTAGAAGTAAAAGAGGACTCATCAAAAATTTTGACTATTTTCTATCCAAAATCAAAAATAAGTGCTATGGTTCAAAGAACAAGGGAGATAGGTGTAGTGGAAGGAGGTCCATTTCCTATTATTTCTTTTAAATACCTTTCCAATGAAAGTAATGCAAAAGAAGGAGATGAAATTGTTACTGCAAGTTATAGTGAATTTTTTCCGAAAGGAATAAAAATAGGGAAAATAGTTGCAATAAAAAGGATGAAAGAGGATTTTTTCTTGCAAGCATCAGTTAAACCCTTTTCTGGTTTTTCTTCTCTTGATGAGGTAATAATTGGGAAATAAACAAATTAGAATTATAACAGAACAGTTTTTAGTTATTTGTACTTTACAAATAATTTTTTCTCATTTTTTAAAAATTCAGGGTGTATTCCCTAATTTTTTTCTTTTATGGATTTTATATTTAGGGTGGAACAATTTTGAAACAGTAGGACTTTTTGTCGGATTTTTTACAGGATTTATATATGATTTTTTAGTTAAAGGAACTTTAGGGTTAAGTAGTTTCCTTTTAATTTGTATAGGATATCTAAATAGTTTTTTACCTGAACCAAGATATAGAGAGAAAATAATAATTACTTCACTTTTCAGTTTTTTATACTTTGCTTTACTTACAATAGACCCTTTATATGGCTTTCTATGGAAAAAAGATATAGTGATAAAAACTGCTTTATTATTTGTTTTATATAATATTTTTATAGTTTCTTTAATAGAGTTTTGGAAAGAAAAAAGAAAATGGAAAAGGAAAAGTATTTCAGTAATTTAATAAAAATAAGTTTTTGTATCCTTTTGTTGCAATGTTTTTATCTTCAAATTATAAGATTTCCTTATTATTCAAGACGTTCAAAAAATAATTGTATCAGAACAATTGAAACAGGAATCCCAAGAGGTAAAATTTTTGATAGGAGTGGAAGAGTTTTGGCTCAAGATATTCCATGTTTTAATTTAGTTTTTGTTCCTTATGATTTAAAAGACCCTAAAAAAGAAGCAGAAATTCTTGGAAAGTTTTTCCCTGCAGAAAAAAACAAATTTTTGAAAATTTTAACAAAATCATATTCAAACCCTTTTGATAGAATGATCCTGAAAAAAAAGATTTCAAAAGAAGAAGCATCTGTTATAGAAGAAAATTCTTTAGACCTACCAGGTATTTTTACTCAAATAGGAATAGATAGAGAATATCCTTTAAAAAAAGATGCCTGCCATGTTATAGGACATACAGGAGAAGTTTCACAAATTCAAATAGAAATGTTCAAAGAAAATGGTTTTAAACCAGGTGATGTTATAGGGCAATATGGACTTGAAAAACAATATGATGAATTTATCAAAGGAATACCAGGAGGATTACAGGTAGAAGTAGATGCATTGGGGCATCATAGAAAAATTTTGAGTGAAAAGAAAATGAAACCAGGAAATAATTTGGTTTTAACAATTGACCAGACATATCAAGAGATATGTTCTAAACATTTAGGAGAAAGAAAAGGATGTGTAATTATGATGGACCCAAGGAATGGTCAAATTTTATCTCTTGTAAGTAAACCTGGTTTTGACCCAGATGAAATAGAACAGTATTTGGGAGATAGAAACAATCCTTTTTTAAATAGGGCGATCCAGGGACAATATCCACCTGGTTCAATTTTTAAAATTATCACTGAAATAGCCGGATTAGAAACAGGTGCCATTGAAGAACATGATAGAATTGAATGTACAGGAGAAATTCAAATTGCAGATACCTTATTTCATTGCTGGATATTTGATAAAGAAGGGAAAGGGCATGGCTGGATTGATATTAATCAAGCATTACCTTTTTCATGCAATATATTTTTTGGAACTGTTGGTATGAGAATAGGAACTGCTAAATTGATTGAATATGCGAAGATGTTTGGGTTAGGTGAAACAACAGGGATAGATTTACCAGGAGAAAAAAAAGGATATCTTCCTTCTCCTACAGCACCACATTTTGAAACAGGAGGACCCTTAAATTTAGCAATAGGACAAGGTGCTCTTACAACAACTCCTATTCAATTACTCAGTTTAATTTCAACTGTTGCAAATGGAGGTAATATCTGGAAACCGTATATTGTAAAAAAAATAATTTCTCCGGATGGAAACATAATTAAAGAATTTCAACCAACCATTAAAAACACTGTCTATATTTCTTCTGAAACAATGGAAATTTTAAAGAAAGGACTTAAAAATGTGGTTCTTTATGGAACTGGTACAAGTGCAAAAATTGATGAAGTTGATGTTTCTGGAAAAACAGGTACTGCTCAATTAGGAGGCCCTGAACTGGAATTGCCAACACATGGAGGATTTGTATGTTATGCACCAAGTGATAATCCTACTATTTCTCTTGTTGTTTTTTTGGATACTGGAAGTTCGTTTGAAGCAGCTACAATTGCTGGGAAGATTTTAAAAGATATTTTTTCTCCAACAATTCAAGAGGATTTAATAAAAATGGATTCTGATATTTACTATAATGAGGAATAAAATGAAAATTTTTAAAAAGAAAATTGAATTTGATATAGTTTCACAAACATATATTTTAATATTTATTGGTCTTATTTTACTTTTTAGTGCATCAAAAGGTGTCATTACAAGATTTGAAGGTATATTTATAAGACAATTTCTCTGGATAATTTTTGGAAGTATCATTTTTATTTTTGTAAAAAAGATAGATTATAGAAATTATAGAAGATTTTCTTTACTTCTATACTTTTTAATTTTGTTCTTCCTTGTTTTAGTGTTAATTATCGGACAAGGAAGAGCGTCAAGATGGATTAAAATAGGATGGTTTTATTTCCAACCATCTGAATTTGCAAAACTTATTTCAATAATTATTCTTTCTTCATATTTAACAGAAAAGGACCCTAAAAAGATAGGAGTTTTTATAACAAGTTTTATTATTACAGGAATACCATTAATTTTAATTTTAAAACAACCAAATTTAGGGACTGCTTTCATTTTTCTTATAATTACATTGGGTATTTTATATGAAGCAAACTTTTCTAAAAAACAATTATTTTATCTTATTCTGGCAGGAATAATATTGAGCCCTGTTTTCTGGTTTTCTTTAAAAGATTATCAAAAAGAAAGAATTTTAACATTTTTGAATCCACAAAAAGACCCAGTTGGAACAGGATATAATTTAATACAATCAAAAATTACTGTTGGTTCTGGAGGATTAATAGGAAAAGGTTTTTTACATGGAACACAAACAAAATTGGCGTTTCTTCCAGAATATCACACTGATTTTATTTTCTGCCTTCTTGCAGAAGAATTTGGTTTTATAGGAGTTATAATTCTTTTATGGATTTATTATAATTTTTTGAAAAACATTCTTAAAATTGTCTATTTAACACAGGATAGATTTGCTAAATTAGTTGGGATTGGAATTTTTGTTATGTTTTTATCTCAAACAGTAATAAACATTGGTATGGCAATTGGAATTTTTCCTGTTGTAGGTATCCCATTATTGTTTATAAGTTATGGTGGTTCTTCTATGTTGGTTTCTTTAATATCAATTGGTATTCTCCTTAATATAAAAGAAAATTCCACTATGATTTAAGTCAACCCATATACAAAATATGGAAAATACAATTTTAGAAATTCTTCCAATGGTTGAAAATCCAGCAAGATATTTAGGGAAAGAAATAAATTCCTATCATAAAGAAGTTTCTAAAAATCAAGTAAAATTTGCTTTATGTTATCCTGATATTTATGAAATTGGAATGTCATCTTTAGGAATAAGAATTTTATATGGACTTTTAAATGAAATTAAAAATGTAGTATGTGAAAGAGTTTTTTCTCCGGGATTAGATATGGAAAATATTTTAAGGGAGAAAAAGATACCTCTTTTTACTCTTGAATCAAAAACACCTGTAAAAAATTTTGATTTTTTTGGTTTTAGTCTTTCTTCAGAGTTAAATTATACAAATTTTTTGAATTTACTTGATTTAGCACATATCCCTATTTTTGCAAAAGATAGAAAGGAACATGACCCATTTGTTATTATAGGTGGAAACTGTGTTTTTAATCCAATCCCTTTGTCTCATTTTGCTGATTTATTTGTAATAGGAGAAGGAGAAGAAGTAGTAAAAGAAATAGTTGATTGTTTTTCTCTTCTGAAAGGCAAAAAAAGAAAAGAAATTTTAGAAAATCTTTCCAATATAGAAGGAGTTTTTGTGCCTGAATTCCCAAAAGAAATTGTAAGAAAAAGATTTGTAAAAGACCTGAATAAAAGTTTTTTCCCTTCAAAATGGCTTGTACCTTTAACTGAAATAGTTCACGATAGAATTTCCGTTGAAATTATGCGAGGATGTAATCAGGGATGTAAATTTTGTCAAGCAGGAAGATGTTGGAAACCTGTTAGACATAGAGATAAAGAAAAAATTATACAGATTACAAAAGATACATACTCTTCATCTGGATATGAAGAAATTTCACTTTTATCTTTTTCTTCAGGGGACCATTTTGATATAGAAAAAATAGTTGAAGAACTTGTAAATATGTTTAAAGAGAAAAAGGTTTCTATTTCTTTCCCTTCTTTAAAAATAGACACCTTTTCTTTCAAACTTGCAAATAAGATAAAAGAAATAAAAAAAACAGGACTTACATTTGCTCCAGAAACAAGTGAGAGATTAAGATATAAAATGGGTAAAAAAATAAAAAATGAGAATTTAATTGAGTTAGCAATTGAAGCAAAAAAAGCAGGATGGCGTCAAATTAAATTATATTTCATGATAGGATTACCTGGAGAAAAAATCTCAGATATAGAAGAAATAGGTAATTTTATAAAAGAATTATCTAAAATTGTAAGGATAAAAGTATCTTTTAATACTTTTATTCCAAAACCACATACTTTTTTAGGGAAAGAAAGATTTATTTCAAAAGAAGAATTTGAAGAGAAGAAAAGATATTTAATAGAAAAATTGAATAAAAACAGATATATAAAAATGTTTTTCCATCCTTATGAAATGAGTTGCGTGGAAACCTTTTTAGGGAGAGGAGATGAAAAACTTAATGATATAATTTATCATGTCTGGAATATGGGTGGAAAAATGGAAAACTGGAAAGAACATTTTAATTTTAGTTTATGGGAGAAAGCATTTGAAAAAGAAAATTTAAATTTGAATTCCTATTTAAAAGAAAAAACAAACGAAAAACTACCTTGGGAATTTATGAAAATTTAATATTATAAATATTTACTAAACACCGTTCGTATTCAATGTGTAATGTTTCATGTGTTATGTGTCATGTTAAAAAAACATTCAACATTAAACATTTAACATTACACAACTTTCATACCCAGCTTCCTTGATTATTAATTTGTTTCGTATTTCGTATTTTCCATTTTGGATTTTGATATGTCATTTTGATTTTTGATATTTGATTTTGTTTCGTGCTTCGTATTTCGGATTTAGAATTTTCCTTTTTGATATTTGATTTTTGCATTTTGATTTACTTCCCTCTTCAACTATGTACTATGTACTATCTTAACATAACTGGTTTCACTCTGGTAGGATAAAAAAAGTATGGGAAGGATGAAAAAATGTTCTACCCTTCCCATACTTTAAAAAATTTTACTTCTTAGGGGTGATTCCCTGAGATACTGTCTTCTCAACCTGCTTTACCTTTATCGCTTTGTATGTTCCCTTTGGTAGTTGTTTATAACTTACTTCTACTTTTTGACCAACTTTCAAATCTTTTACTGTTTTTTCGCTACAGGAGAAGACCGTTGGTACCTCCTTACCTTCTTCCTTTAATGTAAATGTTTTTTTCTCAACATCCACAGCAGTAATTTCACCCTTGGCAGTTAATAAGGCAGGAGCTGGTTTCTTCGCTGTAGCTGGTTTAGCAGGGGTTGCAGGTGTAGCTGGGGTTGTAGAAGTTTGTGCATATGCACTATTCAGGAACAATCCACTTGTTGTGGCTTTCTTTCCCTGGCAACCATTGGTCCCTAACCCTACTATCATAACTGCTCCTACTACCCATAACCATCCTCTCTTTTTCATTCTGACTCACCTCCTTTCACGCTCTTTTGTTAATATATAGTGTAAAAATATGACAAAAAGGTTTACTTGAAAATTATTTTCTTCAGTTCTGGATGGTCTATCTTCTTTAAGTAATGATAAACCTTTTGATGTAGTTTCTTTTGTAATGGAGGAGTATTAATCCATTGCTGATAATTAGCAAGTATAAGATTTTTCTCTAAATCTGGCAGGTTTTTAAAGTGGTGAACTATAAAATGAAGTTCTCTCTTACTCTTAGAATTTTGTATCAAGTTTGACTCTTCAGGTATATCCTGGTTAAAAATAGTGGCAACAAAAGATTCATCCTCTGCTATACCATTAATCAAATCCAAATTCCAGATTAGTTCTAAGTTCTGATAAAATTCTGGTAAACTCTCAATTTCTTTTTCAATAAGGTAAAATTTTGTGGTATGTAGCATAATTCCTAAAAAAATTATACAAGAAGCAAAAACAAGTCCTTTTTTAACTCGTGCTCTCCTGTATTTTTGCTTTGAAAGTTTTTGTTCTGAGATTCTAATAATTATTTGCTGTGGATATAGTTTTAATGATGTTTCAGGTATTTGAGGTTCAAACGCTTTTTCTGTTTCCCTAGAAACATATTCCATTTCTTCCAGTATCTTCTTACAGTAAGGACATATCTCAATGTGGAATTTCAGCAATTCCTTTTCCCTTGGTGTAACCTCTCCATAAAAGTATTCTACCAGTTTCCTTCTGAAAAAAAAGCATTTTATTCTTTTCATTTCAGTTGTCTCCTTAAATTCATCAGTGCTTTAAAAAGATGGGCTTTCACAGTCCCTTCACGACATCCAACTATTTTTGCTACTTCTGAAATTTTAAGCCCTTCAAGGTGTTTCAAAATAAAAATCTCTTTCTGTTTTGATGGAAGGTTAGCGATAGCACATTCAATTTTCTCTTTTAAATCATCATTTTTTATCTCATCCATTAAGTCTTTATTGTCTTTCATTTTTCCTTGCAATACTTCAGTAAATCTTTTTTCTCTATATTTTTTTCTAAGATGCTGTCTCCAGATGTTAAGAATAATTTTTGAAAGATATGTCTTCAAAGTTGATTTCTGCTTGAACTTATTAATATTTTGATAGAGTGCAATAAATGCTTCTTGACTTATTTCCTCTGCAAGAAAGTGCTCACCACTCAGACGATATGCAAGATTATATGCCCATCTCATAGAAGTCCTCACCACCTCTTCAAATGCTTTTAAGTCACCTTTACAGGTATCCTCAATTAATTTTTTTTCTCTTTCTTTCTCTAAATTAATAGTTGCTATAAAAGGTATCCATAGTTTACTCATAATAATTAAAAAGCCATATATATTCATATTTTTCTACTTTTTCCCTTTATCTTTCTTTTTTGATTCGGTAAAACTATCTAATTCCAGTATAAGAATAATGTAAATCCTCAGAGAAGTCCATTATGTTAAGACAGTACATAGTGGTTAGTACATAGTTAATAGTTTGTAGTTTGCTATAAACTGTACACTGTTCACTGTAAACTGTAAATACAAACGGTGTTGAGTAAGTATTTACAAAATAATACATTTTTTAAAGTTAAATTGCAACTTTCTTTTAGG
>Ga0123519_10006155_pt1 | contig 18952 bp, 16 predicted proteins | sample YelNatPaOPRAMG02_FD_87396 | JGI IMG/M metagenome (GOLD analysis project Ga0123519, IMG submission 87396) | Hot spring microbial communities from Yellowstone National Park - Yellowstone National Park OP-RAMG-02 (version 2) | ecosystem: Environmental > Aquatic > Thermal springs > Hot (42-90C) ... | reverse complement strand
TTTTGAATCGCTTGGAGATGGATATATATGAGAAGGGATAGGCGCCTACTTTCAATTCCCCTAATGGGATTTCTCCTTTTGAATCGATGGCGAACCATCTCATCGGGGAGATCTCGGATTGGGTCTTTCAATTCCCCTAATGGGATTTCTCCTTTTGAATCTTTTAGGGGAGAATATTATTTCCGTATCACCTGCAAACAACTTTCAATTCCCCTAATGGGATTTCTCCTTTTGAATCTGCATCAAATGCGGCACATACATTGGGAAAATCAAACATCTTTCAATTCCCCTAATGGGATTTCTCCTTTTGAATCATTTTCCTTTTGGGTGGAAAGTCATGAATCTAGAAACTTCTTTCAATTCCCCTAATGGGATTTCTCCTTTTGAATCTGGATTTCATGGATGACAGCGATATAAATGAAGTTATCTTTCAATTCCCCTAATGGGATTTCTCCTTTTGAATCGTGTTTCCGCCTCCATCTCCTTAAGTATCTCCTCATAGGCTTTCAATTCCCCTAATGGGATTTCTCCTTTTGAATCACTCTTAGGGAGGCTGTGATCGAGGAATGCGATAAAGCCACTTTCAATTCCCCTAATGGGATTTCTCCTTTTGAATCAGCGATGAAATCGTGAAACGCATAAACGAATTCTGGCTTCTTTCAATTCCCCTAATGGGATTTCTCCTTTTGAATCCCCTAGTGGACCGGTATAAGACGGTTAAGGCGGTGTTATGCTTTCAATTCCCCTAATGGGATTTCTCCTTTTGAATCCTCGAGCCAGCCGTTCAGTATTATAAGACCATAGGTAACGCTTTCAATTCCCCTAATGGGATTTCTCCTTTTGAATCGCATCAGAGGGTCTGGAAGCCGAAACAGATGGTCCCTTTCAATTCCCCTAATGGGATTTCTCCTTTTGAATCACTAATCGGGGAGACCATGCGTTATAAGTGCCAGGGCTGCCTTTCAATTCCCCTAATGGGATTTCTCCTTTTGAATCGTTTTAGCCTGTTACTAAACCAAATATGCGAACACATTAGCTTTCAATTCCCCTAATGGGATTTCTCCTTTTGAATCGGTTACGACTTGTCCGCAGATAATGCTATCGAATTCCGTACTTTCAATTCCCCTAATGGGATTTCTCCTTTTGAATCGGAGCCGGTTCCCGAATGGGAGCCGGAGCCTGTCTGCTTTCAATTCCCCTAATGGGATTTCTCCTTTTGAATCATAAGATAGCGGATTCCACAACGGCTGATGTGGGAATGGCCTTTCAATTCCCCTAATGGGATTTCTCCTTTTGAATCAAATAAGCAGCTTTTGAAAGAGCGCTATGGTTTAACTAGCTTTCAATTCCCCTAATGGGATTTCTCCTTTTGAATCCCGGAAATTCTGGCTGGTTCGACTGATGCGCTACTACACTTTCAATTCCCCTAATGGGATTTCTCCTTTTGAATCTCCCTCAAATTTCGTGGAAGCGGTGGAATCAGCGGTTAAGCTTTCAATTCCCCTAATGGGATTTCTCCTTTTGAATCGAAAATATAAGCTATACGAATGTGTAGGTGAGTGGTATCTTTCAATTCCCCTAATGGGATTTCTCCTTTTGAATCGATAGGACAGCAGTGATCTTCACTTCACCAATAACGGTCTTTCAATTCCCCTAATGGGATTTCTCCTTTTGAATCTTTAAACCAGATTTGCGAGCACGCCAGGGAAAACCGGGACCTTTCAATTCCCCTAATGGGATTTCTCCTTTTGAATCCGAGGTGATCCTCGTCCTCCCACCGGACAGGAAAGCCCGCTTTCAATTCCCCTAATGGGATTTCTCCTTTTGAATCTCGAGGATGACCATGCTCTGAGGAAGGATCTCGAATATGCTTTCAATTCCCCTAATGGGATTTCTCCTTTTGAATCATCGATGTTAACCTGACGCTCGTCTGAGCTAACAAGTCTGCTTTCAATTCCCCTAATGGGATTTCTCCTTTTGAATCCTGTCTGATGGAATCGATGTAATGCAGCCCGGACGCCTTCCCTTTCAATTCCCCTAATGGGATTTCTCCTTTTGAATCATCAAGTCTGAATTTTATTCCTAAATCTCTTAATCTATAACTTTCAATTCCCCTAATGGGATTTCTCCTTTTGAATCCAAAGTGCATATCAACGTATTATATCCCCAGAGAATTAACTTTCAATTCCCCTAATGGGATTTCTCCTTTTGAATCTTATATTGAGGTGGATCGCGCCATCGCCAAATCCTATGCTTTCAATTCCCCTAATGGGATTTCTCCTTTTGAATCATGAAAACGGCTACATAGGCACGGCTGAATACCAGAAGCCTTTCAATTCCCCTAATGGGATTTCTCCTTTTGAATCGATGAATGTGAATTCTGTTCTTGGCGTGACATCTGTGACTTTCAATTCCCCTAATGGGATTTCTCCTTTTGAATCACCCTTCCTCCGCAGCGACCTAGTGGACCTCTGCCAGGCGTCTTTCAATTCCCCTAATGGGATTTCTCCTTTTGAATCAAATCCTCGACGAGGAGGAAGCCCCCGCCGCCGCTGAAACCTTTCAATTCCCCTAATGGGATTTCTCCTTTTGAATCCTGCCGCCTAAAACCCTTTGCAGGCTGATCCGCTCCTCACGGCTTTCAATTCCCCTAATGGGATTTCTCCTTTTGAATCACAAGGCGAAATATGGGAAAACACTTCAATTGGACGTGGACTTTCAATTCCCCTAATGGGATTTCTCCTTTTGAATCCTTAATTCATTTCCATCACATTTAGCTAGTTTAACCGTCGCTTTCAATTCCCCTAATGGGATTTCTCCTTTTGAATCCGCGATTAGCTGCTAAGCTCTTGGGGGATCCTCAGCTTTTCTTTCAATTCCCCTAATGGGATTTCTCCTTTTGAATCGTAGGGTTGCCGGTTTAGCCGCAGCCGGTTTCTCCACTTTCAATTCCCCTAATGGGATTTCTCCTTTTGAATCCGGTGTCGGGGAAGGCTAGGGGAACCGGCTACTATGACTATCTTTCAATTCCCCTAATGGGATTTCTCCTTTTGAATCTGAGGAACTGGAAACTGGGATGTCTTCCATCTTTTAGCCTTTCAATTCCCCTAATGGGATTTCTCCTTTTGAATCTAGACGCCATGACTGGGAAGGCCAGCTTCCCCCTGTTCCTTTCAATTCCCCTAATGGGATTTCTCCTTTTGAATCTCGGCGGCGCCGCAGCCGGACTCGGCATACTCGCGGGGACTTTCAATTCCCCTAATGGGATTTCTCCTTTTGAATCTTATATTCAGCGTAAAAAGCTGGTGAGAAAGATGGGGGACTTTCAATTCCCCTAATGGGATTTCTCCTTTTGAATCCCGAGACCTCTATCCATAGATGACTTATGGCATGTAGTCTTTCAATTCCCCTAATGGGATTTCTCCTTTTGAATCACCTTGGGTGGATCAAAAATGTTAGTACAAATCCATCCAAACTTTCAATTCCCCTAATGGGATTTCTCCTTTTGAATCATTGAAAAATGGTGGTTGGCGTCGTGAGTTAGATTAGGTCTTTCAATTCCCCTAATGGGATTTCTCCTTTTGAATATGCGGCCCTTTTTCGGCCCTTGGGTCGGGCCGCCTCCTCCTCTTTCAATTCCCCTAATGGGATTTCTCCTTTTGAATCAATTTTCATTTCAACCACCCAAATTAAAAAAGAAAAGAGGCTTTCAATTCCCCTAATGGGATTTCTCCTTTTGAATCATGAGAGCGAGTGGAAGAGAGCCGAGGAGTTGTTTCCGGCTTTCAATTCCCCTAATGGGATTTCTCCTTTTGAATCCATGGTCAGCTTTGACTCTTCACCTACCCTTACATACCAACTTTCAATTCCCCTAATGGGATTTCTCCTTTTGAATCCAAAGGTTGGCAGTTCCTCAGGGTAGAACGTGCTTCTACTTTCAATTCCCCTAATGGGATTTCTCCTTTTGAATCGCCGCCGCTGGAAGGCTTTTCGAGGCTTTCAACAGGAGGTCTTTCAATTCCCCTAATGGGATTTCTCCTTTTGAATCCAGCTAATCGAAACAATGGCTCCCGTCATAGTCTTCATCGACTTTCAATTCCCCTAATGGGATTTCTCCTTTTGAATCAAATAGTAAACGCATATGCGGGGCATATGGGCTTTTTATACTTTCAATTCCCCTAATGGGATTTCTCCTTTTGAATCCGAACAGGATAACCCTCTATGGCATCACCAACCCTACATGCTTTCAATTCCCCTAATGGGATTTCTCCTTTTGAATCGATGTAGTAGAGGATGAGGCCTGAGAAGGGGTCTAAGCTCTTTCAATTCCCCTAATGGGATTTCTCCTTTTGAATCGAATCAAGCAGGAAAGGCCGTGTTAGTCTTCGAAGAACCTTTCAATTCCCCTAATGGGATTTCTCCTTTTGAATCCCTTGAAACAGGCGTAAGCTCGAGCTCCATGCTCCTGGTGCTTTCAATTCCCCTAATGGGATTTCTCCTTTTGAATCTTTGGTGCTGGAGGAGCTTAACGCTTTGAGCCCACAGATGCCTTTCAATTCCCCTAATGGGATTTCTCCTTTTGAATCATACTAAATGACGCCTTTGATGGCCCTGCTCCTCTTTGCTTTCAATTCCCCTAATGGGATTTCTCCTTTTGAATCAGGGTGAGGCTTTTAAAGCTGTTAGAGGATCTCTGCCAGACTTTCAATTCCCCTAATGGGATTTCTCCTTTTGAATCGGAAGGACACATAAAAAGTGGGAGGCTGTTGAAATAGACTTTCAATTCCCCTAATGGGATTTCTCCTTTTGAATCGGGTTGGGCCTGCCCCAACACCAGATTTGAATGGCCTTTCAATTCCCCTAATGGGATTTCTCCTTTTGAATCCGAGGGGGAGGCGTTGAAGCAGGCTTTGAGGGTTACGGTGTCTTTCAATTCCCCTAATGGGATTTCTCCTTTTGAATCACGAGGTCAGGGGGCCTGAAGGGGAGGAGTGAACAAAACTTTCAATTCCCCTAATGGGATTTCTCCTTTTGAATCTCATTTAAATTCTCCTCCCTTTTCTCCATTATATTGTTCCCTTTCAATTCCCCTAATGGGATTTCTCCTTTTGAATCCTGGAGAAGAGGGATGAAGTGTTCAAGGGAAACAGGATAGCTTTCAATTCCCCTAATGGGATTTCTCCTTTTGAATCGCGCGAAACGCCTAGAACTCGTGAACCGAGCCTTCCTAAGCTTTCAATTCCCCTAATGGGATTTCTCCTTTTGAATCCGATCAATATGAGGCAGGCGATTAAAACGTATTTCCATGGCTTTCAATTCCCCTAATGGGATTTCTCCTTTTGAATCAAGGAGTTCATGCCCAAGGCCATCGCCCTATGCTTCCTGAACTTTCAATTCCCCTAATGGGATTTCTCCTTTTGAATCCGAAGGTTTTTCTTCTCCTTTAGGCTTTTAAGCCTTGTTTTCAGCCCCTCCTAGAGGGTGGCCTTCGATTATCTCTGGATTGCATCCTCATTTATAAAGGTAATCGAAAGGGCTTCCTCTGGCATATTCTTATATCTACCCCGGGTTTAATTATTTTATTGTCTCTTAGTCGGGGGTAGGTGGCCATGTATTTTTTATCGGAGGTGGAGCGTAAGTATATGATTTATAAGATTCTGCCTTTGGCTAGGGAGGCGGGGGTCAGCCCTGAGCTTAGGGGTTGGAACTGGCATCAGGCCCCTTTGAAGCCCTACTACGACGAGGTTAAGCTTCCCATGTACGCGGTCTCCTCCAAGTATTGTCCGAGCGGCAGGGATGTATACCTGGGCTTCGTCGAGGGGGTTAAGCCCATCCCCACCTTCAAGGTGGCTTTGGGCAAGGTGCTGCATGGGGTCGTGAGCGATTATCTCCTGGGCTTCATGGAGGGGAGGAACCCCGACTTTAATGATTGGTGTAGGGGTGTCCGATGGGATGAGATCCCGGCTAGGCGGGAGGCCGTCCTGCCGGTGGCCGAGAAGGTTTGGGGTTACATGGCTAAGATGTGCGAGGCGAGGTACGCCGAGGTGGAGGCCCGTCAACCCTACGCGTCGAGGCGCGACCTCATAGCCTCAGCCGTGCCTTTCCTCGTAGAGCATAGGATCTCCGGGGAGCTCCTCGGCTTGAGCGGCATCCTAAGCCTCGACTGCTACGATTATCTGAGGTCGATAATGTTCGATTTGAAGGTGGGCGCGGCCCAGCAGGAGTGGCATAGGCTGGCCCCTGTGGGCTACGCCCTCGTCTTTGAGAGCCTCCACGAGGTGCCTGTGGACGTCGGCTGCGTAGTCTACTTGAACTATGTGAACGGCAGGGTCACGGTTAAGAGGGACCTCTTCTTCGCCGGCGATGAGCTGAGGAACTGGTGGATCGAGGAGAGGGATGCCAAGCTGGAGATCGCGGCTGAGGGGAGGGATCCCGGCATGCCGGAGGGAGATCCATCATGCCCGGACGACTGCATATACCGTCATGCATGCCGTGGATGACGACCCTGAGAGGGGCATGGGGAGGATAGCCGCAGGGGATCCATCTATTTGAAGATCTTCCTCGACGATTTCGGCATGTTCCTGGGCCGGAAGAGGGGGAGGTTCCTCATCCGGGGACGGGATAAGAGGCTTGAGGTGCCCGTGGACGATGCCGAGGCGATCATATGCACCTCGCAGGGCGTAGCCGTCTCCTCAAGCGCGTTGAGGCTGGCCGTGGAGCATGGGGTTCAGGTCGTCTTCGCAGGTTATAGGGGATGGCCCTACGCTATACTCATGCCCACCACGTTAACCGGGTCCGTCAGGGCGAGGAGGGAACAGTTCAAAGCCTACAACGACGGTAGGGGCTTCGCGCTGGCCAGGGCCTTCGTGACGGGCAAGATCCTCAACCAGGCGAGCCTCCTGAAGCTTACGGCTAAGAACAGGAGGGACATGGACCCTGAGCTGGCCGGGGAGCTCTACGAGGCGGGAAGGAGAATAGGCCTAATAGCCGAGAGGGTTAAGGCTGAGCCCGAGCGGCCCATCGACGAGGCTAGGCTGGACCTCATGAACCTGGAGGCTGAGGCCGCCAGGATCTACTGGGACGCCGTCAAAAAGCTCCTACCCGGGGAACTGGGCTTCCCCGGAAGGGAGACGAGGGGGGCCAGGGACCCCTTCAACGCCATGCTCAACTTCGGCTATCAGGTCGTCCTCTTCCCCGAAGCCTGGAAGGCCATCGCCTACGCCGGCCTGGACCCCTACGCCGGATACCTCCACGCCGACAGGCCCGGGAAACCCTCCCTAGTCCTAGATTTCATGGAGGAGTTCCGGCAGCAGGTCGTGGACAGGACCATCCTCGCACTGCTCTCCAGGAGGGTTATAAAGCCCATGGAGGTCATCGAGGAGGAGCAGGGCCAACGCCTGATCGCCAAGGAGACGGCTAGAAGGATCCTGGAGGCCCTCGAGGAGAGGCTGGACGGCAAAGCCATGTTCCAGGGGAGGCACTCGTCCATAAGGGGCCATATACAGATGCAGGCGAGGAACATAGCCAGGCTCCTCCTAGAAGGCATGGAGTATAAGCCATTCACCCTGGGATGGTGAGGCGGGAGACGAGATACCTGGTAATATACGATGTGACCGATGACAACCTGAGGAACAGGGTGGCCGAGACCCTCAAGGACTACGGCCTATCCAGGATCCAGTACAGCGCCTTCATAGGGGAATTGGCCAGGCATAAACTGAACAGCCTAACCGTAGATTTAAAGGATCTGATAGGAGAAGAGGTGGAGAACGTCCAGATATATCCTTTATGCGACCTCTGCTTCAAGGGAAGGAGGGAAATTGGCAAACCGAAGAAATATAGATTGGATGAGGGAAAGGCTAAAGTTGCCTATATCTGACGTGGAGGAGGCCTACATCTCCGCCACAGACATTAAACATTACGTTTACTGCCCCAGAATCGTATACTTCGAGAAGATCCTCCACGTGAAACCCGTGCTGGGCTCCCAGCAGGAGGAGGGCGTGGAGGAGCATATGGAATATGTGAAGAAGGAGTCGAGGAGGAGGGACGCCTTATACTACTCGCCGGAACTCACAGGCGCGGAGAAGCTGCTCTTCATCCAGCTCAGCTCGGATAGGCTGAGGCTGAGGGGAAGCATAGACTGCATAATAAAGACTGTGAAAGGGGAATACATACCGGTCGAATATAAGAACGTGGAGTCCAACAAGGGGAAGGTCTGGATGGACCATAAATACCAGCTCACGGCCTACGCGCTGCTCATAGAGGAAAACTATGAGACCGTGGTGAAGAGGGGCTTCATAAACTATATGCCCGAAGAAAGGGTGATAGGATTAGAGGTTACGCCCACCATGAAGAGGCACGTCGAAAGGATACTAGGACATATAAGGAGGATGGAATCGGGGGAGGAGCTACCCCCGAGAAGAGTTAGCGGACGGAGATGCACGGGGGGATGCGGATACACGTGGATATGCCGCTAGGCTTCGAGGCGAGATCCAAAGGATTACGGGATGCCCTGTCCGATTAAAGGATCTGACATGGTCGATCTCTCCCTAGAACCATGTTTAACCCTTCCCTGCAAAACTTCTTTACGGTTCCGATTTTATCTTCCCTATATCTAAGCAATATCCCCTTATGGGGATCCTTCCTAAGCTCAATCAGGTTACGTTCAAAACCTGCATGTGCTAGGAAGTCCCTTGAATCAGGTTCTCCGATGCGTTCTCCTAAAATCTCCTTGTAAAGCTTCCATTCCCCGCCCAGTTCGCGCTCCCGATCCTTTAAATTGTGCAGCTCACTGCCTATCCTCGTTTTAAGACGGGTATCGTAACTGAATAATCTCTCATTCACATATTCAATATCATCAAGGCATACCTCGTTCCTCCTTTCATTTATGATATCGTTCTTTTCTAGGAGCCTCGCCATGAGATAAGAGAAGAGGTAGCCTCGAAAACTCTCGGTGAACTCCACCCTTCTAATGACCTTAATCCCATTATCCCACCGTACAGAGGCATATTCCTTATATGCCTCAAGGGTTTGGCGGATACTTTCTTCCAGTTTGCCGGTATCCGGGTGGAAAGCGTAGAGGGCTAAGGGGAGACCATTATAATTGCTGCCGTGAAAAACGCTATTAGAAAATCTGCCTATGCCCGGCGATACGGCCACTGCAGAGCCCAGTCTGTACTCTTGCCCATGCCTTACAACGTATTCCCGCAACCTATGCTCTGTATCTACAGCTATATCGCTAGGAGCCCTCATCTTCAGTGGACATATCTATGTCAAAGATCACCAATTTATCCGGACAAATTGCCCTTCCGAGAATGTTAAGAGAAGCACTTTTCTTAACATTTTTCATCTCTTTACTCCATAAAGGATAAAAGTATAACCCAAGCATTACTTTAACTGACCATGAGGATTATCCTGCAGATATTAGGTCGTTTAAACTATGATGAAGTTACATTCGATATAGATGGGGACCAAATAAGAGACCGTTTATCCTCAAGAGCCCTTGCAAGAAAGCTTGGTAATTCTGAAATCATTTTCCTGTGTCCAGAGAGCTTAGTAACCGAATTGACAAACAATGAAAATGAAGCGGGGGGATTGCTGAGCGAGAAAAATAAATTAATAGATAAGATGCACAAGAATTTAGCGACAAATGGGTACTGTAGAATTCTGCTCATGCAATCTATAGGCACCTACGGACGTAAAGATCTTTCCATCAGCTTTTCAAACACAGCGGACAATATAATAGTATCCCTAATTTTAGACCTACTGGAGGAAGTCCAAAATTGCGATGAGGTAATCTTAGATGTTTCCACTGGACATAACGTTTACGTAGCCTCTTTAATGGATGCGGCAAGAGCATTAATAGTATACTTCAAGTTAGCGAGAATTATAAGTAAAGGGGAAATGCCTACATTCAAGGTAGCATACTTCCCGCCTGTAATTGAACCATCGGGAGGAGCAACTTATCCAATAAGATTTTATGATTTTGACGTAAAGGCATTTTTTTCTCTTCCATTTGAGGATGAAACTTTGAAGATTGAGAGGCTGCTTAAAAATTGTGAAGATATTGAACTAAGGAAAGAGCTGAATAGTAAATTTGAGGATTTAGGAAGGTCTCTTAGGGATTTGATTGTAGAAACCAAGATAGCATATAATGCGATTAAATATAATGCTCCTTTGGCTTATTTTGACGATGAATTGGTATCTTTCGATATTGAATGTGAAGATGTGCTAGAAGGTATGAGAGACGTCTTCGAATATATAACGGAAGTGAAGAAGATGGTAATAAGATGCGAGAATGAGCTTACTGTGAAAAGAGCGAGTGTAGAACGAAAATCTTTCATCAACTTACTTCTAACTATAGCCCTTCACAATGCTCTAAAAGAGTTTAAGGAAGATCTTTCTAATAAAGACCCTATCATCAGCACTATTAAAAAGGATTTCAAAAATCTTTATAGTAGGGTGGGCTTAAACTTGAATTTAAGATTTTTGGAAAGAGATCTAGAAGAAATAAAGAGTCTTCTTTCATTCTTAATTGAGGGGAAAGAAACGAGTATAAATGAGCTGAATCGATGCAGATTTAAAGAATATCGAAAAATTGAGGTGAGTAAGCACCTCAAAAGAAGAAAAGGTGACATAAAAAGGAATTTCTTCGCCCATAGTGGTTTCGAAGAAACCGTAACGCTCGTTAGAAAGATCGGAAAAAATGAGGCGCTGATAAGATACAAGCCTGAAAGGAAAAGTGAGATTAGAAGGTGGATTAAAAATCCATAGGAATGAGATGACAAGAATAACAGCAGTCAACGGCACTCAAGATCTGTGGACCTTACAGTTGCCTAATATGTAATGGGTACGGGTATGGCAGATCCATAACCTATTTCATTTCCGATTTCACCAATACCATTCCAGTATAAAGCCTCCAACCTACAGTTAGTGACAGCAGTTACTATAATACTGCCTTGCTTGAGGGCAAGATATATTGGCTTCCTTCTGCCTTTAGTAAAACTGTAGCCAGCACCTAGTACATTAGCCTCACCACAAATCATTACCTCTTTAACTTCATCACAAGCCTTTTTAATGTAACCCCTTATCTCTTCCTTTAGCTCAAACTCTTCCTTTCCTGTTTTGAAGAGCGTGGGGGAAATCAGGAAAAGTGCAAGCTCCCCAGTAAATATATCTATATCGTTCCAAAATTCATCCTTTAGCTTTCCAATTACTGTATCATTGGTCGTTTCTAAGAGAGAAACCCTCCCTTCCCCTCCTAGCCTCACTATCCTCGAGTCGGAAATTCTGCCCCAAATATCCTCCTTAATGTTCATATCAATATGAATATGAGCACCCGCCGTCTCCCTTGATGAATAATCTGTAAAGTAGGCAGAATAGAGTAAGCCTTCTTTAGTTACTTTGATTGACGGATTGGTTCTAGCGCATAATCCTACACCGACTCGCTCAACGAAAGAAGGGATTCCTCGCCTCTTCGCCTTACTGATTATATTCTCCTTATTCTCCTCAAAGTTACTTTTTTTGAATTGTTCGCATAGAATCTTGATCTCCTCTAACTTTAGAAGAACATTGTTTACACCGTCTTCAACGAAGGTCCATTGGCCAGCAACAAGGTATGGCCCCCTAATCACACCGTTTGCCCCAATAAATATGGAATATTCCTTTGTCCAATCATCCTTTGCCGCCGGTATCTCACTCTCATTCTTTATTAGTGAAGCTAGTAAAGCTCCCATAATAGTTGAGGGCGTCGGCATTGCTAAGCTTCGAGCCGAACTCTGTGCGCCTCTGGATGATACGTCAAATTCACCAGGCCCCCTGAACATCATGGGTTCAACAATTCTAAACTTTAAACTGCCAACTTTGTTCATTAGAATCTACTCCGTAATCCGCTCTTAACTATCTGTAAACCATTAAAAAGTTCTACTAGAAGATAAGAGGGCTCGGAGTCATAAGATACCTGCGCATTTCCATTTCTAATTAAATAGTTGACATATTCTTTAATTAAATAATTGACATATTCTTCGATCGATTCGTTTTGTTTCGGGTGATTCCTCTCAAATATCTTGATTAATACCTTCTCTAATATTTCAGGTTCATTGGTCTGTAATAATGCGTTGAGAGTCTCCATATTTTTCTGGATATCATAAATCATCGAAGTCGAGAAAACGCCTTCTTCTAGGTCATTAACCATTTTATGAAGCATATTTACATTCTGAGCTAAGATTTTCATGTTTCCAGGAGTTATACCACTGGATGCCATTAGATTTAGAGGAAGTAAGGAACTTTGCTCACCTCCACCGCGAGCTGAATAACTGAGGACTAATGAATCCTTAGTCAATTTGGCGGCACTTCCTTGAACCTTCCACTGGGCATTTTTAGCTCGCGATTCCAGATTTTCAACAGTCCTCTCCATCACCGAGTAGAGAGGATACATGTAGTGTGATTCAGTTACTGAATAACTTCTACCTGTTGAGATCAAAGAAGGCACATAATATCTATGATTCTTTCCGATCATCTCAAACCCCGGACAGCTTACAGACCCTAAGCCGAAGCTCTTCCTCGTATCGCAGACAGCCATCAGCTCTTCGGAAACAGGAGTTAATGCGAGGAGATCGTCACCGCCCGCGTAAATAATAACGCCCTTATGCTTCCTGATAATCTCGAGATCTCTAAGTGCTGCCCTCATTAGAGCCCTACTGATCATCGCGTGATAAGAGGGGCTCATAATTATCCGTCTTTCCTGCGAGTCGATTAGTTTTTTTAGTAAATCCTTGGCTTCCTTGACTCTCCTAGCGGCATCATCCTTTATGTACTTTCGTATCGTAGCCTCAGCCTCATCCAATCTGTCCTTAAGGATACTGGCAACCGCCTCTCCAGCCCTTCCTTCCAACAAGCCTCCAATATACTCGTTGAGTGGAAGCCCGGTCGCCTCCTCTATTTTACCAGATATCAGTTTTCCGATATTATCAGCGTCCGATTTTATAAGCGAGTAATACGATCTCATGGGAAACTTTATATCAAGTTTGTCGAAGTTCCTTTTTAGGAAGTTATTCCATCTTGTTCTGCTCTCCTCAGAGGCGAAGTACATTAATTCGGCATCCCCATAAATTAGTTGATATAATGGAAGTAGATATGAAGCCTCTGCTTTACCTTCAAGCTGACAAACTTCTCCGGCTAATTTACTTTGAGCAAACCATAACTTTTCCGAATAAGAGAGGGAAGCGGGGGGTACTATATGCTCCGTTAGCTTCCCTAGTTCTACGAGAATTTCATCGCCTTTTTTTGTATCTTTCTCATAAACTGTTTTTATCGCTCTCACTATTGCCTCCTTAAACTCTACTGATGCGATATCGCTAACGGAGGGGAAGAAGTACTTGAATTCCCTCTTTGATACCTGGCCGAGGAGCAACCCTATAAATTTCCCTGCGTATCTGCTGAACAACCTTTTGAGAAGGCAATATGGGCAAAGCTTTTCGCCAGGTGAGAAAAGTATCCTGAGGTTGGTCTTCTTTTCACTAAATCTCCTTTCATATTCCCCTTCCGGGGGCATTATTAATAACGCCGGTAATTTGCCACATATTGTACAGTAGTCAAAGCCTCGCTCAGATCTTATCGGCCATGTGAGTTCCTGCGCGGATTCCGTAAGTTTCGTGAGCTCTAGTTTCGCCTCTGGCCTATATTTAAACCGCTTTTCCTTTTTCAGTTTCTCATGCAACTTTCTAACCATTAAATCGTATAGTAAATAAGGCGGTGATTCAGGAGCAATTTCAGAAGATATAATCGCCTCATCGATAGTAACGGAAATGACTCTGAGATGCAACGGCGGGACATCGTTAAAACCATATTTCGACCAGCTATTTAGTAATTCTGGTATTTCGTTAGTGAACTCTTCCCCCAAGTCTTTATCAGACCTTATACTCTCAATAAGAGCTTCGTATAGCTGTTTCCAAGTTTTACTATACTTCGATTTAATGAACTCTTCCAAATCTTCTGTATTCTTAAAGGTGGAACTGAGTAATTCATTTAGAACTTCCAGGTCTGGCAGGATCAGCATTATAGTTCCAGGAATCACGGCAAAAGTCGGATAAATCTCCTTTTCAGGATCGTAGTTGAGCAGCTCCTTACAGATCTCAGTTATTTCCTTTACAACATCAGCACCCAACTTGCTCTCTCTTAACATGGAAAGTAATGAGTGATAGTAAAACGGGTTATCTCTACACGTGGGTGTTATAAGAACGTCCGGTCCAACCTTTTCAATAAATAACCAAGCAATGGACCAGAGTAGGGAGGAGACAAAGTAGCTGGCCGCCCAGAGATCCCTCAGTTTTCTCGACGCTGAGATGAAACCCTGAACTCCTGCGATGTCTAGGGCGAGTAGTATGCCTTTTGGCTCGCTAGACTTGACAAGCCAATTTGTTACCATTGCGGAGGCGTAACAGTGATCAAATATGCTATGAGTGGGGTTACGAGTATCCGCCGGTCCGGTTGCATAGGATTGCCGTATCCACAGGGCCTCATAGAGTGAGTAAAGTAAATGCCATGCGATTCTTGGATTGGTTGCCTGGGCTATAATTTCGTGAAGAATGTTAAAGAACTTGTTCACTTCTTTGGGCTCTTCCTCGCTGAGATCTACAGAGAAAGCTGGATTAAAGATATTCTTGATCTTTACCTCCTTGCAATAGAAGGCGCCCGGCCTCTCCCCACCTAGAGCGCTCAAAAGCCATCTGTCAATACTGGACGCGAGCCTATCGGCTTCCTTAATCTTATCTTCTTTTAGCTTATTAAATGCATAGTCGAGCGGCGTACCGATAAACAGAAGCTTTGCGAAGTTGTCCGCTTCCTCCTCATGGCTTTCTCCTTTCGATATTAACCACGCTTTATTAGGTGGGTCATGTAATAGTGCCGCTGCCTTAAGTAGGAACAATTCATCATTAACCTTCATGGTAAATTACCGTTCATTCATATCTGACTAACTCAAACGTAGAATAACCGAGCATGGTCTTTGCACCGACCCCCATCCTCATAGCAAGCAACACGGCAAGATCTAGAGATCCTAGCTCTTCTATATTGGGGGACGGTTTCTTCGAGAAATCTTTAGAACCAATTCCGCGTGAGTGACGGTTTCTCCAAAAGATGTAGAATTGGAAATGTGTATTTGGGGCAACTGTTAAGTAGGTAATGGGAGTTGGTTTTACGTCAAGTTCTGAGGCTACTTCCTCAGTATAGTGAGGGGTTATCACATCTGGATACAGAAGATAACCTTTTTCACCTGGTTGTATAGGATACGCATCTGTGAATCCTACGAGACCTGCACCCACATTAGGCCCCCCAAAGATATATTCACATCTCTCTCTAGCCTTATTCTCATCTAAACGACTTTGCAATAGTATGGTGAAATATGCAGCCCTCACAGCACCTTTTAGAGACGAACTAGGAATGTAAGGAACATTAAAGATAGAATCGAAGGAGAGCCCGACTTCGAATGCTAACTTACCAAAACTTGAGCCAGAGCCAAAAAGTCCTCTTGATATCAGTTTTACCTCCACTTCTCTCTTGTTGTAGCCTAACATATTCAAAGCATTTTTTATTTCGTCTAGCATCTTAGAAATCCCTAATTTAGATCCTTCAAATAATTTTCCGGATATTTTCACAATTTCCTCAATTAAATGAAGCTTTTCCTGTAAATATTCATTTCTTTTGTCATGTCTTATGCGAATGAGCTCGTCTCCCTTTAATGTTATGTACGACCAGAGATTTGCATCCTTGTTAACCTTTGTGAGGTCTATCAACGTGCTTTAACGGCCTCCCCACTATAGTCTTTAATTACTTCCCTTGCGTATTCCCAAGCGGCTTCAAATGCATGATCAACTAAGTCTCGAGGGCTTGAAGCTTTCTTTTCTTTTTGGGGGTATTTTACGCCCCGCTTCTTTGCAATCTCAAGAACTGGGGTTGCTCCGGATCCTCCACCTTTATACTCCAAGGGTGCTTCTAATACCTTATGCCAATCGCTCGTCAGAAACCCATACATCACGACTGAATAACGATTTTCATTGAGCTTAATGACTGAGAAACCTATGGCCGACTGCCTTCTATCAAGATTTTTTGTTTCCGACTGCCTTCTATCAAGATTTTTTGCTTTATATCCCACATATTCTTCATTTCTCCCTTTTATCCACCGGTGTCTGGGAAGGCCTAAAATCCACGTGTGATACTGCTCTCCCCTCTCCCTAAAAGCCCTTTTCCATTTCGCCTTTAGTGTTGCATTTCCTATACACTCTAGCGACTTATACCAACTATCGAGGATTGATACTGATTCGTACCGGAAAAAGCGCCTATATGCGTGGATTGAAGGTGATATGGGTGGTTCATCGTTTTGAGTTTTCAGCCTATTAAGGTCCTCGGAGCGTTCTTTCACATAATCTTTAGCATAGCTTGCGGACATATTGATAATTTGCTCCAAGTTAGTAGAAATTTCCTCGGAGTCTTTAGACGAATATAACGCATTTAATTTCTCTTGAATCTCTTTATGCCTTGAAACTTTAAGTTTAAATCTTCCGAACCCTCGGTTTGTTAATGATCCTAGCCCCCCAAAAGTCAGTGCTAGTACTAGGGATGAAACTGCAAATCTCCCTTCTAATTCTGATATAGGGATTCTCTTTATTAGCTCTATTTCAAAGCTTGTTCCAACTAAGCGCTCTTCGAGAAGACTTCTTTTGTCTTTACCAATTCTTATGAGCTTAATCCGCGGGATCCTGTCCAAATCCCATTGGAATCTCGTGGATGGAAATTCCTCCAGAATTTGAAGATTTACCAAATTTATAGCGATCTTCGATGCGGAACCTGTTGAACCCAGCAAAGGATCTATGAACAATTTGTTGAGTTTATTAGCTTCTTGGGATGATTTGCCGAGCTCCAATAAGGCTCCTGAGATCAGAGCTCTCGCCCACCACCTCCATACACCTTTAAGGCCGGAGGCCCTCGGTCTCTCGAGAATCTGGAGCTCCAAACTATAAGGTCTGGCGTTGAAGCCTCCTATTCTTATAGGTGTCGTCCACATTAGTTCAAGCTTCTCGAGTAAATGATCTTCCAATAACTTGCTCTGGATATAGGGATAGCTCATTCCAATCACTCTCCGGATTCAGAGGAAACGGGCTCAAAGAGAGCCTCCGAGAGTCTCTTTATCTCTAATAAGTAAGGCCGTATAAGCTTGGAAGCTAGCTCCACCTTTGGGAGTGCAGACTCAGAAAGCCTCTCCCCTCCTGAAAGCTGATTTAAAGCATCCACCACATCCGTCGCGCCTTCTGTCTGATTAATCAGACCAAGTTTTCTGATGTAGTCAAGTACGAGAAGTAGGTAAAGGGCATAGCTTTCCTCTTCATTCCCATCTATCTTGATATTCTTGGAGAAAGACTCTTCCATCTTCTCATAGGTGTCCTTACCGGCCTTTCCATAACAGAAGCTAAGCGCTGGAACGAGCCCGATTTCGGTGACCAAACTTGGCAGGTCTCTCGCTCTTGCCCTAAACTTTCCACTTAAGGTTTTATTTTCACCTGCGAGGACGCTCACTTTTTTCACGTTGTCAATTGCCGCCCTCAGAGGATCGCTAATTCTTTTAATCCCATAGGTCAAGCTTAACAATGCCCCTTCCGATCGTTTCATGCCCTCCTATTATGAGATAGTTGCCAAAGCTGTTCAGCAGTTCCTTTACTTTATCTTTCACTTTCTCCGCAGAATCTATATCTCCCTCTGCCTTAAATGGTCTCGAATAAAAGAATGCTGTACAGAAAATGGTTCCGTGCGGAATGTATTCTTCTGTCCATAGATTTCCACCCTCGGCTGTTTTCGTTTCCCTTTTCAACTTTACCCTTGTAGCCCGGATTAGACCTCTATTGATCTGGACTACCCCCGAATCGTCATTTACTACGACCAATCTACCGCCTTCTATTCCTAGTACCGACTCCAAGTTCTCAACAGAGGCTTTTTCGATAGGTTCGAGTTGCAACTCTTCATTAATGATTATGCCAAAAGACTCAACTTTTAACCTATGCGATGATGATACTACAGCACTGTTTCGATGAATTTCCCGGAAGTCCTTGAGGGTTTCACGAATGCGCTCACTAAGCATTCCCAACCCTTGCACGCCAACCGCCTCAACAAACTCGATAACTTCAGAGAACTTCTGCAGTAATAGAGGAGTAGTGAGGAAAGCATAAGTTCCGATTAGACTCCTCACCGGCATAGCAAGCAGAAAGCCATCCAGCATACCAACTGCCGAAGCAAACTTCTCCTCTTCAGTTTCGGGTCCTAGCAGAAGGTTGGCCATTCTGCTGTCTACTCGCCAAATTGTGCTCTTCAAGGCACCCTTTATACTTGAGGCATATATTATTGGGAAGCCTATGTTATCTCTTTGAACAGCAAGATCGACCTCTTCGCCACTCCTCCCGACCCCAGGGTGAAGAGATGTGACGGCCCTTATCAGAACTAGGTTTCCTGCACTATAAGGTCCTAAAAGAGGCTTATGTTTGGCGTATTCCATATAGATCTTTTGAATTAAAACATTCTAATAAAGCTTTGCTTCGATTTAACTTTACGACACAAATCTTATCTATTTTAACAGAGCCCCTTTCCCATTTTCATTTTATAAATTTTTGCTTTGGCTTAATTGTTTTGAGGTGCAAGAATGTTTAAGTTAATATATAGCCCAGGATCATTTCATCAATAGGTTTCACATAATTATGTATAGAAAATGGAGTTAAGCCACAAAGCACAAATTTTTCTAGTATCGTCTTTATGCTAGATCCGCCGAACATTGAAGGTTAGAGTATCTACGAGCATTAATTCTTCGTCCATCCTTATCCCATCCCAGATCACATGGATTTCAAAACCTTAGCGAACGCCCTCCCCTCATCGGTCACGTATATCTTCTTGGATGAGGTCCTCACGAGGTTGGAGG